>QMCE01004765.1_pt1 | contig 11395 bp, 5 predicted proteins | sample 1821851 | NCBI WGS metagenome assembly QMCE01 (sample SAMN09453174, study PRJNA476694) | Termite gut metagenome, whole genome shotgun sequencing project. | isolation source: worker | host: Odontotermes sp. | place: South Africa:Pretoria | collected 2016-01-28
TCGGTCACGTCCTACGGGCTGGCGGAGAGCTTTTTTCGCGGATTTGACTATTTTCCGTGGCATATCCTGCGCACCGGGAACTTCGACCGCCTGATGCTTCGCCCACGCTCGCTGTTCACTCAAACGGCGGCGTTCTTTTTCCATATCCACCGCTTCGCCCGCCCGGCGGCGGGGCTTGCCGTCATTGCTTGGAGCTTAGCGCGGCAAAACATACCGCCGAGTCCCCGCAACCTCCTGCTGATGGCGTCGGCGTTGATCGGCGGTACGCTGGTGTACACCGGCGTGTTCGTGATGTGCAGCGGTGTCGCCTTCTTTTCCGTGAAGGCACTGGACATCTTTAATCTGCAATTTGCCAGTTTGCAAGTCTCCCGCGTGCCGGTTGAGCATATGCCGCGCCTGCTGTGGGGCGCGTTCACCTTCCTGCTGCCGGCGATTTTGGTCAGTTACTACCCCGCGAGCGTCCTCTGCGGCTGGGGCGAGCCGACGTGGCGAGGGTTGCTCGCTCTTCCGACCGGAGCGGCGTTTTTTTCGCTTTCGCTGCTGGTTTGGCGTGTCGGGGTGCGGCATTATCAAAGCACGGGGAGTTAGGGTATTTACAGAACGCGAAAGGTGCGGTGTCCTATAGTTATTACACTAATTGACTCCTTACCCCAAATCAGTATTGGCAAACCATATACCGATCCTCGACACCCTACTTGACGGTCATAGCCACAGTAAAATCCCCAAGCCCTTCCGGTATAACCAAATTATCTCCGGAGGCAATTTCGTCGCCGGTGTGTTCCTCGGTTACAAACCGCACGGGGAACGGAACGATATACCGATCCTCGTAGTTGCTGCCGTAATGTACCGTGATACCCGTGGCTTCCTCTAGCATCGCGGCGGTGTAGTACAACCTTCCGCAGAGTGAAAGCATGTCGTGCCAAGAGTTGTAGTCGCTCAGTTTTTGCGCCTCTTCGGTCAGCCCCGCGCCGACAAGTGCGTCGTAAAAATCATCATAGAGAAAGTAAGCGTCGGAGAAACTTGTGTGCAGCATGAAATAGATGGAAGGATAGAACGGCTGGTCGTTGATGGTGAACTTATATCCATACCCCATAGAAAGCGTTCCCTTATCCGATTCCTCATTTACGGTACCAAAGGTACCCAACCCGTTGGCAATACAGTCCTCGATAGACACTCTCCCTGTCGAGAGAGCTTCTACAAGGGGGATACGCGTACCATCGTCAAAAACTATGAAATAGTATGAAGAAGAAAGGACGCCAAAGGAGTGTGTGAAATATTCATCGCTATAGATGGGTTCGACGACTTCGGTGAAAAGCTGGTTGGGAGCCGCCGTGAAGTCTATTGTAAAATGCTCCTCTGCGGGGCGCACCCAACTGGTTCGTTCGGCGGGGGATTCGTCAGGAGGTTCGGGAGAAGCGTCGGGGGAAGGTTTGGCGGGAGGTTTTGGGGATTCGTCATCTTCTTTTGGCTCGGTCGGCGTTTCAAGAATGTCCGTTTCATCCTCCGCCGGGGGAACGGAATCCCCGCAAGCGGGCAGTAAACACAGGATCATCAGCACCGTTAGGCAAAGCGCGAGTTTTCTTTTCAATTGTATCACCTCGATGCAGTTAGACGCCGGAAACGCTGTTTTTGTTCCATAGGTAAATCCTGCTAATCGGGGCACCACTCCACGATTTCCGAACCGCTCCTTTTTACGTCAATCAGCCGCTGGTTGTCGCTGCCCCGCCACGGAAGCGACCATGTGCGCCGCTCCAACACAAACGGACCGTCCGCTACCACGTCGGCAAGCGACGCAAGCTCGCGCCGCGCGCCTTCCAGCGACTCCCACAGATAGCCCGTGTAAATCCAAAGGGTATACCCTTTTTCTTTGATGGCAAGCGCGGCCGGAATCAGCGCCTCTGCTTGATCCATCGGTTCCCCGCCGGAAAACGTCACACCGGATGTCAGCGGGTTTCGGACGATCTCATTCACGATGCCTTCCGGCGTCATCTCCGTACCGCCCTCAAAGCTCTGAAGATCGGGATTGTGGCAGCCCGCGCAGCCGTGTCCGCAGCCCTGCAAAAAAACGACGGCCCGAAGTCCCGGGCCGTCTGTTACCGAGTCGTGCAGAATATGCGCCACACGCAATGTCACTGTTTTGATCCGTTTTTGGACACGCCGTGCTTGACCCTGTCGTTGATCTCGGCGCGTTTCGCGTTGTTGACGCGCTCCAGCGAAGCGCCCAAATAGCCCGTAATCCGGCGGATGCGCACGAATCTGTTGTCCGCGCTCTCCGCCCGTCCGCATTGCGGGCAAGTGTCACCTATAATGCCGTTGTAACCGCAGACCGGATCGCGGTCAATCGGGTGATTGACCGCGCCATAGCCGACCCCCGCCTTCTTCATAGCGCGGATAATCTGCTCAAACGCCTCCAAATTTTGCGACGGGTCGCCGTCCATCTCCACATACGAGATATGCCCGGCGTTGGTCAGCGCGTGGTAAGGAGCCTCCAATTGAATTTTATCAAACGCCGTGATGCGGTGCCCGACCGGCACATGGAAACCGTTGGTGTAATATTCTTTATCGGTCACACCCGTAATGGAGCCGAATTTTTCACGGTCGATCTTGACAAAACGTCCGGCCAGTCCTTCGGCGGGCGTTGCCATAAGGGTATAGTTCATCTTCCGGCGCGCGCTTTCTTCATCCAAGCGGCGGCGCATATGGGCGACGATGTCCAAACCGAGCCGCTGGGAATCTTCCGATTCCGCGTGGTGCTTCCCGGTTAGGGCGGTCAGCGTTTCGGCCAAGCCGATAAATCCGACGGTCAGCGTCCCGTGTTTGAGGATTTCGCCGACCTCGTCGTCCCAATTCAGTTTATCGCTGTCGAGCCACACCCCTTGCCCCATCAGAAAGGGGAAATTCCGCACTTTTTTGCGCGATTGAATGATATAGCGGTCGGTCAGTTGCTCGATGGCGAGCGTCATGGTATTGTCGAGCGAGCGGAAAAACGTTTCAATGTCGCGTCCCGCAAGCAAGCCCAAACGCGGCAGATTGATTGAGGTGAATGATAGATTTCCGCGCCCGTTGCTCACTTCCTGCGAAGGATCATACACATTGCCGATGACGCGGGTGCGGCAGCCCATATAGGCGATCTCGGTTTCGGGGGTGCCTTTATAATAACGCGCGTTAAACGGCGCGTCGAGGAAGGAAAAGTTGGGGTACAGCCGCTTTGCCGAGACGCGGCACGCCAGCTTAAACAAATCGTAGTTGGGGTCTTCGGGATTGAAGTTGACGCCCTCTTTTAAGCGGAAGATTTGAATCGGGAAGATCGGCGTCTCGCCGCGCCCCAAACCCGCTTCGGTGGCCAGCAGGATATTTTTGATGGCGCAGCGGCCTTCCGGCGAGGTGTCCATGCCGTAGTTAATCGAGGAGAAGGGAACTTGCGCGCCGGCGCGGGAGTTCATCGTGTTGAGGTTATGGACAAGCCCAACCATCGCTTTATAAGTGGCGCGGTCAACCTCTTTCTCTGCTTGCTTTTGGGCAAAGTCCTGTATTTTTCCGACGAGCGTCGGATCGCCGGTCAGTTCGGCCAGCAGAGCCGCTTCCGCCTCTTTGTACGCGGCGTCGCCGCCCAATCGCGGGGACATATTCTCCGGGAAGGAAAAAGAAGGTTCATCCAGCCCCGCAAGCAATTCCAGCGCGCGGAGTATGTTATCGCGGTATAGGTGCGCGAAGGATTTCGCGACGCCGAGCGCCATGCCGTAGTCGAAGTTGAGGACGCTCTGCCCGCCGTGCTGATCGTTCTGGTTGGACTGGATCGCGATGCAGCAGAGGGCCGTGTAGGAGCCGATATGGTTGGGTTCGCGCAGAAAGCCGTGGCCGGTGGAAAACCCGTTTTGAAAGAGCTTCAGAATATCGATCTGGCAGCAAGTGGTGGTCAGCGTGTAGAAATCCATGTCATGGATATGAATATCGCCCTCGCGGTGCGCCGCCGAGTGCTGCGGTTTTAATACGAACATATCGTAGAACTGTTTCGCGCCTTCCGAGCCGTACTTCAACATTGTACCCATAGCGGTGTCGCCGTCGATGTTGGCGTTTTCGCGCTTGATTTCGCTGTCCGACGCCGCGCTGAAGGTAATATCTTCATAAACCTTCATCAGGCGGGTATTCATTTCGCGCACGCGGCTGCGTTCGGCGCGGTAGAGGATGTATTTTTTGGCGGCCTCTTGATGGCCGGCCTCCATCAGCACACGTTCCACAATATCTTGAATATGCTCCACATCGGGGGCGGGCTTGCCTTCTTCCTCCAGCACGTCCAGAACGCGCAGGGCGGTGCGGCGCGCCTCCTCCTGATGGTCGCGGCCGTATGTAGCGACAAACGCTTTGTTGATGACCGCCGAGATTTTATCGAGGTCAAAGCGCACAACCCGTCCGTCCCGCTTGCGAATCTGGCCGATGTTCACGATGTGCTCCGTCATTCTTTCCGCTTCCTTTAGAAAAAAATAGAGCCCTTAGGCACAATATATAGAATAGGCTCTTCATTAGTACATTATATATTGTACAACGATGGACAGGCTGTGTCAAGAGCTTTTGCAATATTTTTCTCTTTTCCGCGTGATAAAATTTTTCGTTTTTTCCTTGCCGTTTTTCTCTCATTTTCGGTAACCCTTGCAAAAAATCATAAATTCAACATTATTTTGCAGAACATCCCTCCCTTTTTCGTGTTATTTCCGACATATTCAACTCTTTTGCGTGTTATCCTATGTCAGGAGCAAAATCGAGGAGGTTCCAATACTGCTATGAAAAAAAGAATTTTCGCAATACTTGCCATTGGCGCGCTGCTTTTGACCCTCTTTGGCTGCGCGGCCAACGGAAATCACAGGACAGTACCCCGCGGCGTATCCAAAATGAACCCCGTGCCGTCGGTAACGCCGGGCCAATATGCCCCGACGCAGCCTAACGACAACAACACGGCTCCGCGCGCCCGCACAGCGCCCCGCAACCGCAATTTTACGGATTCAAGGCGCGACGGATATACGGGACGCGGCTACCGTGACGGCTTCACTAAAGACGATACCGCCAACCGCGTCCGCGGCGCGCAGAACTATAACTTCGGAACCGGCCGCCCGAACGTTCGCGGCGGAGTATCCAGTCCGGCGCCCCGTTCTGCGCCGCGCACATCCCCGCGAAACGGGCTGCGCACATCCCGCAAAACAACGCCTTTCTTACCCCGCGCAAGAACCCTGCCGGCCACCGGACGCCGCTAAACGCAGCAAAAATACACCGCGCCGCTGACAGTTCAGCGGCGCGGTTTTTGCGTTCCCCCGTCATAAAAAACTCTGGCAAATTTCGACGCGATATGCTATACTACGAATACTATGTATACTATAAACAAGAGTGGCTGTCTGAGGGGAGTACCTATGAACACAAGGCCCGCTAAGATAACCGCCGCCTATGAACGATTATCGAGAGACGACGAACTTCAAGGGCCGTCTAACAGTATCATAAACCAACGGCAAATTCTAGCGGACTACGCCGCCGCGCACAACCTTCCGAATCTCGTCCACTTCAGCGACGATGGATGGTCCGGAACCCGTTGGGACAGGCCGGGCTTCACAAAGCTTATGGATGAAATAGAGGCCGGAAATGTGGGTGTTCTGCTCTGCAAGGATACCAGCAGATTGGGCCGGGATTACCTCCGTGTCGGGCTGTTCTTAGAAACGCTCCGGCAAAAAGGCGTCCGCTTGATTGCCCTTGGCGACAACGTGGATACCGCTGCCGGAGAAGATGATTTTATGCCCTTCCGGGCTATTATTCATGAATGGTATGCAAGGGATACATCACGGAAGATTAAGGCGATTTACAAATCAAAGGGCATGAACGGCAAGCATACCGCGAGCCACGCGCCCTATGGGTATGTCAAGAGCTCTGAGGATAAAAATCAATGGATTATCGACCCTGAAGCCGCCGAAGTGGTCAAGCGGATTTTCCGCATGACGACAGAGGGATTAGGCCCCGCGCGAATCGCCGCAATCTTTGAAGCGGAGCGGATACCTTCTCCGTCGTATCATTTTGCCCAAAAAGGTATGGGAAACTGCAAGAACAAAACGTATGACGACCCTTGTATTTGGCATAGCGCAACGATTGGCTGTATCCTCGAGCGGATCGAATATATGGGGCATACGGTTAATTTCAAGACGTTCAAAGCGAACTTCAAAGACAGGCATCACCAGAAGACTCCCCCCGACCAACTGGTGATTTTCGAAAACACCCATGAGCCGATCATTGACTCCGGTACATGGGAAACGGTAAAGCGAATCCGGCAAAACACGAAACGCCGCCGCCCAAACTCCCTCGGCGCTCCGAATCCGCTGACGGGGTTATTGTACTGCGCGGACTGCGGAGCCAAGCTGTATAACGAGCGCGGTTCCGGCGGAAACGGGAAATGGAAGGATATTTATATCTGCGCCAACAACCGAAAGCACCCCAAAAGCTGCACGGGGCACAGAATCAGCACCGCCACGGTCAATTCGCTGGTACTCGATACTTTACGGGCGGTCAGCGAATATGCCCGGAGCAACGAGGCTGAATTTACCCGGCAGGTAAACGAAATGTTTGCCAGTCAGCAGGCGGGGAATACCAAATCGCAGCGTAAGAAACTGGCGGCAAGCCAGCGCCGGCATGACGAGCCGCAAGCCAATGTCGATCATTTTGATGACGGCGCTGTTAGGGCGGAAAAGTTTCTAAAACTAATCCGGCAATATAGGTGCACTGATCTCACGCCGCAAATACTCCATGAATTTGTCAGGAAAATTGTTGTCTGTGAACGCGCGGAACCCAATAAAAAGATAACCACACAGGATGTAAAGATTTACTTGAATTATATTGGGGATTACAAACCTCCCACAAGCGCTCTGATCTCCGGGGAACCCGACCCGGCGCAGATAAAGCGTGAGCGTAAACGGAAATACTACAGCGACTATTATTACCGCCGAAAAGCAAACGGCGGCAAGCCGCTCACGCCGCCGGACACCCGAACCCCGGAGCAGATCGCCAAGGACGAAGCGGAACGGCGCGAGTATCAGAAAGCGCGCCACCGGGACTATATGCGGGAATATCAACGCAGAGCGCGTGAAAAAAGAAATACTTCGCCGCCGGATGCGGAAGATAAGACGCGGAAGCATATGCCAACCCAAATTCACACGGAACGGGGGCATTTTGAGGCTGCTCTTTTTTGATGCGCTGCTCTTTTTTGATGCCTTCGTGTAAATAAGTGTCCGCGTCGTTCGTGCCGCAGAAAACAACCCCCCGTCCGAAGACGGGGGGTTGAATGCCTACAGGTTTTGCTGTGTGCGGTTTAGGAGGTTTAGACCCCGTCGTTGGTAAATTCCACTTCGAGGGAAGCGTAACCGGTGGCGCTGAAGGTGAGTACGCAGACGTCGTCGTCCGCGGTTCCGAATTCCAATTCCGCGGTGCTGAAATCAGCGATGCCGTTGACGGCGGGCGCACTGGCGGTGATGATGGTCAGAGCACCAGCGTTGGGGGAAGGAATGTCGACACCGGCGCCGGTCTTCGTGGAGGTGACTGCGATACCGACCGTTGCTGTGGCATCGGGGTGCCCGGAACCAACATCGTCGCCCCAGACATCAACCAATTGAATCTTGCCTTCGATGGCAGTTGCGGAGGTGAAGTCGCTGGGCCCAGCAAACGCGGTGTCGATGGTCAGCTTGCCTTTTGAGGCCGGGACTAGCGCGTCGGTGATAGTATTGTTAGCGACGGTGACGCCGTGTGCGCTTCCGTATGCTACACCATTATAGGTCAGCGTGATCGTGATGTCCACGTCTCCGTTTGTGCCGGTGGTGTTATTCGGGGCATTCCAGCCCGCGAAGCTAACGGTCACGTCCGCGCCTTCAAGGGAGGTAAACGCGGTGATGTTTGGTACGTTATGCGTAGTCGCCCCCCCCATAATTCTGGCTTTGATCGCGGCTGCGATCTTGGCTTGCAATTGTTCGGCAGTGTCGGTACCGTTATTGACGATGCCTAGGTCTTTTGTGATGTGCGCTGCATCACTGTAGCCGCTAAGCCCGCTGAAAGCAGCTTGGGTAGACATTGCGGTGTATGCGGCGTTCATGGCAGTGATGGCAGCCTTTTCCGCGGCGGTCAGCTCAGGCAGATTGGCGTTGATTACATCGTCGTTAGCGTCACCGAGGATACTATCGAGATCAATCTTAGTCAAGCCGTTGGTACCGGCCAGCATTCCGGCGAGGTAGTAGTCAAATGTTACGGTGAAGGCCTTGTCACCAACGTCGAGATTTCCATCGTAGAAAGGATCGCCCGCGCCGAGAGTGTCAAGAGATGCGTCAAATACGATATCTATGCTGTCTGTCAGCGGTTGGTTCCTAAGTCCCCTGTCGATATAAGCAAGGAGACCGGCTCCGGAGTTCGCGAACGCACTCTCTAGGGCTTCGATAATCAGCGCTTTCAAGGCGTCCTCGGAGACATACGGAGGTTTGGTACTCAGTTTGATGGTGCCGCCTTCAAAGAGATCCGCCAGAGCGGCCTTAATTAGGTTTTGTTTGCTTTCGATGTTGCGCTTGTCTATATTAGTATCTGCGGCATTATTGCCTCCGGTAACCCGTTTAACAACCAGAAGTTGGTCGACATTGCTCTCGCTCAGTCCGCCTTCGTCGGAACTGAATACATAGAGGTTCCAGCCAGTGACGTTCCAGTTGCTTTCGCTAAATCCGGCGCCTGCTCCCCAGCCTTTGGCGGCGGTGTTGCTGGCATTGGCGGCCGCTCCGGCCATTTCGTTGGCTTCATTGAAGCCAACGGTGGCGTCAACCATGAAGTGGTTGTTGCCGGTGGTGCCAAACCATGCATCGGCAATATTGTTGACGTTGCCGGCATTACGGATCGGGAAGTGGGTGCCGTTGTGCTCCCCAACCAATGCGTCGGCTGAGAGAACATTGACACTTTGAATGGTATCGGTGGTGTTGTCTACGCTCCGATAGGTGAATACGTCGCCTCTGCGGATTTGGCCGCCTTCGCTGAACGCTACGTCGAAGGTGGGCAGATCAACGCTTCTCAGGGTTTTAACGGAACCGTCGGCGAGCATCGCAACGACTTCGCCCGCGTAGCGGCTGCTGCTGTCATACGTATACCACCAGTCAAGGGCAACGGCCCAGTGGGTGGCATTGTCCGCTACGGTGTGGGCTTCGGTGTTAATATACGCAACACGCGCATACGGGCCGTCATTATTATCACCGGAGCGTAAGGTCTCGGTGCTGAAGAGACCGGAAAAGCCCGGTACGCTGGTCTTGTGGATTCTGTAGACCGGTTTGTTGTCACTGTTCAGCGTCTTCATGAAGATGCTGCTGTCGCTGTTCATCTGGAGGCCGTAACCGCGGATACCATAGGTCGCTTCACCGAGGGTTTCACCCCATGTTTCGTTGAAACGGCTGTTGGTGGTGCCTTGTACGGTGCGAGTGATATCTTTATCTCCAGCTTTTTGAAGCATCGGAACTTCATAAAGGGTGATCTTTTCGCCGATGATGGAGTAACGCCACATGTGGTCAGCAACTGTATCTTTATTGCCGTTGCCAAAGATGTCATAAGTGCTAGCGCTGTCAAAATACAGAGGCGCGCCGTCATCTTCGCTGTCAATGATATCATTGGCTAGGTTTTCCGCAATGTCGTCGGTGCCAAACTGGCCGTTTCCGAGAGCATCGCCGGGATTTCTAATTGTGGCGTTGCCGCCGGCACCCATGACGATTCTGTCAAGAACAAGGTTTTCCTGCTTGGTGCCGTCTTCGGCAATGATATCAACCTGATACTCCCATTCGTTGCGGTTGTAAGAGGAGCGTTTCACTAAACCGGCTGCCGTAACCAATGCGTAACTCTGTTTGACAGCGGTTGAGGTGATGTCGATGACGTGGCCGTGCCACAGCCATATGCTGCGCTCTTGGGTAACGTCGTCGGTCTTGAACGCGGTGATCCAGTTGCCGGCGGCGGGATAGTTCAACATCGTGTATTGCTCGCCGTTTATGGTCATGTTGCCGTTGCCATCTTCCACATCGGCCTGACCGGAAACGCGGGTCACGGTGCCGTTGATGGGTTCGTCGACCGGCTGGAAGATGAAAGTTGTCCTTAAATCACGGTCGTCATTTTCACTATCAAGTCTAAAGCTGCTTCTCCATTGGTCGTAGAGGTGCATCTTGGCGATCATGATCATGTCGCCTGCTTTGGGATTGACGCCATTCTCCATAATAATTTTAGAGTTTGCGCCGTGGATGGATGTAGGCATGTAACCGTTAGCGTTATTATCATTCATCGCGTCTATATTGGACGCCCATGCTACGCCATTATTGTCGCCTACCGGATCACCACGGAAGCCTAAAGGCTCGAACTGCCAACGCCACCAGTTACCGTCGGTGGGTCCTGATTTGACCTTTGCGGCTCTGTAGTCTTCTACGAAGATAAATCCGGGGGCGTTATACTCTTCATTCGCCGGAATGACGTATACGTCGGCGTTTGTGAAGTTTTTGGGTGTACCCCATGTTTGCCAACCATTATCATAATAATGGTTTCTGTCGTTGCCATTCATATAGTCAACGAAAATTTGCTGATCGGAGAGAGTCCCTTTGATGTCGTTGACATTAGATACACCGTGGATTACCGGGTTTTCTTCCGGAGATTGACCCGGAACCCAGCTCTGAGAGTAGACTTTTTCAATGTCGAGACGGTGATACTGACCGGGACGCCAGCCAGTTTCACGCCAATTGTTACCATTATCGTCTTGAACTGGAGTCCAGTGAGAGCCTTCTTCGATGTCGGGGTGACGGAACAGAATCCACATACTGCGGCCGACATCGCGGAAACCGATTTCCATCGCGTCGGTGTCTTCCTCCGAAAGAATGAAGGTATCCCAGTCAAGGACGTCACCGTCATAGCGATCCCACTCAATCGGGCGCTGGATCACGGCGCGTCCGTCGTTGAGTTTGCCGCTGTTGACCGGAAGGTTAGCGCCAGGCCCATCGGTATCGGTATAGGCAATGTTGTCGATGTTTGGTAGACCCCAAGTGCTGCCGTCGGTCAGAACTAAGAAAGAACCGTACATGGCACCGAAGGACTGCTCAAGCCAGCCCCACTCCGCAAAGCCGCGGGTCTGGGCAAGGCTGCCGAGGGTGTAGCCATAAGTGAACTGCTTGCTGATCAAGAAGCTGAAGAACAGGTAGAACGCCTCGGCACGGTTCAGGTAGTTGTTTTCGTTCAGCGCGACCAGATTACCCATCACGCCGCTCTGATACGCATGCATGACATAAACGTCGCGGGCGGTTTCGTAACCGGCGACCCAAGAGCCGTCCAAGTTGCGAAGGCCTTCTTTAACGGCGTCGTAGCCCAGCGCGTTCATGATGAG
>QMCE01006390.1_pt1 | contig 11394 bp, 7 predicted proteins | sample 1821851 | NCBI WGS metagenome assembly QMCE01 (sample SAMN09453174, study PRJNA476694) | Termite gut metagenome, whole genome shotgun sequencing project. | isolation source: worker | host: Odontotermes sp. | place: South Africa:Pretoria | collected 2016-01-28
AGCCCGGCCAGAGCCTCATAGTCGTCAAGCCCTATCGAGGGCAGGCCGGGGATTTTCAAATCGGTGTCCGTAACCAGGGCCAGAAGGGTTTTCGGATCGCAAACCGAATTGCGGGAGACGGCTCCCCGCACGATTTCGATTTTGGGATAGGGCGAACTCTTGGCCCCTTCCACCAGGATCAGATCGTGAGCGCCCGCCAGGGCGATCATGTCTTCCAGCGCGGCCCCGGTCCCTTCCGCCGTCAGCATGAAACGCTTGTCCGAATATATGCCCACCGTCCGCGCCCCGGCTTTTCGCAGCCTGTGGCTGTCCGTGCCCGGCACGTCGGGTTCGAAATCGTGCCCGTCATGCTTTATGACGGCGACGGAAAGTCCGCGCGCGTTCAAAAGGGGCAGCAAACGAACAAGCAGGGCGGTTTTCCCGGAATTTTTCACGCCGCTTACGGCCAGCACCCTGGGGGCGGGGCCGGGCCTTGACAATTCCGGGGCTTCCTCTGTTTTACCGATGATAATCTCTCTTGGCTGAAAGCTGTAATATATGAATATTCAAATTTTATTCTTTTCCATTAATTTTGTCAATGGCGGGACTTTCAGGCCAGCGATTCTAATTATAGATTTTTGCCATGAAGGTCGGAAGGCGATTCACAGTATTGCCGTCAAAAATTCTTTCAGCAAATTTTGAGGCGACGACCAGCCAAGGAGAGCGTGAAAATACTTTTCAAGATGCCGCGCGGCGACTTGAGCCGCGAAGCGGCGGGTTGGAGCCGCGTGAAGCTTGAAAAGTATTTTCCGCTCGACGCCTTCCAGCTAAAAATCCATAAATGGAATTGACGCTTCAGGCGCAAAAGCCCCTGTCCGCTTATTGACAAATTGGGTAGTCAGGATTTATATTTGTAATATAAGGCGGCTCCGGCGCGCGGGAAAATTGACGGCGCGGCGGTTTTTTGACCGGCCTTTTGGAATTTTACAACATATTGATATTAATTAAAAAAATGCATCATTCAATGCTTGCCAAATTGGCGCGTGTTTTGCTATTCTATAAAAATATCGAAGGCGGAAAAAAGTTCGCGCCTTCCTGAAAAACAGGCGCGCCAGTTGCGCGCAAATTCCGCGCCTCATCCCAGAGGCCAAACCACGAGGAGCCAAGCATGAAGCACAGCAAAAAAGGCTTTACCCTGATCGAACTATTGATCGTTATGGCCATTATTGGCATTTTGGCCGCCATCGCCGTCCCCCTCTACGATCTCTATATCGAACGCGCCCGCAACACCGCCGCCCAAAGCCTTCTGAAACAGTTGGCCCAGGCGGAAGGAGCTTTCAACGTCGATAATAATGCCTATGTCACCGGCCCTCTCGGCAACAACGTGTCCGTAAGGGGCGTGAACACAGTCGCCATAGACGCTTTGGCCGCCTACGGTTTCCGGCCGGACAGAAACGTGGCCTTTTATGTGGTCACGGCCGGCGGCACCACTTCCAGCTACATTGCCTTCGCCATCCATAATTCTCCGGGAGCCCAGCTTTATGTCTATGACACCATCGGCTCTTCCGGCGTCATGGCCGTAACCGACACGACCGCCCCATACGGCACCATCACCGTAGACACTTCTGGAGCGACACCTGTTCGCAATGGCATCACCTTTAACCGAACTCTGCTTCAACTCTATTCCTGGGAAGGCGGCGCGGCCACTAATCTCACCACCGGCGCCAACGCCACCACCATCGTCAACGTGGGCGCCAACGGCAGGGGGCTGGCCCAATAACTGACAAGTCACAAAAAGCGTGAGGCCGGCGAGAGTTTCAGCTCCGCCGGCCCCGCCTCGGCCCGGAGGCCGCCCGGCAAATCCAGCCCTTTGCGCGTTTTGCGAAAGCCTCATAGATGAGGCGGCGGCGTTCGGCCAGACTCAAGTTTTCCAGGGCGGCGCGGCTCAAGGTTATGGTGTTGGCCTCCGCGCTGTCCGCCGTGACCGTCAGAGACCACAGTCTGTCCAAATGCGCCCGCCAGAAATCCTCCTCGCCGCGCAAAACCACGCTCATCCGCCCCACGGCTTCCGCGAAGCGCGGGTTCAATTCCTTTATTTTGGGGATGAGCTCCAGGCGCAGGGCGTTGCGGCGGTAGCGGCCGTCCTGATTGCTGCCGTCTTCCACCCAGGCCTGTCCGGCCTCCGTGGCCACGCGCAGCAAATCGTCGCGGCTCAACTGAAGCAATGGGCGCAGGACGGCGATCCCGCCCTCCAGGTCGCGGCGGGGGTGGATGCCGGCCAGGCCCCCGGCCCCGGCCCCCCGGATGAAATTCATCAAAACCGTCTCCGCCTGGTCGTCGGCCTGGTGGGCGGTGAGTATGTATTGGGCCCGGGTCTCGCGGGCCGCCTCCAGCAGAAATTTGTAACGCGCCCGGCGGGCAGCCTCTTCCACCCCCTTGCCGCGCTCGGCGGCGAGGGCGGCCACATCCGCCGTCTCCGTAATGAATCGCACTCCGCGTTCGGCGGCGAGGGCGGCCGCGAATTCCTGATCGCGCCTGGCCTCCTCCCCCCTTAAGCCGTGATTGAGGTGGGCCGCAATTATTTGCGCGGGCGCAAGGAGGCCCAGAGCCAGAAGCAAAAGAGCCGTGGAATCCAGCCCGCCGGACAGGGCCAGGACGAATTTTTTCTCTCGGCAATCAGGGCAAAGCGCATTCAGCGAAGCCCGAAAAACAGCTTCAGGCGTCATCAGGCATCCTTTTGCGGCGGATGAAAAAGCCCCACATCGCAAGGCAGAAAAGCGGCCAGCCCAGCGCCGGCAGCCAGAAAAAAAGCCGGGCGGAAATGCGGGCGAGGACGAGTTCCTGAGGCGCGGCGGCTATGGGCGAGAGGGCCTCCTCGCCGTCTAAAAGCCAATATATGACGGAGGTGAGGAACTCGCGGTTGCCGGCCAGGCCGATGAAATTATTGGCGGCCAGATCGGAATCGGCCAGGGCGACCAGCCTGCCTTCGCCCTCAAGGGTCGTGGCCGCGGCCAGGGCCAGGGGGCCTTCCAGGTCTTCGCCCTCCTGGTAGCGGGGAAGGCCTTTTTCGCCCAGCGAGGCCGCATCCGTTTCCAACCAGGAATTGAAGGAGCTGTGGACCAGGGCGGCGGTGACCGCGCCCGGCAGCCCGGCGCGGCCCTCGCCTTTGGTGGAAAAGGCCCCGGCCAGGGGCCAGAGGCTGGCCCGCGTCAGATATTTCGTGGCCGGGTGGGCCGGGTAATCCCGCGCCACCACGAAGCTTTCGTCCGTTCCCGCCAAATTGCCGCCGGGATCGATGGCGAGGCCGTCTTTAAATTCCAGGCCGAAATTCGCCCAAAATTCCGGGCTCAAGGCCACGGTCAGGGGGTCGGCCATGATGAGGAGGCGCCCGCCATTTTTGAGATATTGCAAAAGAATCGTTTCGCGCAATTCCCCCAGGGGGGCGCGGGGGCCGGCCAGAACCGCGAGAGAGGCCTCCGGCGGCAGTCCCGCCCCTTCCGGCCAATAGTAATCCTGAGTCAAAAGATCGGTTTGACGCAGGCTTGAGGCCAGATAGGCGAGGCCGCCCGGACTGTCGTCGCCCGCCATTTTTTCGCCGGTGGCCTGAAGAAAATAGATGTGGCGGTATCGGCGCTTCATCAGCCGGATCAGGGAGGCGTTCAAGGCCTCTTCCGAAAAGGCGGGCAATATGTCCTTGAAATTTTCCGCTTTCACTTCCGCGCTGTTGTCGTCCATGAGGTAGGGGAGGCCGGAATCGCGTTTGCTTTCCGTTTGCGGATTGTTGAAGCGAAAACTCACGCGGCCCCCGGAGAGCCGGGCGTACTCCGCCGCCAGTTCCTCGCTGAAAAGCCGCCGGAGCGATTGCGGGCCGAGGCTTACGGTCACCTCCACCGGCTGCTCCAGTTTATGAAGGATAGCGGCCGTGCCCGGCGCCAGGCCCAGCCGCCCGCCGTCCATGTTGAGGCTGGGAAGCTTCACCGCCCCCAGGGCCAGAAGGGCGGCCAGGGAGGCTGCGGCCGCGAAAACCGAAGCCCAGAGCGGGTCGGTGAAAAATTGTCGCCAGGCGCGGGACCCGGCCTTGATGGCGAAGCGCAGGGCGAAGACCAGGGGCAGCGCTGTGAAGCCCAAAATGTCCGGCGCGGCCAGGCGGCCGAAAAGGGCCGCGCCCAGGAAGAAAAGGGCCAAATTTTTTTCGCTGGCTCTCACGGGCCGTTCGCCTGGCGCTGGTTTTTCGCTGGCTCTCACGGGCCTTCCGCCGGGCGCTGTTTTTTTTCCGGTCATAAGCGGCCCCCAGCCAGGCGCCCCTTCAGGAAAAGCCCGGCGTTCAAAAGGGCCAGCGCGGCCAGAGCCGCGAAGAACAAAAGGTCGCCGAAATTCAAAAGCCCCAGGGAGAAACGGGCGATGCGCGGCATGAAGGCCAGGTTTTTCCACCATTGGCCCCAGGGGCCGTCCAGATAGGGGGGCCGCGCCTAGGGGCGAGGCGGACAGGGCGGAACCCAAAAGCCCCACGGCGGCCAGGGCCGCGCCCAGAAGGAGGAGCCCCAGGGCCGCGCTGGCGAGTATGGCGGGCGAGCCCACGCTGAATTGCGCCAATAAAACGGCAAAGGGGATGAGGGCCAGGATGATGAAAACCCACATTGAGAACAGGATGGCCAGATAGTGGCCGCCAAGAATTTGCCGGGGCGAGAGGGGGAGGCCGAGGTAAAAATCCAGCCGCCCGCCCCGGCGCGAGGGGGTGAGGGCCCGCATGGCCAGCATGGGGGCCGTGAGCATGATCGCCACGGCGATGTGGGAAAGGCCCTGGGAAAAAAGCGCGACGGAAGCGTCCAGGCTCATGGCGTGACCGGCGGCGATCAGGGCTTTCGCCGTATATTCCGCCGTGTTGTTGTAGAAAAAAAATCCGGTGAGGCCCAAAAACAGGATCAGGGCCAGGGCCGCCGCCTGGCTCCCCCAGAAAGCCTTTATCTCGGCTTTGGCTATCAAAAGGACCTTGCTTTTAGCTTTTGCGTTAGCCTGGGCCGCTTTGGCTGTCAGAAGAATATTGCTCACGCGCCCTCCCCTTCCGTCCACTTCAGATAGAGCGCGTGGAGGTCCGCCTCGTCCGGCTTTTCCCGGCCCGACAAATCGGCCCAGGCGCCGTTGGCCGCCACCCGGCCCCCGGCCAGAACTATGGCCTCATGGGTGAGGCGGGCGGCTTCGCTCAAAATATGCGTGGAAATCAAAAGGGTGGACGTGGGGGCCAGGGCTTCCAAAAACGCGTACAGGCGGCGGGTTTCCTCCGGGTCCAGCCCGGCGGAGGGCTCGTCCAGAATGAAAAAATCCGGCGAGCCGACGACGGCGGCGGCCAGGGCGGCCCGGCGTTTCTGGCCGATGGAAAGGGCGCCCGCCGGGCGTTTGAGAAAATCGGCGAGATTGAGCTTGGCGCAAAGCTCGTCGCGCCGCGCGGAAAATTCGCCGGCGGAGAGACCGCGGAGGTCGGCGGCCAGCTTCAAATGCTCATGGGGGGTCAGTTCCGGGAGGAGCGGCGCGTTTTCCGCCAGGACGGCCACGGAGGCCAGGACGCGCTCCCTTTCGCGCCAGGGGTCCAGGCCCCCCACCGTGACTTGCCCGCTGTGGGGGCGGAGCGAGCCGCATAAAAGGCGCATAAGCGTGGTCTTGCCCGCGCCGTTGGGGCCGATGAGCGCGTAACGCCCGCCCCGCGCGAGCGTCAGCGAAAGCTCCGTCAAAACCGGACGGCCCGCGAAGCTGACGCTCACGTTCTCACATAGGGCGCGAGGGTCATTGTCTGTCATTTACAGTCCCCTCTTTTCCGTCATCCCGGCTTTCGCCGCCGATGACGTTTATGATGCGGGGCGGCTGGTATCGGCGAACGCATAGTCGCTGGAAATAGATTGCATCTTATGTAATGAAAGCGAAGCCGCCACCCAAATCGTCATCCCGGCGAAAGCCGGGACCCATTACTAGGTTGCCTAAGGGTTCGGCGGCCCCATAAGGGGTCCTCTCGGTGTTCCTCAATACCTACATTTCTTCGGAAATGGGTCCCGGCTTTCGCCGGGATGACGGGTGGGGCGCTTTTTTACGCGCATTGCCGCTAACGAAATTTCAAGCAATACAATGTACTAGAGGGCCATCCCGAACTGGAAGCGAGATTTGGGGCAGTATGGCGGAAAAAGCGTCCGCCCCGCACCTACACGTCCAATTCACGGACATTCAAGGCATTTTCCTGAATGAAATCGCGTCTGGGCTCCACCTTGTCGCCCATGAGGATGTTGAAAATGTCGTCCGCCTCCATCGCGTCGGAAACCTTCACTTTCAGGAAGGTGCGGCGTTCCGGGTCCATCGTGGTTTCCCAGAGCTGGCCTGGATTCATTTCGCCCAAACCTTTGTAACGCTGCACGCGCAAACCCTTCTGCCCCGAAGTTTCCAGATCGTTCAAAAGATCATCCTCCGTATTTAGAGGGTAGGCGCGCTCCTTAAGGTTCATGGCGCATGGCATTTGGGCCTCCTCGTCAATGGCCCGCCGCAGCCGCAAAAGTTTCCTGAAAGCCTCGCCCGCCAGAAAATCGGCGTTCAAGGTCAGGCGTTTGTTTTTATTGTGGGCCGCCGGTATGGTCAGCTTGAATCCGCGCTCCACGTGGCTGTCTTCATCCGTTTCGCCGCTGCCCGCCGCTTTGGCTTCCGCCGGGAAATCCGGGCCGAGGGCGTCCAGCCCCTCGCCGCGCAGGGCCGCCGCCAACCGTTCCGTCCACTCGCGGCCCGCGAAACCGGCCTCGTCGTCGGTCAGGGAACGGATGACATGGGGCCAGATGAGGGGCGAAAAACCACGGCGGGCGAGGCGTTCCACCTGGTCGCGAAATTCGGATATCTTCATGATGAAGCTTTCCAATTGCTCCCCGGAAAGGCTTTTGCCCGTCCGGTCGGTGAGCGTGCGGTCCTCCAGATAGCGGCGCATGATGAAGGCCCGCATTTCCGCCTCGTCCTTCAGGTAGAAATCGCTTTTGCCCGATTTCACGCCGTAAAGCGGCGGCTGGGCGATGTACAAATGGCCGCGCTCGATGAGCTCAGGCATCTGGCGGTAGAAAAAGGTGAGAAGCAGGGTGCGGATGTGCGCGCCGTCCACGTCCGCGTCGGTCATGATGACCACTTTGTGATAGCGCAGGTTGTCCATGTTGAGATCGGAGGAACCGGCGGAATTTATGCCGGTGCCCAAGGCGGTGATCATGTTGCGGATTTCGATGGAGCTCACGATGCGGTCGAAACGGGCGCGTTCCACGTTCAGGATTTTGCCGCGCAGGGGCAGTATGGCCTGGAACTTGCGGTCGCGGCCCTGCTTGGCGCTGCCGCCGGCGGAATCGCCCTCCACCAAATATAGTTCGCATTTGGCCGGGTCTTTTTCCTGGCAGTCGGCCAGCTTGCCGCTCAAGGAGTGACCGCTCAAGGCGCCCTTCGAGCGGGCCATTTCGCGGGCCTTTCTGGCCGCCTCCCGCGCCCTGGCCGCGTCCACCACCTTGGTGACTATCTTTTTGGCCACGGCCGGGTTTTCCTCGAAAAAGGTGGAGAGCCGCTCATAGACCAGAGTGTCCACCAAACCCTTCACCACGGCGTTGCCCAATTTGCCCTTGGTCTGGCCCTCGAACTGCGGCTCAGGAATGCGGATGGAAATGACGGCGGCCAGGCCCTCGCGAATGTCGTCGCCGTCCAGGGCGCTGATTTTCAGGTTCTTGGGCAGATTGGCCGAGGCCAGATACTGGTTGACGGCGCGGGTGAGCGCGGCCTTGAAGCCCGAAAGGTGGGTGCCGCCCTCCACGGTGTTGATGTTGTTGGCGAAGGAGAGGACCTGCTCGTTGTAGCTGTCGTTGTACTGCACGGCCACTTCCACCTGAATGTCGCCGTTCTGGCCTTCCAGGTAGATGGGCTTTTCGTGGAGCGGCGTTTTCTGGCGGTTCATGTACTGCACGAATTCGATGATGCCGCCCTTGTAGCAGAATTCCTTGTATTCGTCCGTGCGCTCGTCCTTGATGGAAATGGTGAGGCCCTTGTTGAGGAAAGCCAGCTCGCGCAGGCGCCGGGCCAGGATGTTGAAATCGAATTCCGTCACTTCGAAAATTTCCGCATCCGGCTTGAAATGCACCATAGTGCCGCTTTTCTTCACCTTGTCGCGCTCTTCCAGCCCGGTAACCGGGACGCCGCGTTCGTAACGCTGGTAATAGCGCTGGCCGTCGCGCTTCACTTCCACTTCCAGAAATTCCGAAAGCGCGTTCACCACGGAAACGCCCACGCCGTGCAAACCGCCGGAGACCTGATAGGTCTTTTTGTCGAATTTGCCGCCCGCGTGCAGCTTGGTCATGACCACCTGAACGCCGGGCACCTTTTCCGTGGGGTGGATGTCCACCGGTATGCCGCGCCCGTTGTCCTTCACCCGCACCGTTCCGGCCTGGGTGACGGTGACTTCCACGCGGTCGCAGAAGCCGGCCATCGCCTCGTCTATGGAGTTGTCCACCACTTCGTAAACCAGGTGGTGCAGGCCCTGGGAGGAAACGCTGCCGATGTACATGGAGGGCCGCTTGCGCACGGCTTCCAGCCCCTCCAGAATCTGAATATGATCCGATCCGTAATCGTCTATTTTTTTGATGTCTTCCGTAGTCATGATATTCCTTAAATATTTCCAAATAGCGATTAATGAGGATTTTTGTTTGCTGGCGAGGCGCGGAATTTTTTTAAGCGGAGGAGTATATGAAATACTTCGAGCATTAAAAAAATTCCGCAACAAAGCCAGCGGGCAAAAAGACCATTAATCAGTCCTTATATTTTCATGGACATGATGACCCCGGCGTACCCGGGGTCTTCCGCGGCGGTCAAAAGGGCCGGGGTGGCGGGTTCGTTGAAGCTGATTTTAATCTTTTCAGCGGAGAGGGCGGTCAGGGCCTCGATGAAAAAACGGGGGTTGAAGCCGGATTCCAAAACCGCGTCCGCATATTCCACGTCCAGGCTTTCCTCGGCTTTCCCCAGTTCCGGGGTCATGGAGGAAATGGTGAGCCGGCCCGGCTCCACCCTGAATTTCACGGCCTTGTAATCGTCGGAACTCATGGTGGCGATGCGCTTCAAGGCTTCCAGAAGCTCCTTGCGCCCGGCCAGGACATGTTTGTGGTTTTCCTTGGGCACGACCATATTGTAATCGGGAAAGCGGCCGTCCAAAAGGCGCATGACCAGGACGGCGGCTTCCGTCCGGGCCACCAGGCTGCTCTGGGTCACGCCCAGCTTCACCACTTCCGCGCCGTCGGCCATTCTTTTGAGTTCGTTCATGCCCTTTTTGGAGACCAGAACGCCTTTCAGCATTTCCAGGTTGGCCAGGTCGGGCGTGGAAAATCCGGCCATGTTCAAACGGTGGCCGTCGGTGGAGACCAGGCGCAGGCTCAAGGCCCCCTCGTATTCTATCTTTTCGAAATATACGCCGGAGAGGTTGTAGCGTGTTTCCTCCATCGCCACGGAGAAGATGGTCTTGTCGATGGCGGCGGCCAGAACCGGCCCTTCCGCCTCGATATACTGGATGTTGTCCACGGGCGGCATCTGGGGGAAATCGGCCGGGGACAGGCCGTACATCTGGGTGCTGAAATGTCCGGCCAAAAGGTTCAGGCTGAAATTGTCGGCCTCGCTCAAGTTGACGTCCTGGGCGTTCAAAAGGCGCACCACCTCGTTCAGCTTCCTGGCCGGAACGGTCAGGCGGCCCGGCACGGAAACTTCCGCCGGATACGAGCCCTGGAAGCTGATTTCCATATCCGTGGCCGTCAGTTTCAGGGTTCCCTCTTCGGCTTCCATGAGGATGTTGGAGAGAATGGGCATGGAACTGCGTTTTTCCGCGATGGCGCTGGTCTGCCCCACCCCCCTGGCCAAATCTTCTTTTTTTATGGTAAGCGACAGCATGGGCCTCTCCTTTGCTGGTCTGGCATTAATAACTCTTTATTATAGCACAAAAGCCGAAAATTTAAACTTGCTTTTTGCGCGCAAAAAAGATATATTCCCAACAGAGAAGGCCCCTGGGCGGGGCCCCTTGGCTTTGCGGATATTCCCTCACCAACCCCGTCAGATCCGGAAGGAAGCAGCGGTCCGTGGCGGGGATATGTCGCGGATCACCGGGGGGTTCCGCCGAAGGGCTTTTTTGTAAGGACTGATTAATGGTCTTTTTGCCCTCTGGCTTTGTTGCTTTTGTTTTTTAATGCTCGAAATACGTCCAAGTATTCCTCCGCTTAAAAAACAAAAGCGCCTCGCCAGAGAACAAAAATCCTCATTAATCCACGATTTCAAACCGGTTTCTTCCACTGAAATTATAATATCGTCATCCCCGCGAAAGCGGGGATTGCGATGTGAGGGCGCGGGGCTATGTCCCGCCAGGTTTTTATATGGAATATTTTCGTGATTTGCTCATCAGCGGCCTCACCAAGGGCAGCATCTACGCCCTGATCGCCCTGGGCTACACCATGGTCTACGGCATCATCTTTCACCGCCTTGATCGCCTCCATGATCCTGGCCCAACTGGGCCTGGCCGGCTGGGGCCTCCTCGCCGCCGTTTTGGCCGTGAGCGTAATCTACGCGGCCATGTACGGCTGGACCGTGGAAAAAATCGCCTACAAGCCCCTGCGTCAGGCTTCCCGCCTGGCGCCGCTCATCAGCGCCATCGGCATGTCCATCTTTTTGCAGAACTATGTGCAACTGGTGCAGACCCCCAACTTTCTGACCTTTCCCGACCTGATCCCGGAAATAGCCTTCCTGGAGCCGGTCTCCCATATCGTGAACAAAACCCAATTGGCCATCTGGATCATCACCGCCCTCATCATGCTGGTCCTGACCTTCGTCATCAAACGCACCAAAATGGGCATGGCCATGCGGGCCGTGGCCCAGGACGCGAACATGGCCCGCCTGACCGGCGTGAACATCGACCGGGTCATTTCCAGCACCTTCGTCATCGGCTCCAGCCTGGCCGCCGTGGGCGGGCTACTCATCGGCTGCTACATGCAGCAGATCGATTTTTACATCGGCTTTCTGGCGGGCATGAAGGCCTTCACCGCCGCCGTTCTGGGCGGCATAGGCAGCATCCCCGGCGCGGTTTTGGGCGCCCTGGTCCTGGGCTTCGCGGAAAGCTTCGCCGCCGGTTACCTCTCCAGCGATTACGAAGACGTGGTGGCCTTCGCTCTTCTGATCATGATTCTCATCGTAAGGCCGGGGGGGCTTTTGGGTTCCTCCCAGACGCAGAAGGTTTGACCATGTCCGCTTACATAAAATCGTCGCTGGCCGCCGCCCTCTGGATATCGCTTCTGACCTGCCCCATGATCGTTTTCAAAATAAACGCTTCGACGGGCGCCATAGACTACCGCTGGGATTTTCTGGGCTATGCGGCCGCCGGGGCCTTCGTGCTTTCCG
>QMCE01001968.1_pt1 | contig 11393 bp, 5 predicted proteins | sample 1821851 | NCBI WGS metagenome assembly QMCE01 (sample SAMN09453174, study PRJNA476694) | Termite gut metagenome, whole genome shotgun sequencing project. | isolation source: worker | host: Odontotermes sp. | place: South Africa:Pretoria | collected 2016-01-28
TCGCCGACGGGCGGGAACAGGAGGAGGTGTGCTCCGGCCTGCGGCTGAAGAAGTACAACGTCTCCGTTCTCCCCCCGGAGGAAGCCGGGGACGCGCCCAAGAACATGGCGGCGCGGATGGTGCAGGCGAAGGCGGACGCGGCGATCGTGGACTATGTCGTCGAGGACGCCGGGAGCGTGAAGATGCTGCAGGCGGCGACGGATCACGCGAGCCTGCCCCGGTTCATCTTCGTCCTGCCGGACGGCGTGCCGGTGTCGCACATCCTGATGGCGGTGAACGAAGGCGCGGCGGCGCTGGTCGAGCGCCCGGTGAACATGGACGCTTTGGCGAACTATGTCGAGCGGGCGGTGAACGGGCCGTCGCGGTTCCGCTTCGAGGTGGACAAGGAAAACACCATGGCGGCGGACTTCGCGACGATGGAGCGCGAGGCGAAGACGATGCAGATGCAGATGGCCTCGAACCGCAAGCTGATAACCTACCTCATGTCCACGCCCGTCACCGCGCAGCACCGGAGCGCCCTGGTCGTGTCGGACTCGAACTACCAGAGGGATTCCCTGAAGAAGCTCCTTGAAGACCACGGCTTCCACGTGGAGCTGGCCAGGAACCCGGAGGAGGGGCTGGAGGTGGCGCTGGCGGAGCGGCCGCGCGTGGTGATAAGCGATTTGGAGATGGAGGGGAAGAACGGCATCGAGTTCTGCCACGATCTGAAGATCAACCACAAGTTCATGCCGTGTTTTTTCGTGATTTGCACGGCGAACAGCGAAAAGATAGACGTGGTGATGGCGCCCGGCAACGGCGTCGACGGCTGCGTCCTGAAGCCGTCGAGCGAACAGGGCAACCAGGATTTGATAGCGACGGCGGCGATGGGGCTGCTGCTGTAACCGGGCGTCCGTCACCGGGCGGTTCTTTCGCTTCTCGCCGGCGGCGCGCCGCCGGCGAGAATTGTTTCCTGGACGCGCGTGTATTCCCGCACGATGGCGGTCAGGAGCTCCCGGCGGGCCTTGAACAGCGCTTCCTCTCCCGGCAGGTTGTTGATGGACGTGTCGCGGTTCCCTTCGCGGCTGTTCTGGCTGGCGAGGGCTTGGAGAAAATCATCGTTCGGCAGGCCGTGACGCCTGTTTTTGGGCAAAAAACAGGCCGCGTATTCCCGGTACCAGGCGGGATCGGCCGTGAGTTTGTCGTAGACGTTCAGGGCGGCGGCGAAGTTCGCTATTGCGTCATTGGCTTGTTGGATAAACGTCTCCTCGTTCTTATCCGTCGCCTTGCGCAGATCCAAGTTTTGCAATGCGATTTCCGCGTCCACCATTTCGCCAAGCGTTCCGGTTTCGGCAATATTCGCAATGACGCCCGCGTAGTTGAGCATGGCGTTGTTGTAATCCTGCGCTTCGCGGCTTTGTTCAATAGTTACTTTCATGAACGATGTGATAGTATCCGCGTGTCCAATGATTTCAACCAGGGACGGCTGCTTTTTTTTACTCATCCAGCCATCCTTCGCCGTACTCCGCATTGGCTAACGTAAGATTGAATTTTCCTTCAAGCAAAAATTCCTTCCCATACTGCCGTTTCATGAAAGACGCGTGCCGGGGATCGACCGGGATATGCTTGGTGATTTCCCGTATTTCCTCAATCGGCGCCTTCCGCTTCATCGCCGCAAGGTATTCCTCCACAATATCAAGCATCTTGCTGTTGTCGGGGTAGTGCTTTTTGGGGTTCGTTGCGGTTGTCATGACGTCGCCTTTCTGCGAACATGCTGTACTTATCTATTCTCTCCAAAAACCCCATCCTCGCCAACCGCAATCTTCATCTCGTCCGAATTGGCGAACAAGTCCGTCGCGTACATGCCGCCGCCGAACGTCGGCAACGCCGAATACCACCCCGGCGTCTCGGCCCGGAAACGATACGCCACCCGGTACTCGCCCCGGGGCAGATGGCGCACGAACAGCGCCACCTTCTGATCCCGGTACTCCACATACGCGCCCAACTCGTTCCCGCCGTAGCCGGAGCGGATCTCCACCGCCTCCAGGCCGGCCGCCTTCATGTCCTCGAAGACGAGATACTCATAGTCGCTCCGGGCGGCAATGGTCAGCTCCACCTCGACCAGATCCCCCGACCGCAGCCACATCCCGGGACCGGCCCGGCCGTCACGCTCCACCATATCGATGCGGTCGCGGCGATAGCGCTCCACCCGCGCCGCCACCGCCCCGCCCGAGGCCGACGGCCGGTCCGCCGTCTTCTCCTCCGGGGTCAGGCGGTAAAACGCCCGCTCGACCGTCAGCCCCAATCCAGCCGCCGCAATCGGATCCTCAAGGCTGAACACGGAGAGGCTGCCGCCGAAATAGACGTTCCCGCGCCCCGACCGCGCCAGCCGCAGCGTGTGCCGGCCCTCCTCCACCGCCAGGCCGTCCAGCGTGAAACGGTTGTCGTCCAGCATGGTCGCGGGCGTCAACTTCCGCTCCATCACCGCCTTGCCGTCCAGGTACAGCGTCACCGTGCCGTCCGGGTCGGCTTCGCCCGACGCCCTCCCGTATTCGGCCAACGCCTCGACGGCGGAGGCGGTGTCGCGGGTCGAGCGCCAATACGTCCCGTTCTTCCGGTTCAGGAGGAGATATTTGGCTACGCCCGCCGCCGTCTCGCCGGCCGGCTCCACCCGCGCCAACAGCTTCAGGTACCACGCCTGGGTCTCGATGCCGTCGTTGTACCACCGCCACCAGCCGTCCTCCGGTGTGTCCAGCCAGGCGGTTTGCATGACGGGATCGGTCTTGACGTATTGCCGCAGGTTGTCCAGCGTCATCGACAGGGCGTTGGTGGCGTTTTCGTGGTGCAGCGCGATGCCGAACATCGCCAGCGCCGCCCGCGACAGGTGCTGCCGGTCGCGGTAGAGGAAGTCCCGCATGTCCGGATCGAGCGGACGCCGGCCGTCGCGGGCGAGGATCATGTAGATGAAGGCGTCGATGTTGTCTGCCCGCGCCTTCCGCTTCGCCTTGAGAGCGGCGTCGTCTGTTTCCGGATCGATCTTCAGCTTCGCGATCTGCCCGCGCTGGTAGGACCGGAGCCAATTGACGCCGTCGTCCAGCACGCCGGTGGGAATGGCCGCGCCCTTGTCCCGCGCCGCCGCCAGGCCGTAGACGACCACGGCGGTGGTGTGCGGCCAGCTTTGCTCGCCCGGGCCGGAGAACCAGCCCCAGCCGCCGTCCGGATTCTGCATGGCGGTCAACCGCTCCACGCCCGTCGCCACCATTTTCTGTAGTTCCGCGTCGTCAAACACCGGGCTGGCCTCCCGCGCCGCGCGCGGGTCGCCCCACGTGTCTTTCCACGCCTCCGACTGCGCGTCGGTCGGGGCGTTGTCCAGCCGCGTCTTCGCCCGGGCGAGGGTGACGCCCATGTCGTCCAGATACTTCCTGGTCATCACCAGCGGCAGGAAACGGTTGAGCGTCTGCTCGGTGCAGCCGTAGGGGTATTCGACAAGATACGGCAGCGCGTCCAGCATCGACGCCGCGAGGCTGGGCGAGAACGACAGAGCCAGCTTCGATTGATCCGCCAACCGCTCCTTCGGCACCGTGATGTTCACCACCGCCTCCGCCGCGTCGCCCCGGATCACGCCGGCGAAATTCTCCACCTTCCGGGCGCCGTGCACGATGACGGGCAGGATGACTTCCGCCGCGTCCGATTCCTCGTCCGTGAGGAGCTTCATGACGATCCTGGCCGTTCCCGGGCGGACGGCGTCGGCTATCCAGTCGACCCGCGCCTCGCCGTTGGCGGGCAGCGTCACGGCGCGGGAGGACTCCTCTCCGGCGGCCAGTTCCAGCAACCCGCCCTCAAGGACCAGCTCCGCCCGCGCCTCCTTGCCGCGCGGGAGATAGTTGTGCAGATTGGCGGAGAGGACGACCCTGTCCTTCTGGGTGAGGAACCTGGGCGTCTGCGGCCGGACGATGACGTTCTTCCGCGTCTCCACCTCTTCCCCGCCCTCGCCCGCGCGGGTCATGTCGCCCATGACCCAGGCGCGGACCTTCCAGGCGGTGAGGTTTTCGGGAGCGTCGAAGCTGAACGCGGCGTTGCCGCCGGCGTCCGTCTCCAGCGCCGCAATCCACAGGGCGGTGTCGGCGAACTCCGACCGCACGCTCGCCTCGGCGAACGCGGCCGCGTCCGCCATGCCGCCGCCGGCATATGCCGCCGCGTCCACGGCAATGCCCGGCTCCATCGCCACCGCCTCCTGCTCCAGCGCCATCATCTGCGCCGGAGCGGGCGCGGCCAGCGTTATCGCCGCGTTTTCGGCCATCGGCATGGCCGCCCGCATGACGCCGCGCCCGGCAGCCATGCCGCCAAAGGCCGCGCCGCGCGCGCGCGGGAGCGGCAGACCGTTGGTCGCCATGCCGCCGCCGGTCCAGTCGGCTTCCCGGTCGCCGAAGACGCCGATCGGCTGCCACGGTTCATCGCCCCGCCGCGCGACGGCGAACGGCGTCCTGCCGAGGGAGGCCGTCACCGTCGGCTGATAATAGCGCTTCCAGTTCCAGAACGTCTCCCGGATGTCCCGGACGTTCGGGCCGCCGGAAATGTACTCCACCGCCTTGTCGTACACCGACACCACGCACTGCCCCGCCACCGGCCTGCCGTCGCCGCCGGTGACTTTGACGGTGAACTCAGCCTTCTCGCCCGGCGCGAACGACTCCCGGCTCGGCGTCACCTGGACCGTGAGCGTCTTGTCCGCCGGCGGCACGAAGATCTCCCGCGTCTCGGTATAGACGCGCCCCTTGTACACCGTCACCGCCTCGCAGAAGAAATTCGGCTGGTCCGCCGCGCCAACCGGGATGTCGACGACCAGGGCGCCGTTTTCCAGCCGGAGCAGATCAGGCCGGGAAATGACGCCGGAACCGCCTTTATTGTCGGCATGGGGGACGAAGAGGACGAGGGCGTCTTTGTGTTCGGAATGGACGGCGAGGCGCACCGTGTCGCCCGGCGCGTATTCGCGCTTGTCCGGCACGAGCTCCAGCGCCGCGAAGCGGAAGTCGCCCTCGCCCGGCCGGCCGCGCACGGTGATGAGGACGGAGCTTTCCTGGCGGTTCCCCCGGTCGTCCGTGAGGACGCAGCCCAGGCGATACTGCCCGGCTTCCGGCGCCGCCAGACGGATTTGCGCCGCGCCCTCTCCGTCCGTCGCCAGCGGTTGCGACAGCGTTTCCCGCTCCGACGGCCGGCCCGCGTCGTCGTAGGCGATGCGGTAGAGGGTGGCCGTGCCCGAAGCCTTCACCCCGCCGCCCAGCGGGAGCGCGGCGCGGACGTCGGCCGTGATTGCCTGCCCGGCCGGGGAGTAGCCGCGATCGGTCCACACCGTGACGCTGAACGGCTTCCGCGCCGCCACCGCCTTGCCGCTGCCGACGATGGCGCGGCGGCTCCTGTCGGTGACTTCGGCGGTGACGGTGTAGGCGTGATCCGTGTCGCCGAAGAGCGCCTTGGCGGGAGCGGTGTCGAGGGCGATGCGGAACACGCCGTCGGCGTCAAGTTCCCCTTCGCCCTCCGCCACCATCTCCGGCTGCTCGAAAGGCATGGGGAGCCACGGCGGGCGCGGCCCGATGCGGCCCCAGCCGGCGAAGCCGGGGTACCAGGAATAGTCGTAAGTGCGGATCCAGGCGCCGGAGCCGTAGAGCCAGTCCCAGCGCCAGGCCGGGGTGAAGTCGCTCCGGTGCGCGGTCCGCAGGATCTTGTACGCGACTTTGGCGTTCTGCACCGGCGCGCCGTGGTAGTAGGCGGCCTTGACCTTGACGCTCACCGTGTCGCCCAGGACGACCGCCGCCGGAGGCGTCTCGACCGTCACCGCGAACTCGGGCGTTTTGTATTCCTCCAGCCTGAACCCGACGCCCCCGCCGATGCCGTCGGCGCGGATGAAGTACGCACCGAGCGCGGCGTTTTCGTCCAGCGCCGCCGCGCCGTCGACGCCGCCGAAGGCGTCGGTGGTCAAGGTCTTGTCGTAGATGGTTTCGCCCCGGGGATTGTCCACCATGATCCTGACCGGCCGGCCGGCGCTGGCGGAGGATTTCCCGGAATAGTCGGGCCGGCCGATCCAGACTTTGAAGCGCATGTCGTTGCCGGGGCGGTAGACGGGGCGGTCGGTGATGATGAACGCCCGCTCGCTCCGATCCGGGCGCTGATCGAAGCTGACGGGCCAGACGCGGTCGAAGCCGAGGTAGGCGAAGCGGCCGTCGTCGGTTTCGGCCGCGATCAGCCAGTCCTTGTCTTCCAGACGCGCCGTCTCCACGAAACACAGCCCGTCCGCGTCGGCGCGTTCGGCGAAGACGTCGCGGGCGAACCGGGGCGCGTCCCGCTCGTGATCGTATTCCACGCTGTAGCCCATGAAGGTCAGGTTCGCGCCGGGAACGGGGTCGCCGCCGTCGGCGTCGGCGACGAACAGCATCTGCCGGTCGCCGAAGTTGTTCCGGACCAGCGCCAGATCGTCTAGCCAGAGGACGATGCGGGAGGTGTTGCCGTTCCGCATCGCGGCTTCGACGAGGTAGCAGCCGGCGTTGGTGAAGGGCAGGTCTATCTGCGTCCGGCGCGAGTAATGCCCGGGGAGCGGGGTCAGGCCGACGTCCCACGTGGCGACGGTTTCCCGGACGTAGCGGTCCCGGTTGTTCTCCACCACGGCGCGGCCCAGCATGTCCGGGCGCTGGAACATGTATTCCCGCTGCAAAACGTCGCCGCCGGCATTGACGGCGCCCTTGATGTCCTGGATGAGCAGGCGCTCGTCGAGGCGTTTGGCGGTCATGGTCACGGCGCTGCCGTTCCGGAACAGGTACGACAGGCTGGTGACGCTGCCGGCGGGCGCGACGGGGCCGCTTTCGAGGACGCCGGTTGCCCCGGTGATGCGGCGGATGGCCTCGCCGGCGCTGTCGGGAGTGACGCCGAGGGACGTCGCCGCCGCGCCAAAGACGTCTTCGCCCGCGATCTGCTGGAGCCGGGTCCACAGCGCGACGGCCTTGTCGTATTGCTGCCGGTTTTCAAAAATCCGCGCCAGCAGGGAGATCGCGGCGCAGCGGGCGTCGAGGGGAGCGGATGCGGCGTCAGCCACGCGGCGGAGGATGGCGATGTGGTTGAACGCGGGCGGCATGGCGAAGCGTTTCAGGCCGGTGGCGAGGCGGGCGATGGTTTCGTCTTCCGCCAGGGTGCGGACGGCGAAGGGGCCGGTCGCGCCGCCGATGTCGGCGTCGGCGGGGAGGGGGGAGAAGGCGCTCATGGTCTGCACGCCGAACTGGCGGGTGAGGAACGCGCCCAGGCGCACATCGGCGTCGGCGGGGCCGCCCGGATCGCCGCAGCCGGCGAGGCGGGCGAGCAGCCAGCGCCAGCGCTCGCCGTCGTTTGCCGCCGCGTCCCACGAGGCGGGGACGGGGTAATAGACGGGATTGCCGTCGGCGCCCACGGGCGCGTCGCGCTGGGGCAGGCGGTAGAGCGGAACGTCGTCCTCGGGGTCCGGGTCGGCGTCCACGTCGGTGCGCGCGGTGAGTCGCCAGGCGAGGCGGTCCTCGCGCCCCTGCATGACGAGATCGGCGAACCAGGCGTAGAACTCCCGCGCCTCGGCCGGCGCGGCCGGATCGGCGGGCGACGCGAGAGCCGCCTCCGCCGCCAGCATCAGGCGGATCGATTCGGCGCGGGCCGCGTCGCCGCCGCTCGGGCGCGGCCGGCGGCGGGGGCCGGGACCCGGCGCGGCGGGCAGGGCGGCTTGCTGTTGCGCCAGGGCGAAGAGAACCCGCCAACTCCCCTGCCGCTGTTCCCGCGCCTGATCCATCAGTTCCCGGGCGAGGCCGGGTTCGTTGACGCGGAGGTAGCAGGCGAGGGCGCTGTCCAGGTCGCGGGCGGCGTCTTTGGGAGACGCGGCCGGGTCGAGGGCGAGGGCACGGAAGAGGGCGGCGGCGTCGCGGAAGTTGCCGTCGCGCTGGAGCCGGGCGGCGTCGCGGCGCGTGGCGTCGGGGGAGTCTCCGCCCGCGGCCTGCGCCAGGCAGAGGGAGAGGGCGACGACGCCGAAGACCGGGAGCAATTTATCGAGCATGGGGAACTCCTGGAGGAAAGATTGCCGGGGGATTTCGCGAAACAGGCGCGGCAACGCGCACACAACCAGTATATACGCGGCGGAAAAGGCGTCGAGGCAAAGATTTTTCCGGACGCTCTTCGCGAATTTTACTGCGCCGGTCCCGCGTTATCGGTCGATGAATATCCTGTCCCGTCTCATACTGCACTGGCAGCGGTTTTGCTGCATATCCCTGCCAAGGGAGCGAAGATATGCGCCGAAAATACTGTATCCCATTGCTAGTCATGCTGTTGCTGTCATCCGAGGCATGGGCGGAAGTGGTCGTCATCATGCGCCGCAGCGCCCAAACGCCCGGCAGATATGTCCGGATCGGCGATATCGCCCGCGTCGACGGCCCCAAGGATCAAGTCCGGGAAGTCGCCATGACCGTCCTCGGCCCCGCTCCCGAGCGGGGGGAAATCCGGGAAATCAGCCGCTGGGACGTGGAGAGCCGCCTGTTTGAAATGGGCGTCGCCGCCAAAGTCTCCTTTTCCGGCAACAGCCGGGTCCTGGTCCGCGGCGACGGCGCTCCGGCCGGCCGCGTGGATCACGACCAGCCCCTGGGCGAACTGTTGCCGTCGCCGTCGCGCCGGGAGGCGCCGATGGAGGCCGCCGCCGGCATCCCCTCCCGCCCCGCCCCCGTCGCCAAACCCGCGCCCATGACCGTCGCGCGCGACGCGGACGACCGGCCGGCCGCAGCCCCGGGGCGTCTGACCGGCGACGCCGGCGCCCGCGTCGGGAAGACGATAAGCCATTACTTCGCCGAGCGCTACCGCTCCGGCAAAAGCAAGCGTTCCGATATCGAGGTCGAGGCGCAGGTCGTCTCCGCCAGCAGCGACATCCCCTACTCCGCCTACGAAATCACGGTGGCGGACGCGGGCGGCCATATCCCCGGAAAAGCCACCCTGCGCCTGACCGTCCGCGATACGGACGACGCCCAGCCCCGCGACGTCGACGTCGTCGCCGACACGGCCGTCTACGGGAAAACCCTCGTCGCCGCCCGCAACATCCCCCGGGGCGAGACCCTCGACCACAGCGACGTCGCCGTCGCCCGGGTGAAAATGGAGTCGGGCGAAAGCTATCTGCCGCCCAATCCCAAAAGCGCCGCCGGGCGCGAGACCAGGCGTCCGTTCAGAATCGGCGAAGTCATACCCCCGGCCGAAGCGCCGGCCGGCGCGGCGGTGAAGCGCGGCGACCTGGTGGTGATGAAGACGGGGGGGAAGGGCTGGGGCATCCAGTCCCGGGTCAAGGCCCACGGCGCCGGCGGCCCCGGCGACATCATCACCGTCGAGGACGTGACGAACAAGGCGAAATACCCCGCCCGCATCGTGGGGCCGGGAACGGTCGAAGTGGTGGTCAAGCACGACAGCCACGGCATTGTCAGGAAGTGAGACTTTTAAGGAATCCGCCATGCACGGGAAAACCCGACAGGAACCGCGCCCGATGACGCGGCGCGAACGCGAACTCCTCATCCGCTGCGCCCTGCTGATGGCGGGGGTGATATTCTTCTCCCTCCTCGCGGCGGTCCGCGCCCGCGCCGGCGAATACTACGGCCAGCGCGACTACGACGACAGCTACGACGTCATGTCCCACGACGATCACGCCTACGCCGAGCGCCTGCGCGGCAAGGTGCTGGGGAACCGCCCGGTGTATTTCCGCCAGAAGGCGTCGCGGGTCCACGACAGCGTGACCATCGTCGTGAACGAAAGCACCACGTCCGAGCTCGCCAGCTCCAACGATCTCAGCCGCGACACCTCCAACAACTTCACCCTGACCAACTGGCTCACCCCATCCCTCAGCGGCGGCCTCGGCGCCACCCAGCACGGCGCGGCCGCGGGCGGCGCCTCCCCCACCTTCGGCTGGTCGGGCACCCGGGCCCACACCTCGGACTCCACCATAGACCGTTCGCAGACCTTCTCCTCCACCCTGACCGGCGAGGTGACCTCGGTCCTGACCAACGGCTACCTGGTCGTGCAGGCGCGCAAGACCGTCAACGTCAACGGCGAGCGCCAGGTGGTGACGGTGACGGGGATAGTGAACCCGGATCACATGGACTCGAACAGTTCGATCCGGGCCGAGCATATCATGGATATGTCGGTGAACTTCTCGGGCGAAGGCCCGGTTTCGCGGATGAACCAGCGCGGCTGGTGGGCGAAGGCGTGGGATTTCCTCACCCCGTTTTGAGCGGGCGGGGCGTTTCAGGAAAAGCAAACGAACCGCCGTTTGCTTTTCCTGAAAGTTTTCGGGTTTTTCTTTCGCGCGGCGTATACTGATAATAGTGTGAAGCGTTGCGGCGGAATGTCCGATAGTATTTATGGAGGGCGTCCCTTCCGCAGCGATAGGATGGTTGCCATGCAGAGAAAATCGGCTGTTTCCATATTCGCGTTCGTTCTCGCGCTCTGCCTCGCCCTCGCCGGCGCGGCCCGGGGCGAGAGCATCCGCGATCTGGTGACGGTCCAGAACTCCAGCCCCATCCCCCTCGAAGGCATCGGCATCGTCACCGGCCTCGCCAACAGCGGCGACAAGAAGGAAGCCGCCCTCTCGCTCCTGCGCAAATACATGAGCAACCGGAACTTCGATTTCGACACGGCCAGCCTCGCCGCCGGCAACATCGCCCTCGTCCGCGTCACCGCCGAATTCCCCTCCTTCCTCCGGCCGGGGCAGAAATTCGGCGTCAACGTCACCAGCATCGGCGACGCCAAAAGCCTCGAAGGCGGCGAGCTCATGCTCTGCGATCTCTTCGCCGGCGACGGCGAACTCATGGCCCGCGCCACCGGGCAAATCCACACCGGCACCGGCATCCTGACCCGGGGCAGCATCCCGGAGGGGCAGAACTCCGGCGCGATGTCCCTCGCCACCTATTCCTTCGGCAACGTGGTCAACGACGAGGGCTGGATCCGCCTCAACCTCAACAAAAGCAACTGGGCCGACGCCACCAACATCGCCCGCCGCATCAACCAGACCCCGGCCCTGAACCCGTTCCTGCAGGAAGCGAGCATGTTCGAGGAAAACGACGACATCCGCCCCGTCGCCTACACCCGCGACGCCGGGCAGGTCGTGGTCATCATCCCGGATCAGTACCGCTACGATTACTCCCGCTATATCGCCGGCGTCCTGGACGTCGAAGTCTCCGTCGATCAGCCGCCCCGCATCGTCGTCAACCGCTCCCGGAACTCCATCGTCGTCACCGGCAACATCCGGGTGAACAACGCCGTCGTCAGCCTTCAGGACAAGATGGTCACCGTCCGCCCCGACACCCCCGAGGACCCGGCCTACACCCTGAACAACGACACTCCCCGCAACGTGGTGGAAATCGACGGCCCCGGCTCCTACGCCGACATGC
>QMCE01005368.1_pt1 | contig 11392 bp, 11 predicted proteins | sample 1821851 | NCBI WGS metagenome assembly QMCE01 (sample SAMN09453174, study PRJNA476694) | Termite gut metagenome, whole genome shotgun sequencing project. | isolation source: worker | host: Odontotermes sp. | place: South Africa:Pretoria | collected 2016-01-28
GAGGATTTATATTTACCGAACCTGGAAGACAGAACGGTTTATTAGAAGATATTTTAATTCCGTTGATGAAACAAAGTAACGATGAGATTTTTACAAAAGCAGAAGATTTTCTTGATATTCACGAATCTACAGCCTTATTTAGAAATAGAGTGGAATATGATCGAAATATAAAAAAGAAAATCAATGGAAAAAAATATGCACATAAAAAATCGCTAATTGGTACCATTGGACAATTACAAATGTCAGGGAAATCAAATACGGTATGTATCAGTGATGCGGATTATTTGAATGACGACAAAATTAGGCAAGATGCAACTTGTAACGACATTTATAATTTTATTCAAAAAGTATTAACATGAATTTTCCCGTCATCATCATTCTAACCATAATTTTTTGTCTTGGACAAGCTCTCGCTCAAGATGCCCAAACAAACGATTTTTTTACTCAAATCAAAAACTACGACATTTCACCGCTCTTAACAGCGGACAGTATTTTTGTTGACGATGATAACCAAAAATTTGAACGAGCTGAAATTTTAGGTTTTATCGGAGAAAATTATCAAAGACTCCAAATTCATTTTATTTCAATAATTCAAAATCCATCCAATCCTTATGAGTATTTTGCTTACGGAAAAACGAAAGTCAAAGGAATCATTCGCGAATTTCAAGGAATTATGAAAATTACAAAATCCGGAGTTTACAAAGAAAGTGAATACGGATATCCCAATTATAAACAAGGTTTTACAGAGAGCGAAGTTCATCTTTACGAAGATCGCAAAGAAAATTCAACAGGATTTTTCTCAGGGAGACTGAAAACTAAGTTTATCATTGACTCTAATGGAGTTTTCAGATACGATGCTTTGATGTTTGTGGCAGACGGATTTTTCAACAACCAGTTTGTGGGAACTTGGACAAGTTATCAAACAAAAACAATAAAAAAATGCAACTGGGGCGATTACCGCATTCCGGAAAGTAAAAAACTGGATGTCGGAGCCGGAGAATTCAGCGTTGACGATGAGTATCTGAAAAACGGTTGGGAAAACTATAAACTCGCTTGGGGAACATACCCCGAAACACCTGATGTCTTAAAAGCGAGAGAAAAAGAAAATGAACTTTGGTGGAAATAGAAATAACGATTTTTATATATTTCCCTCGCCCTTGTAAGGAAACCATGTGAAAATCATGGACTGTCCCGCAACCGTGATGGTGTAAACCAAAGCCGGAAGACTTACGGGTGCAAAGTGCCATAAGGCATTTTGCGACGTATTCCGAGGTAGAATCATGAACCCAAAAAACGGCTCTCCAGTCGTATTCACATCAGTTTCCGGTTACCCCCGTGTGGGCGCGCTGAGAGAACTGAAATTTTCAACGGAGAAATACTTTAAAAAAGAAATCTCCGTAGCGGCACTTCAAGAAACAGCAAAAGCAATTCGAAAATCCGGATGGCAATGCCAAAAAAACAGCGGCATTGATTTTATTCCGTCCAATGATTTTTCTTTTTACGATAACATGCTGGATACGGCCGTTTTGTTTAACATTATTCCGAAACGCTATTCCGGTTTGGCTTTGCCTCCGCTCGATACTTACTTTGCCATGGCGAGAGGGTATCAGGGCAAAGAAGGCGATGTCAAGGCGCTCGCCATGAAAAAATGGTTTAATACCAATTATCATTACATGGTTCCCGAAATAGAAGATGAGACCGGAATTCAATTAACGGGCACCAAACCGTTTGATGAATACAGAGAAGCTAAAGATTTGGGAGTGCAAACCAAACCTGTAATTATCGGCGCATTCACATTTCTCAAACTGCTAAGATACACCGGTAAAAAGACCGCCGCGGATTACGTTAAGGATCTCGCCGGTGCTTATTCCGGATTACTCGCCCGGTTTAATGAACTCGGAGCGGAATGGGTACAATTCGACGAACCTTATTTGGTCACGGACTTAACCGAACAGGAGGTCGCCCTATTTGAACAGTTGTACGAAATGATCCTCCCGGCGAAAGAGCGTGTGAAAATCTTGCTTCAAACCTATTTCGGAGATATCCGGGATGGTTATCAAAAAATCATGTCACTCGATTTTGACGGTATCGGCCTTGACTTTATCGAAGGCAAACAAACTCTTGATTTAATAAGCCGAAACGGATTTGCTCAAAATAAACTGCTGTTTGTCGGTGTCGTCAACGGTAAAAACATTTGGAGAAATCATTATGATAAGACACTTTCTCTGTTAAGTGATTTGAAAAATAAGGGGATCAATGCCGTGATCGGCACTTCCTGTTCCTTACTGCATGTCCCTTATACCTTGAAAAATGAAAGCAAACTTTCCGAAGAGCATATCAGACATTTCGCTTTCGCCGAAGAAAAACTTTCGGAATTGGCGGAATTGAAAACTCTGGCCGGCGGCGATGATTACCTCAATACGGATGCGTTTAAAACAAACGCAGCTCTTTTCCAAAACAGAACAAACTGTTACGACAAAAATGTCTGGAAAAGACTATCCGAAATTCATGTAAACGATTTCATTCGTTCTCCTGCATTTTCCGAAAGAGAAATTATTCAAAAAAAGAGATTTCAACTGCCGTTACTCCCCACCACAACCATCGGTTCCTTTCCTCAAACGGCCGATGTGAAATCCAACCGTACCGCTTTCAAAAACGGACAAATTAACGAAGAACAGTATATCGCTTTTAATCGCCGGAAAATAGCCGAATGCGTTGCATTGCAGGAAGAAATCGGTTTGGATGTACTGGTTCACGGTGAGTTTGAAAGAAACGATATGGTGGAATATTTCGGCGAACAGTTAAACGGATACCTGTTTACCGAAAAAGCGTGGGTGCAATCTTACGGAACGCGCTGTGTCAAACCGCCGATTATTTGGGGCGACATTTCCCGGAGTCAGCCGATGACGGTAAAATGGTCGGTTTACGCACAAAGTCTGACTTCAAAACCGATGAAAGGGATGCTGACGGGGCCGGTGACGATCCTCAACTGGTCTTTTCCGCGGGAAGATATTTCCATCAAGGAAAGTACCTGGCAGATTGCGCTTGCCATCCGTGATGAGGTCCTCGATTTGGAAGCAAACGGCATTAAAATCATTCAGGTAGACGAAGCGGCGCTTCGAGAAAAACTCCCCCTTCGGAAATCCGACTGGAACAGCGAATATCTCAATTGGGCGATTCCGGCTTTCCGGCTGGTTCACAGCGGCCTAAAACCGGTAACGCAAATTCATACGCACATGTGTTACAGTGAATTTACCGACATCATTCCGGCTATTGACAATATGGATGCAGACGTGATCACCTTTGAAGCCTCACGTTCCGATTTACAGATTCTCAATTCGCTGAAGGAAAACAACTTCAAAACGGAAGTCGGCCCGGGTGTATACGACATTCATTCACCGCGGGTACCGACGGTAAAAGAAATCGAGACTGCGCTGGATAAAATGCTTGAAAAAATCCGTCCCGAAAAGTTGTGGGTCAATCCCGACTGCGGATTAAAAACGAGAGGTATCGCCGAAACCACCGGGAGCCTTAAAAACCTGGTGCAAGCGGCAAAAGAACTGCGCAATTCGATTCATAAGTAAAAATTCCTCATAAATTCAAACTCCCGGTTTTAGCCGGGAGTTTTTTGCAGGGGATCATAAGAGAGCAGATACGCCGCTCAAGGTATCTTTTCCATTTCTACCATGAGAAACCCTCCCTGCTCGTCATCTTTGTACCGCCTGCAAACCCGGTATCCGGCAGATTCGTATAACCGTATATTATGAGTACTCGAAGCCGCCGTAAACAACTGAAACCTCTTAGCTTCGGGGTTCGCGTTTTCCGCTTCTGCAAGTAATTTCCGGCCTAATCCCCGCCGGCGAAAGCCGGTATCTACAATCAGTTTCCCTATCCAAACCCGGTCGCCCAACGCCTTGTACTTTACGGAACCGATAATCTTTCCGCTGCATACCGCTTTAAGAAATGTACAGGAACCGAAGTCGGATAAAACGGATTCGTAGGTTTGCCTTAACGGCTCAATATCGTAATTACCGTGTGATTCCGCTTCCGTTATGAAAGCCTGTTTTTGGAGATGGAGGATTTCTCTCAAATCTTCTTTATCTGCCGGACTTATGTTAATCTCTTCGTTTTTCATTTTCCGCATCGGTAAAGTTTTCTTGTGCGATATCGTGCTGCCTGCCGGTTCTCGAATATACGCACAAACCGGCAATATATATTATTTCAATACATACAAAAAACACGCCAGCAAGATACAGACGTGTTTTCAAGTTCACGGAGGAAAAGCCTTAGGCTTCTTTCACCACCCAAACTTTAACAGAGGCTTCCACATCGCCAAAGACATTTACCGCTACGGAATAAACGCCGAGTTGCTTGATGGGCTCTGCAAGAACCACTTGAGCGCGAGTGACTTTTACGCCCTGGAGAGTAATCGCTTCGGCAATATCGGAAGCGGTTACGGAACCGTAAAGACGTTCGCCTTCCACCACGCGGCGGGTCAAATTTACCGTAATATCGGCAAGTTTACCGGCAACTGTTTTCGCGGCTTCCAATTCCTTCTGGAACATGGCTGCCATCGCTTCACGATTCTTTTCAATTTGGATCTTTGCGGTTTTGGTTGCACGAACAGCGAGTTTACGCGGGAAAAGGTAGTTACGGGCATAGCCGTCTTTGACTTTCACCACATCCAACATTTTACCGAGATTCGGAACCGATGCTTTAAGAATAACTTCCATGATGCTCTCCTTAACGTAAACTGTCGGAAACGAAAGGTAAAATCGCCATGTGACGTGCGCGCTTGATCGCTTCGACTAACATGCGCTGATATTTCGCGCTGGTTCCGGAAATACGGCGGGGAATAATTTTCCCGCGTTCGGAAATAAAGCGGCGTAAAATCTTTTCGTCTTTATAGTCGATGAACTGGATTTTATTTTCGGTAAACCAGCAAGCCTTCTTGCGGCGAATGCGCGGGCCGTTTTGCTTTTTATCTTCAAAAGTCATTATTCAACCTCCACATCATCAGCGTCAATCGGAGTAATTTCTTCCATGCTCTGACCATGGTTTTGGTCGTAAACAATGTCTGTCATCGGATAATCGACGAGAGTCATCCAGCGGAGGATGTTGTCGTTCAATTTGAACGCCGTTTCGAGAGCATTGATCACGGCAACTTCGGCTTTGTAATAGAAAATCACATAGTAGCCGTGAGTTTTTTTCTTGATTTGGTAAGCCATTTTGCGCTTGCCCCAATCATCGCGGCGAATCACTTCGCCTGCCTGGCTGATTTTATCAGAGATGGCTTGAACTTCGGATGCAATCGCTTCATCCGAAATCATGGCATCAATGATCACCATTGTTTCATATTGTTTCATTAGTGTATCCCTTTGGTCTTTCGCCCGGAAATCAACGCGACTCCGGGAGGGTCTCCGGAAATGACCCGGAAGCCGAAAAGTTAAAAAATGAAACGAAAACCGTCAATTATCTACCGGCGGATAAAGAACGAAAGTGCCGAGTTCGGGGGAGGTAAAGTAAATCGTGGAACCATCTTGAGTCATAAATTCCACCCGGTAATCGATATCTTCATCTACGGGTCCACCGGAAGACCAGTTGGTACAAAGTCCGTTCACGGATTTTTGGAAAATTCTCCGCTCGGTCCGGTGCAAAGAAAGCGTATTCGGTTCGCTTTGAGCCCACGAACCCGTATATTCCACACAGGCATCGGCCGTATCGGCAACAATAAACTCGCTGAATCCGGAATCCGACAATCTAAGTTCATAAGTCCCGCCTTCGTAGTTCCCGCCCCAGGTGCCGGAAGTAAGGAGGACCGTATATCCGCTCGAACTCGAAGACTCCGGCTCGGAACTCGACGAAGAGGGATTTCCGGGCCCCAATTCACGATTCTGCAAAGCGCGGCATGCGGTATCGGCCACCATGCGCGAACCGTCTTTTTTCTTGAGAATCAGTTGAATATCCGCCCTCAAACTCGCAGAAAACGTGATACTGAAAATCTTCGGAAGATCCGCCATAGAAGCCGCACCGAGTTTGGCATAGTCCGAACTGCTTTCGCCGGCGACCCTCCAATTCACAATCAGAGAATCCAAACCGCCGGAACCGCTCCGCGTAAGCCAAAGCGAATCATGTACCCAAAACGCAAAGAGCGTATCTGCCCCGAGATCAAACCCGAGCGAATCCGCACTGATATCCAAAATCAAATTTTCCGGAGAAACCTTACCTCCGGTACTTGACGAAGAATCGCAACCCGTAAAAATAAACGCACCTAAAAGAACAGCGCCGATAACGGAAAAGATGTTTGTTTTCATATTTTCCAATATACTCAAAAATAAATGAGAACCTGCAAAAATATCCGCACAAGCAAAAACCGGTGAACAAATACACAGTAAACCGTATTCCGGGCGTGCCCCGGCAAATCAATTACAAATTACGGGGTAACCTCCGGTATTGCAAGCCAATTACGAATTACGAAATGAGGGCTTGACCGTAATTCGTAATTACGTGCAATACCCAAGTTCTATCGTAATTCGTAATTGATTCGCCGGGTCGGCGTGGCTCCGAGCTACCCGCTGGTCGGTGCCGGATTTGTTACCGGATTATTGTAGGGGCGCAAGATATTTGCACATCTATTGAGTTCGCGCTTGCATGTAAAGCGTTCTAAGAGCTTATCCGTAAATTGTATTTGTGAGATATATGTTCATGAAAATATTCCTAAAGCATGAAAAATTAGAGTTTTTACACAGGAATTATTGAAATTATCTTCGGTTGTTTTTAGGTCAGTTATTACTATTTACGGATAGGCTCTAAGTCTGTGCCGCTACCTAGTGCGCCCCTACGGAAACATCCGGCACTGCCGCTTACGCGCACCCTCCGCCTGCCTCACGTCCTAGAGTAAAGCCAGGGACAGTCCTCGCAATTGTCCTGAGAGAGTAAAGACGTGAAAAAGTCGGAAGAGAACATATCTTATTTTTCTAAACCCTACCCCATACACCAAACCCTGATCTTTGTACCGGGCGATGCGCTCATTTCGACAAGAACTTTCGCAAAGTGGAAGGGTGCACGTTTAACTTTTCCGCGATTTTGGTTTTGGAAACATTATCATCCAACCACTTTTGAATCTGTTTCGCCTTTCCGGAGAGTTTGCTTCGGCGCGATTTCGAACCGGCAGGCCTTCCGACATGAACCCCTTCCGATTTTAACCGGGCGAGCGATTCCCGGGTGCGGTGAGAAATCAGGCTCCGTTCAATTTCCGCGGCAAGCCCGAAAGCAAAAGCGAGCACTTTGGAACTCACATCATTACTTAACCGAAAATTATCCCGAATTGTCCACACCTGTACCCCCTTTTCCACACAAATATTTAAAACAGACATCACCATCAACAAATTACGCCCCAGGCGTGAAATTTCAGAACAAATTAAAATATCACCTTTATTCAAATGTTCGAGCAAACGCCCGAGCTTGCGTTCCTCCGCCTTTTTTGTTCCGGAAATGACTTCATCGAACCATTTTTCTACTGCAAAACCGTGCTTTTTGCAAAATTCATTAATCTCAAAGCGCTGATTTTCCGTGGTTTGTTTGTCGGAACTCACGCGAATATAACCAAAAATCATTCTGTTTCTCCATTTTATAACAGCCATTTTGCCCCAAATTAACGAAAAAAAGCAGAAAATGAAGAAAAGGAAGAAAAAATGTGCTAAAAAGTATCACTTTTTTAGCTTACTGTCTGTATTGAAAACCACCCGCTAGGCGGGTGGTTCCATAAAGCCTTCCGGCGTTGTATTGCGAATACAAAGAAATCCCTTTGAGGTTATTTTAAGAATGCGGCCAGCCAACTGCATTCACACTCAAAGGGATTCAACATGAATACGCTAAACCTAAAGTTTTCATATCCCCTATCCCATGTCCCTGATTTTTATGCCCGGTGAACATTCTTCCGGGGTTTTAGGGGTGTCCCCTAGGCGAAGGGGTAGCGGCGCACGGAGTAGCCGCGAGGGGAAGTCTTTCCCCTTTCGGGTATGGTTCCCGGTGCGTGTAGGAATTCGGCGGCACACTAACTATATTTAAGGATATGAAAATTGTTTTTATGGGAACGCCCGATTTTGCGGTGCCTTTTTTGAGGCATCTTCATGAGTCTTCTCACCGGGTTCTTGCGGTGGTGACTCAGCCGGACAGGCCTTCCGGGCGCGGGCGCGCGTTGGTGCCGCCTCCTGTGAAGTCGGCGGCTCTCGAGTTTGGGCTTCCGGTTTTGCAACCCGAATCGGTGAAGGATCCCGCATTTGCGGATGCTTTGCGCGCGCTTCATGCGGATGTTTTTGTGGTGGTCGCTTTTTCGATTCTCCCGCTTGCGGTTTTGAAAGCTTCGAAATACGGGGCGGTAAATGTTCACGGGAGCCTTCTCCCGCGTTACCGGGGGGCCGCTCCCGTGCAGTGGGCGATTGCAAACGGCGACCGGGAAAGCGGCGTTACCGTGTTTTTGCTGGACGAAAAGATGGATCATGGGCCGGTTCTGGAGCAAAGAACGGTGGCGATTGAAAATGACGATACGACGGAAAGTTTGCTCGAAAAAATGGTAGCTCCCGGCTGTGCCGCGCTCTCGGCGGCTCTCGCCACTTTGGAATCCGGAAATTTCCGGTTGTCCGAGCAGAATCACACGGAGAGTTCCGGTGCCCGGAAATTGAAAAAGGAAGACGGGCTGATTGGTTGGGAACGTTCCGCCGCTGAAATTCATAACCGGATCCGGGCGTTTACTCCATGGCCCGGCGGTTTCACGTTTTTTAACGGGAAAAAGGTTTACCTCCGGAAAACAGGCGTTTGCAGCCATACGGCATCCCTGAACCCCGGCGAGATTCAAACGGACGGCAGAGAGATGTTCGCGGGTACCGGAGAGGGTTTGTTACAAATTATTGAGATTCAGGTAGAGGGAAAACGTTCCATGCCGGTCGAGGAATTTTTGCGCGGCGTGCAGAGAAAGGAGATACTTTGGTTCAAAAATCCGGATTGAATGAGAGGTTGAATGCTTTTGAGGCCATTCGAAAGTGGCTGATTCAGGGGGTGTTTTTTAAAAGTCAGGCTCTTTCCCCTTTTGCCATGGAACTTTCGCTCGGCGTTTGTCGCCATCATTTGTTTTTTCTTTATACTCTGAAAAAAAATGTGCGGAAAATGCCGGAAATCAAGGCGCAGATTTTAATAGAAATGGGGCTTTATCAGTTATTTTATATGGATCGCATGCCCGATTATGCCGCCCTTTCGGAAACCGTGAAAACGGCGCGCCTCGCGGGAGTGGGTGAGAACAATATCAGATTGATTACGGGGGTGTTGCGGATGGTTCAGAAAAACGGATTCCCCGCATTGCCTCCTCAAAAAGTCGCGCGCATTTCTTTGCAGTATTCGGTTCCGGAATGGTTAGTAAGGCGTTGGCTCAACGAGGGAGGCGCGGAATATGCCGAAGCGCGTGCCCAAAAAACCGTGGAAAAACCGGCGCAGTGGATTCGTGTGAATACGCGAAAGACGACCCAGGAATCGGTTCGCCATGAGTTCCAAATTCAAGGGCGGGAATTCGGCGGGCGTTTTTTGGAAGTGCCTCCGGAAATGAAAGTTTCGAGTTTACTGCAATCCCCGCTTTTTGCCGAAGGATTTTTCTCTTTTCAAAATCCGGCGGCGCTGGAGGTGATTTCCTTGCTTTCCGTGAACCCGGGTATGCGGGTTTGGGATGCCTGCGCCGCGCCCGGCGGGAAAACGGCACTCCTTGCGGAAATGAATTTTCCCTGCCGGATTCTCGCTTCGGATATTTCCGAAGCGAGAATAAAAAAGACGGACGATCTTTTTGCGCGGCTGCATTTGGACGGCATCGAGACTTGTGTTTCGGATGTCTTGAATCATCCGTTCGAGGCGGAATTCGACCGCATTTTACTGGACGTTCCCTGTTCCAATCTGGGGGTGGTTTCGCGCCGTCCGGAATCGCTCTATCGCTTGACTCCGGATGATTTAAAAAGTTTATCGGAAATGCAGTATCGAATTCTTGCGTCGGCTTCCCGCGCCTTAAAACCGGGAGGGATCCTCGTTTATGCCACTTGCAGTCCGGAACCGAAAGAGACCGTACAGGTCATTCGCCGGTTTTTGCGGGAAAATCCCCATTTTGAAGCCGTGGGAGAAAGCCTAAACACCGAAAAACCGGAGCCCGGCTTCGATCAGTTTTTCGCTCAAGCCTTAAAGAGAAACTCATGAAAAAAATATTCGGAATCCTTTTTTTACTCCCGCTTTGGATTTCGGCGCAGGAAGCCAGCCCGAAAGAAAAAGCCTTTTCAAGCGTGAGCCTCTCAGGCGAAGCCGGGTTTATTTACCCGCTCGGCGACCTGCGGGATATGATCGAAAATTCTTACTACGGGCTTGCCGAGTTCCGCTATCACTACCGGGGCGCTTTCCGGGGATTTTTGCAGTTCGGTTACTCTTATGTGAGAACCCAGGACTGGGTGGAGTTTCCGGGCGTTCATCAGTTTAACGGCCGAGTCGGGATGGACGCTTCGGCAGACCTGATTCATCCGCTCCGTTTCGGCGGCGGTTTCAGCTGCATTTGGCTCCGCGCCGACGGCACGGATAAGGAACTGGAGCACACCGAACTTGCCAGTAACGAATCCGAATTCGGCTGGTTTGTGCGCGCGGATTTACCGGTTTTTATTCTCGAAAATTATCAGGCGGGCGTGCGCGTTTACGGTGAACAAATCTGGTCTTCCCCCGAAACATCCACCTCAATTTGGTTCGGCGTTTATCTGGAAAGGAGAATGCGGTAATGAGACAGTTCTTTTTTGTGATTTGCTTTGCCGCCCTTGCCTTTGCGGAAATTCCGGCGGAAATGGAAGGGATGGAAGCGGGCGTTCTCGGGAACGGGACGTATCTCACCACAGGCCCCACCTATACTTTTGACCGCCCTTCCCGTCAGGGCGGCATTCATAGCGCGAGCGAAGAATGGACTCCCGAAAAGACGGGCGACAGGCTCCTTTTAAATCGCTTTGTGCCGAATTCCTGGAAAATGCAACCGGCGGGCGTTTGGCTTTCGACCGGAAACGAGATCGGTGATTTTATGTATCAGTCGATTAACCATCAGGCGACCGGAATGGGAAACCGGACTCCCATGCAGGAAGTCGGTTTCAGAACGCCGGATTATAAAGGGCTTTGGGCGGCGGCGCGCTTTATTCAGGTGGATCACTTTTCCACGAGTACGCTCCGGTGGCGCGACGACTGGATCGGCGACTGGCATTATTCGATTTTCGGTGAAAACCTTCCTTTTATGAGTTCCGCTTACGCCGGCATCGGGTATGATACCCGGCTTTTCACCGCCTCTATTTTTGCCGGTACGGATTACTATTGGATTTACGGCGCTTCCGGCCGG
>QMCE01004179.1_pt1 | contig 11390 bp, 10 predicted proteins | sample 1821851 | NCBI WGS metagenome assembly QMCE01 (sample SAMN09453174, study PRJNA476694) | Termite gut metagenome, whole genome shotgun sequencing project. | isolation source: worker | host: Odontotermes sp. | place: South Africa:Pretoria | collected 2016-01-28
GCTTTATCTTCATAAACGGCGAGGTGAAGAACTCCTTGGACTGGTTTTGCAACTGGATGTATTCGTCGAACTCGATGACAATGCGCTTGTCGGTGAAATTGCGCGATCCGGGGGCAGGCGTGGCAAGTTTCACCCGCGGCGGCAAGGTATCCTTTGGCCCTCCCTGCGGGGTCATTTTGTTGGCGCATCTGACGAAAACAACCAGACACACCACGCCGAGGGCGATCAAAATATGTTTCAATGCTCTATTCATAGTTCGCATTCACGACCGTCCATTTGTTTTTGCCGTTGCCGTCGTCATACGATGGCGCTTCGACGGAGCCCTTGTATGTGGAAAAATGCACCGGAATATAGACCTTTGCCGCAGGAATTTCATATTCGAACGTCCGCCAGGCATACATTTTATCGAACTCGTCCACTGTCACGAGCAGCACCGGCGACTTGGTGATTACAAGATGGATATAGTTATCATCTCTCTGCCCGGCCACAAGACCGTGTGCGCGCTGTTTGCCCGATTTCTGATGTGTGACGATGCCCGCCTGAGCTTCGGCATAAGAGTTCGGCCGCCAGTTATGGATGTCGCCCTCGGGGATGTAAAATGCATACATCTTCACCATAAACGCCGCGCCTCCGGTCGGGTTGCCCGGAGCCGTACTAAGGCGCGGCATCACGATCATTTCGCACTCGGCGGTGTATTTAGCGCAGCCCCAATTCGCGCAAAGGAGTAAGCACAAAATCGCGCTCGTCGATATGCGGATGAGGTATTTTAAGGTCCGGTTCATCTATCGTCAGATCGTCGTAAAACAAAATATCTATGTCCATCACACGCGAGGAGTATGGTTGGCCCGTGCGCTGTTTCTCTTCCTGCTCGGCTTTGCGGTCGCGACCCAGGGCAGTTTCCATCTCTTCTATCTTATGCATAACTTTGTGCGGCGACAGGTCGGTATCGGCCACTAGTACCTGATTGGTGAACGGCCGGTCCGATTCGAAGCCCCACGCCTGCGACTTATACCTGTGCGAGCAACGCATAACGGGGCCTATTTCGCGGTTTATCATCTCCTGCGCACGGTGCAAATTGTGCTTCACATCGCCCAAGTTACCGCCCATAATAAGAACTACTCTCGCCATTTTTTACTTTTTTACAATCATTTTACTCACGGCCAGTGCAAAGTGCGTAAACACTATGCCCGCGTTGCCGTTCTGACGCAACTGCCCCAACGCACTCTCCATCTCGGCAATCAATGCTTCCACATTGCGGTTGTCGATAAAGGGCGCGAACTTGCGGCAAAAATCCATCTCGCTGCCCCAAAGATAGGCAATGTTTTCCAAACCCGCGTTTACCATATAACTCGCCCGCACCCAACGGATAAAACCTTCGAGCAGCCGTTTTTGTCTTTCTCGGCCTATTGTGGCCACTTTTTCGGCCCATTTTATCAGTTCCAGATGCTTGTCGTTATAGCTCAGGCGCATCAGTTCGATAAAAAGGTCGAAATCTTCGTTCACCTCGCCCTCTTCGTCCGGATGAAGCCTGCGCCACGCCTCGAACTCGTCGGCCGGAACAATGGTCTGCTGCACGCGCGACAGGATGGTTGGCAAGAGCAACCGCGGCTCGGCACTCACAAGCAAGAACAGCGTCTTGTCCCACGGCTCCTCCAAAATCTTCAATAGCGTGTTGGCCGCCTCGCTGTTCATTCTCTCGGGCAGCCACACTACGACCGCCTTGTATCCCCCTTCGAAGCTCTTGAAACTCAGTTTACGAATAACCTCGTCGGCCTCTTTCTTGGAAATGTTGCCCTGCAAACTATCCAGCCCCAGCGCATCGTACCACATCTGCTCGTCGAACCAGCCGCCCGTTTTTGCGAACATCACCCTCCACTCGTTCAAAAAACTATCGCTCACCATCGCCTCGCCTGTCTTTTTACCTTGCTTATTGACCGGCATCACAAAGTGGACGTCCGGGTGTTGCAAAGCCGCGATCTTTTGGCACGAGGGACACACTCCGCACGAGTCGCCATCCTTTCTATCGGTGCAATTCAGATACTGGACATAGGCCAACGCCAACGGCAGCGCACCGCTTCCGGCCACGCCCGTGAACATCTGTGCATGGCTCACACGGCCCTCGTCGACGGTTTTCGCAAGTCTTTGTTTTAACCCCTCCTGGCCCTGTATGTCGCTGAACTTCATTTATCAATACCCGAAAATATCCTCTTTGGTAACGCGCTTCACGGGCCCGAGCCCTTCGAGATAGTCCATATCGAGATCCGACGAGCGACCCAAAATACAATAGGTATAGTTGCGGTCGGCAACCCTGTCGCGTTGGAAATCTGCCACGTCGTCCAAAGTTAGAGCCGGCAAGGTTTGGTATACTTCCCTGCGAGTGTCGTAGTCCAGCCCCAAATCTTGTGCCGCGATCCAGTTCCAAAGCACCTCTTCTTTGATTATGCGCTCTGTACGCAGGTTTGCCAGCAACGACTCTTTGGCCAACTCGAACGCGGCGGCACTTTGCGGCATATGGTTTATTATCTGCTCGAAAGCCGAGATGGCATCGGGCATTTTGTCGTTTTGGGTGGCTATGAACGCGTTATAGGTGTAGGGTTGGTCGAGCCGCACCGGAGTACCCATCCATGCCGACGACGAGTAGGCCAACGAGCGTGCTTCGCGCATCTCTTGAAAAACTATGGAATACATCCCTCCGCCGAAATAGTTGTTGTATAGGGATACGATGGCGTCGTTGGCAGGGTCATAGGTTTCGCCACGGTTCGAGTATTGAAAAAAGTATATCTGCGGCGCATCGTATTCGGCAATAACGACACTGTTTTCGGGGGTTTCTACATAGGGGTATTTCACCTTTTCGGCGCAGGGAACAAGGGTTTCGGCCGTGTGGTGGTTGGCCGACAGCTCTTTCAAAAGCGCACCCGATTTTTTCGGGCCATAGTACAGTACGCGGTGTTGTTGCCCCGACAGTGCGCGGATTTTCGACAGCAATTGCTCCGATGTCACGGCCGCGAGTTCGGTTTCGGATAGGGTATTGGCGGCAATAAATTCGGGCCCGCGTGTCGCGTACACCCTCACGCGGTTGAAGTTGCGCATTTGATTGAGCTTGGCGTCGGCACGGCTTTTGGTTATGTCGGCTTTTAGTTTCGACAGGATGTTCTCGTCGGCCACGGCTCCCGACAACAAACCCTCGGCCAGCTCCATTGCGCGTGCCATATTTTCGCTCAATCCGCTGATAGTCACATATGTACGCTCTTCACCGGCGCTGATGTTCATCGAGCAGGCTATGTCGTAAAATTCTGCCGAGAGTTCTTCTGCACTCATATCGCCCGCACCCAAATATTGTATATAGTCTGCGGCGGTATTTATCACAGGGTCGTTGTTCGAACCCGTTTCATAGAGATATATCAGTGTGAATAGGTCGGTCGTTTCGTTCTTTTTATATAGTATTTCCGTACCGTTTTTGGTTTTCAGATGACTCATATCTTTGTCGAAGTCCAAGAAAACGGGCTCAATGGGTTTAACCTCGGTGGCGGCGATCGAGGCCAGAAAATCGCTTGCCACGTCGCGATTGGTCATAATGGGGGTGATGGCTGGTTTGGCCATTTTGCGCACCGAGGGGTCTGTGCCCACACGTTTGTATACCACCACGCAGTTTGAGTCTGTGAAATTTCGGGCGGTGAATCTCACCACATCGTCTTTTGTTATGCGAGATAAAGGCTGTCACAAATGCATCGGCCCTTCCTTCGTTGGTGTCGAGGGTGTACATTTGCGCCGCTTTGATGTTGTTAATCGAGGCCTCGATTAGGTTTTCGGCAAAATCACCGCTACGCAGTTTTGCCATTTCTGCCATCAGTAACTCGCGCACCTGTTCCGGCGTTTGTCCCGCTTTGGGGCGCGCCTGCATCATCAACACGCCGTGGTCCGTCAGTCTGGTGTAGCCTGCTCGGGCACCCAAAACCACTTGCGCCTGGTTCAGGTCGAGGTCCAAAAGCCCCGCCTTGGTGTTGTACAGTATCGACGAGATGATGCTCATCATATCGCTCGTGTCACCTGCCACCGCACCCGGGGCACGCCACGCAATTGCAACCGCTTCGGCATCGAGCCCCACCACATCTTTCACTATCGGTGCGGTTATTTCGGGAAGCGGGGTTTGTTCGACCGACGGCAACTCATAGTTCGGCTTCAAACCTCCGAAGTGTCTGTCGATAATTTCCATCGTCTTGTCGGGATCGAGGTCGCCGCTCAGGCAAATGGCCATATTGTTGGGAACGTACCACTGCGAGTGATAGTTCTTTACGTTTGTTATCGAGGGGTTTTTCAGATGTTCCTGCGAGCCGAGCACAGCTTGAGTACCATACGGATGGGTGGGGTAGAGCGACAACAAAATTTGTGCGGCCAATTTCCGGCTGTCGTTCACAAGGGTCATATTTTTCTCCTCGTAGATCGTTTCCAGCTCGGTGTGAAATCCGCGCACGACAAAATTTTCAAAGCGGTCGGCTTGGATTTTGGCCCAGTTTTCCATCTGGTTGGCGGGAATGTTGTCCATATACACCGTCTCGTCTTGGGTGGTATAGGCGTTGGTTCCGCGCGCACCTATGGCGGCCATCAGCTTGTCGTACTCGTTGGGAATGGCAAATTTCGAGGCCTCGAAACTTACGCTGTCTATGGTGCGATAGATTTTTGCGCGTCCGGCTTCGTTCGTGGTTTTGCGGTATATCTCGAACAGATTTTCGATTTCGTCGAGAAGCGGAGCTTCGGCCTCATAGTTTTGGGTGCCGAAATTTTTCGAGCCTTTGAACATCAGGTGCTCGAAATAGTGCGCCAGGCCGGTCGTCTCTTCGGGGTCGTTTTTGCCGCCCACTCTCACGGCAATGTATGTTTGCACCCGCGGCTCCTCTTTGTTCACGGTCAGGTACACTTTCAACCCGTTGTCGAGGGTATATATCCGCGCTTTGAGGGGATCCCCCTTCACGGTTTCATATTTGTATTTCGAGCAGCACGACGAAAGAACGAGCGCCGACAAGGCGAACAGCAATAATTTTTTCATATTTTTTATCTAACCAATTTATTTGTCGAACTATCGGGGAAAATAACCCACGGGGTAAAAACTTTTGCCCGATCGAAATCCATTTGGGCATACGAAACGATTATTATCAAATCTCCCGCGTGCACTTTTCGCGCCGCTGCGCCATTCACCCCTATCGCGCCGCTGCCACGCTTGCCTTTAATGACATAGGTCACGAGCCTCTCGCCGTTGTCTATGTCGAGTACGTGCACTTTTTCGCCCGCAATGATATTGGCCGCATCCATCAGATCTTCGTCGATGGTGATGCTGCCCACATAGTCCAAATTGGCCTCGGTCACTTTCACGCGGTGAATTTTCGATTTCAAAACTTCTATCGTCATAGCTCTATGTTGTCTATCAATCTAACGTTTCCTGCCTGCACGGCGACATAAATTCTGCCGTCCGCAACGGTGCAATATATAGTTTTCAAAAGTCCGTTTCTCTCTATTTCGGCCGTCACATCCGTATCCGCGTTTTCGGCATATAATTTCAGCGCACGATAAATATCGGGTGCGACAGCTCGGTGTTCGGCGCTCAAAAGTGCGTTTCGCGACGAAAGTGCCAATCCGTCCGCCTCTCTCACCGTGGGGCATTCCACTATATCCACTTCGGCCCAATCCTCGCCTGCCTCGCGCGCCTGACGCACCATCTCTTTTACGATGGCAATTTGCTGAAAATCTTTTTGCCCGAAAAACGCCGCCCGCGGCCTCACCAACTCGAACAGCCGCGACACCACTTGCGCCACCCCGTTAAAATGCCCCGGCCGCGTGGCACCTTCCATCGTTTTGTCCAAGCTCCCGAAATCCCAAACGCGCTTGTCGGGGGCGGGATAAATTTCTTCGACCGACGGCATAAAAACCACATCGACCCCCTCTTTGCCCAACATTTCCAAATCGCGCTCGGGCGTCCTCGGATAGTTTTTCAGGTCTCCGGGGTCGTTGAATTGGGTGGGATTTACAAAAATAGACAGCACCACTTTCCCGCCGTTTTTTTTCGCGCACCGCACCAACGACAAATGTCCCTCGTGCAAGGCACCCATTGTGGGAATAAAATTTATATTTCCACACAGTGCCTTCCGTAGCTCACCCCTTGTTTTTGCCACTAACATTGCGGGTCAAAAATAAAGGAAAAAATTGTAACTTTGCGCCGAACGTAAATTTTTGGCACTAATTTGATATGAAAAAGATTTTTATGATTATGGCTATGACGGCTGTTTTGGGGAGTGCGCACGCGCAAGAGGTTGCACAAGAGATTGCCGCCGACAACGATTTTCAGTGGACGATAGATCGCTTCGGCGACGTCCGCATAATGCGCTACAAGGTGCCGGAGTTCGAAAACCTGCCGCTCGAGCAAAAGTTGCTTATTTACTACCTCAGCGAATCGGCCTTGAGCGGACGCGACATTATTTACGATCAAAATTTCCGCCTCAATTTGACCATCCGCGCCACTTTGGAGGTGATTTACCATATTTATCAGGGCGACAAAACCTCGCCGGAATGGTTGGCGTTTGAAAAATACCTCAAACAAGTGTGGTTTGCCAACGGCATCCACCACCACTATTCTGGCGACAAGTTCGTGCCGGAATTTTCGCAGGAGTGGTTCGAGGAGTTTATCAAGGATATGCCCGACGATCTTCGTCAAGACGTCGTTCCCACGATTTTCGACCCCACGCTTTACGCCCGCCGAATAAACAAGGCTGCCGGCGAGGATTTATTGAAAACCTCGGCGATGAACTACTACGAGGGCGTGACGCAGGCCGAGGCCGAGAAATTTTACGCCAAAATGGCCGCCAAGAACAAGAAAGATCCTTATCCGGTCGCCTATGGCCTCAACTCGAAACTCGTCAAGCAAAAGGGCAAGCTCACCGAGCAGGTTTGGCGCATAGGCGGGATGTATTCCACAGCGCTCGAACGTGTTGCATCGTGGCTCGAAAAGGCTCGCGACGTGGCGGTGGGGCCGCAAAAAGATGTGCTCGAAAAGTTGCTGAAACTCTACCGCACTGGCGATTTGAAAGATTACGACAATTATAACATTGCGTGGGTCCGGGATACTGCATCCAATGTCGATTTTGTGAACGGTTTCACCGAGGTCTATGGCGACCCGCTGGGTATCAAGGCGTCGTGGGAGTCGGTGGTAGATTTCGTCGATGTCGAGGCTACCAAACGGGCTACAATTATCAGCGACAATGCGCAATGGTTCGAGGACAATTCTCCGGTCGATCAGCGGTTCAAAAAGCCGCAAGTCAAGGGCGTTTCGGCCAAGGTCATCACGGCGGCTATTTTGGCGGGCGACTGCTATCCCGCTACTCCCATCGGCATCAATTTGCCCAATTCCGAGTGGATACGGCGCGACTATGGGTCGAAATCTGTTACCATTCAAAACATCAACGACGCCTATGAGGCCTCTTCGCAGGGCAACGGTTCGCGCGAGGAGTTCGTTTTGAGGGCCGAAGATCGCGAGCGGATGAACAAATACGGCCGCCTTGGGCAAGATTTGCACACCGACCTTCACGAATGTTTGGGTCACGGCAGCGGGCAACTCGCTTCGGGTGTGAGCACGGCCGCGCTGGGAGCATACTACTCTGCCATCGAGGAGGCACGCGCCGACCTGTTTGCACTATGGTACATTGCCGACCCGAAACTCGTCGAGTTGGGCCTTGTTCCGTCGCTCGACGTGGCGTGGGCCGAGTATGCGGGTTATATGATGAACGGAATGATGACCCAAATGGCACGCATCGACCTTGGCAAGACCCTCGAAGAGGCCCATATGCGCAACCGTGCCGCCATTGCCGGTTGGTGCTATGAGCGCGGCCGGGCCGATAATGTTATCGAAAAAGTGGTCGAAAACGGCAAAACGTACATTGTCGTGAACGATTTCGAAAAATTGCGCGTGCTGGTGGGTAAACTTTTGGCCGAGATACAGCGCATTAAATCCGAGGGCGATTTTGCTGCCGCGCGTGATTTCATCGAGGGCTACGGCGTTCAGCTCGATCCTGTGTTGCACGCCGAGGTCAAACAGCGCTACGATGCGCTGGGCATTGCTCCCTATGGCGGTTTTGTCAATCCTCGCTACGAGTTGGTGCGCAACGAAGACACAGGCGAAATCGAAGATGTGCGCATCTCCTACGACGAGAGCTACGCCGAACAAATGCTGCGTTACAGCCGCGATTATTCATTTCTACCGTGCATAAACTGATGAAGAATTTTTTATGGGCTACCGCTACTATACTTTTTTTGGTGGCAGGGTGTAAAGATAAGGGCGAAAAAGAGGGTTGGCAGGAGTCGTGGGGCGACGGCCATGGCGGCTACGAGGCGTCCTATATGTACGACATCCGCACCAACGACTACGATCTGGTTCAGGGCACGGTGGCTTCGGGCGAAGCTATGGGCAAAATTTTCGAGCGGTTGGGTGTCGGCGCCAGCAAAATATACCGCATCGAGTTGGCTTGTGCCGACAGTTTCGATCTGCGAAAAGTGCGTGCCGGCAACGACTATGTCGCCTTTATGGAGCGCGACTCGGCCAAGATTCGCCAGATGTGGGCCGAGGGTATTTTTCTGCCCGACAGCCTCACTCCGCGCCGGCTGGCCCATTTCGTCTATGCCAAATCGCTTACCGATTATACCGTCATTTCACTTTCAGATAATCACAACACCATCAAGGTTCGCAACGGGCGTAAACCCATCCGCATCGAGCGCCGTGTCGCACGGGCCGAGATAACGTCTTCGATGTGGAACGCCATTGTGGGCAACGGGTTTCCTCCGGCGCTGGCGGTCGAACTGGAAGATATTTTCGGTTGGAGCGTCGACTTTTTCGGCATCCAAAAGGGCGACTCGTTCGAGGTCATCTACGACCAAAGATATGTCGATACTCTACCGGCAGGTGTGGGGCGTATTTGGGGTGCGGTTTTCTACCATTGGGGCAAGGCCAACTATGCCATTCCGTTCAAGCAGGACGGCAAAATCGCCTATTGGGACGAGAACGGCAACAGCCTCAAAAAGCAATTCCTCAAAGCGCCGCTCAAATACTCGCGCATCTCTTCGCGCTTTTCAAATGCACGGTTACACCCTATACTCAAAATTTACCGCCCTCATCATGGGGTCGATTATGCCGCTCCTTCGGGCACTCCGGTCAATGCCGTGGCCGACGGCACGGTTGTGCGCCGTGGTTGGGACAGGGGTGGCGGCGGCAACACGTTGTGGATAAAACACGCGCGGGGATACGAGACGGGCTATCTTCACCTGCGGGGCTATGCTTCGGGCATGAACGTCGGTGCGCGCGTTCGTCAGGGGCAGATAATCGCTTATGTGGGCAACACGGGCGGTTCTACGGGGCCTCACCTCGACTATCGTATTCGTCTGAACGGCCGTCCGCTCGACCCGCTGAAAATTCCGCAGGAACCGGGCGAACCTATCAAGAAAGATTTGCGTCAGCAATTTGCCGTCGTGCGTGACAAAGTTTTGGGCGAGTTGGCGGGGACGCTGCCTGCCGAGGAACGGTTAGTGCAACTCGACTCCATCGCCATTCCCTCGACACCTCTTGCGCCTGTCGAACCCAGCTCCACAAGTGGTGTAAATTTCATCGATGGGCCTAAGTAAAATTACAGCGTTCATCCGACGGCATCATGTGATGACTTTGGCGACATCGGAGGGGGATGGGGGTGCCCTTTGGTGTGCACACGCTTTTTATGCCTGGGAGCCCGATTTTTTCATCTTTTCTACCGATCCCGACACCCGTCACGGTGCGGCGATGGAGGCTAATCCCCACGTTGCGGCGGCCATAGCACTCGAAACCCGCGTTGTGGGCCGTGTGCAGGGGTTGCAGATAGAGGGGCGGGTTTACAAAACCCACACCGAGCAAGCCCGCCGTGCCTATTTTCGTCGATTTCCCTATGCAGCGGCTATGCCCGACGGCCTCACCCTTTGGGCGCTCGAACCCACCTGTATGAAATTAACGGACAATACCCTGGGGTTCGGCAAAAAAATCGTGTGGCAAAGTTGAGATAAAAAACCGGTACTTACCACGCAAAGAGCGGTCGGCCTGCCATCACCGCATTGACCTCGGCACGGACGGCGGCGATATTTGCCTCGTTTTCGGGATCGCTCAACACGCGGTCGATAAGGTCCACTATGGCATCCATTTTGTCTTCTTTCAACCCGCGGGTCGTGATGGCGGGTGTGCCGAACCGCAGTCCGGATGTCTGGAAAGGCGAGCGGCTATCGAACGGAACCATATTTTTGTTGGTTGTGATGTCTGCCGCAACGAGTGCTTTTTCGGCCGCCTTGCCCGTCAACTCGGGGAATTTTGTGCGCAGATCGACCAGCATAAGGTGGTTGTCCGTTCCGCCAGAAACAATTTTGTAGCCGCGCGAAACGAATGCAGAGGCCATTGCAACCGCATTTTTGACCACCTGTCGTTGATACTCCTTATACGCAGGGTCGAGTGCTTCGCCGAAAGCGACCGCCTTGGCCGCAATAACGTGTTCGAGCGGCCCGCCCTGGATGCCCGGAAAAACTGCTGAGTTCAAAATGGCCGACATCTTTTTGATCTCGCCCTTGGGAGTGGTCAGCCCCCACGGATTGTCGAAATCTTTACCAAGCAAAATTATTCCCCCGCGAGGCCCGCGCAAGGTTTTGTGAGTGGTCGATGTGACGATGTGGGCATATTTCACAGGGTTTTCCATCAATCCCGCCGCGATCAATCCCGCCGTGTGAGCCATATCTATCACGAGCAATGCCCCGACTTTGTCGGCAATCGTTCTCATTCTTTTATAATCCCACTCGCGGGAATAGGCAGAGGCGCCTCCCACGATGAGTTTTGGTTTATGTTCCACAGCCAGCCGCTCCATCTCGTCGTAGTCCACAGTGCCCGTTTGTTCATCCACCTTATAGGAAACCGCATTGAAGAACAAGCCCGAAAAATTGACCGGCGAACCGTGCGACAAGTGCCCCCCGTGCGACAGGTCTAGCCCCAAAAAAGTGTCGCCAGCCTTCATACACGCAACAAAAACCGCCATATTGGCCTGCGCGCCCGAGTGAGGCTGAACGTTGGCATACTCTGCGCCATAGAGCTCACACAAACGGCTTATTGCCAGGCTTTCCACCTTGTCCACAACCTCGCAACCACCATAATAGCGCGCACCCGGATACCCTTCGGCATATTTGTTGGTCAGGGGCGAACCCATCGCCTGCATTACCTGCTCCGAAACGAAATTTTCCGATGCTATCAGTTCGATACCGCCCTCTTGCCTTTTGCGCTCGGCAGTTATCAAATCAAAAATCTGCTTGTCCATAAATCGATATTTTATGAACGCAAAATTAATAAATTTCCC
>QMCE01004290.1_pt1 | contig 11390 bp, 9 predicted proteins | sample 1821851 | NCBI WGS metagenome assembly QMCE01 (sample SAMN09453174, study PRJNA476694) | Termite gut metagenome, whole genome shotgun sequencing project. | isolation source: worker | host: Odontotermes sp. | place: South Africa:Pretoria | collected 2016-01-28
ATCGAAGCCGACAACCTCAAAGCGGCGAAGCTCCGCATTGAGCGCGTGGAAGCCGACGTCCTCAACAACTTTAAGACCCTGGGCGTGTCGGCGCGCTCGCTTACAGGCGCGGAGCGGCTGGAGATTATCCACAACCAGTTCCATCCTGACGGGACGGCGAAGTTCCGCTTCGACTGGAAAGACCGCGTTAAGACAGGGCTTTCCAGTAAAGACGCTATCGCGCCGACCTCCTTTGACTTCCGCGACGGCAAGACCTTCCGTATGGGCCAACACTTCGGCGCGGTATCACATCTGCAAATCCTCGCGCCGGAGCTTACCGACCGTATGCTCGCCGACTTCCTCGACCTCGACAGCGCCGTCACGGTGTCGCTGCACATCCAGTCAATCGACCAGTCTACGGCCATCAAGACCATCAAACGCAAGCTCTCCGACCTAGAGAAAATGAAAATTGAGGAGCAGAAAAAGGCAGTCCGAAGCGGATATGACATGGATATTATTCCCACTGACCTCGCCACCTACGGCAACGAGGCCAAGACGCTGCTGGAGGACTTGCAGAGCCGAAACGAGCGGATGTTTCTCGTAACGGTGCTTGTCCTCAACACCGCGAAGAAGCGGCAGAAGCTCGAAAATGATGTGTTCGCGGCGGCGGGCGTCGCACAGAAATATAACTGCGCACTCAAACGCCTTGACTTTCAGCAGGAGCAAGGGCTTATGTCCTCCCTCCCCCTGGGCCTCAACCAAGTGGAAATCAAGCGCGGCCTGACGACATCCAGCGTCGCCATCTTCGTGCCGTTCACCACCTGTGAGCTGTTTCAATCGGGCGAAGCCATGTACTACGGCCTGAACGCGCTCTCCAACAACCTTATCATGGCTAACCGCAAGAGCCTTAAAAATCCGAACGCCCTTTTCTTGGGGACCCCCGGCTCAGGCAAATCCTTCGCCGCCAAGCGCGAGATCGTCAACGTGTTCCTGATGACTGACGACGATATAATCGTCAGCGATCCCGAAGCCGAGTATTTTCCGCTTGTACAGCGGCTCGGCGGGCAGGTCGTCAAGCTGTCGCCCACATCCAGTCAACACATAAACCCTATGGACATCAACGTGGACTATTCGGACGACGACGACCCGCTGACCCTCAAAAGCGACTTTATCCTCAGCCTGTGCGAGCTTGTCATAGGCGGCAAGACGGGGCTGGAGCCGGTGGAGAAAACCATCATCGACCGCTGTGTGCGCCTTGTGTACCGCGATTACCTCGCCGCACCCGCCCCGGAGCGGATGCCCCTGCTCCAAGACCTCTACGACCTGCTCCGCAAGCAGTCGGAACCGGAGGCGCAGCGCATCGCCACGGCGCTGGAGATATACGTCACCGGCTCACTCAACGTGTTCAATCACCATACAAATGTGGAGCTTACCAACAGGCTTGTGTGCTATGAAATCAAGGAACTCGGCAAGCAGCTAAAGAAGCTCGGTATGCTAATTTTGCAGGATCAGGTATGGGGCCGCGTCACGGCGAACCGCGCGATAAACGAGCGGCTCCGCGCCGCCGGACAAGCGGATTTCGCGCCGAAAAGCACCTGGTTTTACCAGGATGAGTTCCACCTGATGCTCAAGGACGAGCAGACGGCGGCGTACTCGGTGGAGATATGGAAAAGGTTCAGAAAATGGGGCGGGATTCCCACGGCGCTGACACAGAACGTCAAGGATTTGCTTGCCAGCCGGGAGATCGAGAATATTTTTGAAAACTCGGATTTCATCGTCATGCTCAACCAGGCGCAGGGCGATCGGCAGATACTCGCGAAACAGCTCGGCATATCGCCCCATCAGTTATCTTACGTCACCCACGCCAACGCAGGTGAAGGTCTGGTGTTCTACGGCAACGTCATTATCCCATTCATAGACCATTTCCCGAAGGACACGGAACTGTATTCTCTGCTCACCACGCGGGTCTCAGACATGCAGGCAACCGCTTAAAAATGGCTTTGTTGCCCCGTTTTTTAGGGGCAGCTTGGCTATTCTTCCGTCGCCTTATACCGTATAACCGGCACCTGTTTTGTCCTGATGCTGTTCTTGCCTTTCTTCGTGACTTTACGTTGCAAGGCAAAAACCATATCGGGCGTCCGCTCGAAATAGCCGTCCTCTTTGCTCCCGCTCATGCCGCATTTGCAGTGCTTTAATCCGATAAACTGTTGCTTCATAGCGCGACCGCAGTTGATACAGCGGCGCTTCGGATTGCGCTTTTTCACGGCGGGCTTGGCGTCATTCAGGGCTTTTTGCAGCACAGCGGGATTCTTTTCGGCGGCGTCAAAGGCGATTTTCTTCTTCTCCAGCTTCTTCGCGAGCCGGGCGGCTTTTTCTTCGCGCTCCCTCTGAACGCGAAGCTCATGGGCATCTTTAAGCACCGCGCGCTGTTCCTCTGTTGACGCTTTCATCTTTTCGAGGTCTTTCGCCGCGCAGGTAAGGTCAACCTTGAACATCTTGGCGTAGGAACTCACGATGTCCGGGCCTTGATAGGTCGCCACCCATGTTTTGGCCTTGCGCATCCGGGCTCTCCGGTTTACATCCTTCGCGGATTTATGCTTTGCCATTTCCATCTTCCCCTAATCTTACCGCAAATACACCGTTTAGTATGATCAGTATACCACACAATCAGGAAAATTCACAGAAAAGGAGGGTTCCCGCATGGGCGAAACCGCACAGCCAAGCACAGACGCCCCGTTCGCCGAAAACGAATATATAAAGGACTTGTTCGGCATCCTGCATGAGTATGGCAGGGATTCGGGCGGGCTGTCGGCCCTGCTCGATCATGTCGGCGAAATGGAGAGCTTCGTCAAGCGCGCCGAGGACAGGATCGCCGACATGAAAATACAGCTTGATTCCATCAGCGAAATACAGAACCACCCGCTCAAAGCGGCGCTCCAAAAAGCGATTAGGGCATTGGAATCCACGGTCAGGGAGGTAAAACAGCAGATCGTCGCGCTGAGGGAAAATATTGTGGAGGGATGCAGGAACGCTGTTGCGGCGTTCCGTGAAAGGGGCGTCACCGCCCTCGACAACCTCGCGTCCTTCTTCCATGTCCGTCAGGGCTTACAGGCCATGAAGAACAATATAGTCGCGGATATGAACGTCTGCGACAAATCCCTCGCGGACATCAATTCTTTTGCGCGGGAATATCATTCGGCGGGGCGTCACATCAAAAATATGATGCGTGTCGCCGTTGGAAAGCAGCCAATCGACAGGAAAAAGGAAGCAGGCAGGATTGTCAGGGTCGTTTCAGCGCCTTACAAGGCGTACAAGGTCATCCTGTCAAAGCTGAAAAACGCGGTAGACAATGCGCTTGGCAAGCTGTCACGGCTTGAAAACACCACCCTTGTGAAACACGCGGAACGCGAGCTTGTGAAGAAACCGTCAATACTCGGAAAGCTGGAGGCGAACAAGGCGCGCGTTGCGCGTGAGCAGCGAGAGAGACAGGTTCCCGAACGCGCCGTCGCGCAGGGAATCGACGTATGAGCCGCCAGCAGTTAAAGGCGCGGGATAAGCTGCGCCGTAAAATGACGAAGGACGGCCTTGTCGAGATCAACGAGACGCAGGGGGAGGTCAAGCGCATAAGCAGCCGCGAAGCGGAGTTATCTCTGCAAGGCGGCTCAACCGCGCGGGAGAGCTTTTCCCGGCGCGGGAATCACGGCGAAGCCCCTAAGAAAAGGAAACTGCGTGGCCAGCGCCAGTGGAATAATGAGCCTCCACGCGATTCACAAGCCGTACCACAGAGCGATCAGCAGGAATATATGCAGGAACACGGGAGCTTGACGCCGCAGACAGAAGCGGAGCAAGCTCCCGTGCCGCGTAACGCGGAACCGCCACGCGAGACACAGGCCGGTAAGCGCAATGCGCGTTATCGGGCGGAGGCTGAAGCATCCAACGGCGAAGTAATGCCCGACACCCCGCATAAGCCCATATACCGCGACGGTGAACCGCCCAAGCTGAAACACGACGTCCCGATACGGGACGATGCTCCTACACCGGCGTTATCCCACGAAGCCCCTGCCCCTATGCTACGGCATGAATGTACCAGCCCTTTCGACCGCCAGCCCAACGTGCGGGACAGCAAGCGTCCGCGCAGGTCGGGGCAGCGCGGAAACGCCGCGGTACAGAACCCAGAACAAGCAAGAGCGTTCGCAGAAAAGCAGCCGGATTCCCAACTGCGGCACGAACAGCGTGATATACCGCTCCGGCACGACCGGCAGGACGCCCCGACACCGAGCGGGCAGAAAGATACCCGGCCACCGTTCAAACGGCATGATACCCCTCTGCGCCACAACCCGCAACCGCAAAGCGAACAGCGGGATATACCGCCGCATCATCAGCGCCAGGACGTTCCGCTCCGGCATGAACGGACGGACGCTCCGCCTGACACGCGGCCGGGAGCTCCCGCGACGCGTGACCAGCAAAATACACGGTCGCGACAGCCACGACAGGAACAGAAAAACGCACCCGCGCGTCATAGCCAGCCCACTTCACCGCAACGCCCTAATCAATCAACCGTGCCGCCTGAGCGCGGACAGGCAATTTCGCCGGTTCAGTCAACCGAGAGCCGCAGGCTTCGGTTTACGGCTGAGGAAGCCGCGCCGTCTGCCAAGCCTAACCGCGCTGAAAAGCAACTCGCGAAAGCGGAGCGCGGGGCCGAGCGTATTACCGCGAAGCTGGAAGCGGCGCAGAGCAAGCTCCCCACTAAAAAGCGGCTCCGCTCCGAGCGTGTGTTTGACGAAACCACCGGCACAGCGAAGCGCAGGCTCCGCTTTGAAACGGGGGTCAAGCCGCAAGGCGAGCATATTCGCGGGGCTTTGCCATTGCGCCCCGTCAAGGCGGCGGGCAACGCGGCGATTGCGTTCGGACACCGCAAGCTCTATCAGGTTCAGCATGAAAATGTCGGCACGGAAGCGGCGCACAAGCTGGAGATGGCCGCCGAGGGCGGCGTCCGCGCGGCGCTGCGGCTCCACAAAACAGCGCCATACCGAAAGGTCGCGCGGCTGGAACGGGCGGCAGCGAAAAAATCAATGAAGCTCTCCTACCAGCGGGCGCTTGCGGATAATCTGCCAGACGGGCTCCGTCCGAAACTGCGCAGCAATCCCGTTTCCCGTTTTGTGCAGAAACAGAAGATCAAGCGGCAGTACGCGAAAGCGGCGCGGGAAGCCAAAAGAACCGCTAAAAGGGCGCAGGCGGCGGGTTCGTATACGGCAAAGGCAGCGAAAGTCCTCGCGGGCTTCGTCCGCAGGCATCCCGTCGCGATGGGGATCATCCTGCTGCTGTTTTTGTTCTTCGCGGTTCTGCTGTCAATGGGCGGCCTCGCGTCGAGCATGGGCGGCAGCGGTCTTGGCGGCGTCCTGGGCGGCGCGTACCTCGCGGAAAACGCCGACATCGAGGGCGCGGAGATCGCCTACACCGAATGGGAAACCGATTTGCGGGAGGAAATCGAAAACGTCGAAACCGACAGGCCCGACTATGACGAATACCGCTATGAGATCGAGGAAATCGGCCACGACCCGCATATCCTCATGTCTTTCCTGACCGCCGAGTATCTCAATTACACCTACGCGGATATTGCCGACGACCTGCGGGTGATATTTGACGAGCAGTATGTCCTCACCTACACCGAAACCGTGGAAACGCGGTATGCCGACCCGGATGACTCGGACGACGACGGCGACCGTGAGCCTTACGACTGGAAAATCCTCACCGTAAAGCTCGAAGTGACGCCACTCGCAGAAGTTATCGCGAATCACATGGACGCGGAGGTACAGAGCCATTACGAGGTTCTGTTGGAAACGCGGGGCGGCAGGCAGTACGCCGGAAGCCCCTTCGCCTTTGACTGGACGCCGTATATCACCAGCTACTACGGCTGGCGGCCCGACCCGTTCACCGGGGAGAAATCCTTCCACAACGGCATCGACGTCGGCGTCGCGGTCGGCACTCCCATCATCGCGGCCCACGACGGCGTTGTGACGCAGGTGGTGAACGGCACGACCGGCTACGGCAAACAAATCACCGTAGAGGGTGAAAACGGCGTCTCTACGCGCTACGCCCACTGCGACGCCATCCTCGCGACAGTCGGCCAGGAGGTCGCGCAGGGCGACGTCATCGCGGCGTCGGGCGACACGGGCAACTCCACCGGCCCGCATCTGCACTTCGAGGTCATGGTGGAAGGTTCCACGCTAAATCCAATCTACTTCGCCGAAAACGGCGAATGAAGGAGGTATCCGAACGAATGACAAATCCCAAGATTGAAAAGGTCAACAAGGCCATAGACAAGGAGAAAAAGGCCATCGCGGAGCGTACCGCGAATCTCCGCGAACTGGAGCGGCAGCGGACGGAATTGGAAAACGCCGAGATCGTCGCCATGTTCCGCAGGGAAAAGCTGACGGACAGCGACTTTGCCGAGCTTCTGCGGCTTAAATCCCGGCACGCTGTATCAACGAGCGGCGCGGGCGGCGAACCCGACGCGGAAACCATCGCGCCCGGAGAAAGCGAGGTGCGCGTATGAAAAGGAAGCTCCTGTGGTTCGCGGCATTCGTGTTGTGCGTGAGCCTACTCCTGTGCATGGGCGTTTCAGCCAGCGCGGGCGGGATTCCCGACGCGAAATACGTCATCACTATTTCCCCGCCGACAGGCGGGCAGACCGCCCCGGCCTATGTGACCGTCAAACTGGAGGATGTGAACGGCACCGGTTTCGCGCAAGCGGCGGCAAAGCTCGGCGAGGACGGAAGCTGGAGCGACCTGACAGAAAGCCTGCGCGCAAGCGGATGGGCGCAGTTTGAGATCGACCGCAACGGCAAGGTATATGTCGCCGTGACAGACCATGACGGCAACGCCCATATCGCGTCCGTGAATGTGGATTGCTTCGACGGGACACTCCCTTCCGCGCCGGTTCAACCCGAAGCGCCTGTAGCGCTGGAACCTGTCGCGCAGCCGGAGGCTCCCATCGCCCCGACTGCTTCCGAAAGCCCGGAAAGCTCCAGCGTGACGCCCACGGACGGGAGCGGGACGGTGACGGAGAACAGCGTCAAGACGCCCGGCGAGCGCGAGTTCTTCACCATCCAGTCGGAAAAGGGCAACGATTACTATATCGTCGTTGACAAGGAAAAGAACGGGCAGAATGTGTATCTCCTGTCCGAGGTAACCGAGGACGACCTGCTGGGGCTGACAAAGCCACAGCAAACCTCGCAGCCTGAACCTGAACCTCCCGCTCCCGCGCCTGTGCCGACGCCTGCCGAAACAGAGCCTCCGCCCCCTCAGGAAAAAAGCGGCGACACAGGAATGATTATCGTGATCGTCCTCGTTATGCACGTCGCCGGGGGCGCAGGTTACTATTTCAAGATCATTCGCCCGAAGCAGAACGCCGTCCCGGAGGACGATTACGCGGAGGACGAGGGCGATGAACTTGACGATTACGACTATGAAACCGAGGATGAAAAGGGGGAACAAAACGAATGAAAAGGCTGTTTACCAACCTGATCACGCTCTGCCTGCTCCTGCTTTTGGGCGTGACCGCCCACGCCGCCACGAGCGTTACTGTTTCTTCGCCTGACCCGGACGCCATCGGCGGCGCTGTCAGCGTCGTGGATTGGACGGCGGGCTTGTGTCCGACAACACCGCAGTTCCCGTTTCTATGGCTGTCACCACGGCTGTTCCCGCCGCGAATCTCGCGACCATCCCTGTCCGCGAGGTTCAGACAGGGTTTCAGCCTGTCAACGTGGAAATGGTTACGGAGAATGGCGTGCTGGTGTTGCGAAAGACCTTTGAAACCGCCCCAGGCTTCGACCCGCTGACGCTGATGGAGAACCTCGACAACAGCAGCTACACCTTTTCATGCCGGGAGATCCTGCGCCGGGAGCTTCCCGGCGAGCTTCTCAGCCGCCCCGCGAGCAAGGTCGCCGTCGTCCGCATGGAGCAGGACGACACGGAGGCCGTGGCGCGGACGCTTCCCGCGACGCTGGAGTACGAAGAAAACGGGTATACAGGGCTGCTCTATCTCGACGCCTCCTCGATCTCCACGGAGCCGGAGGATTTTGAAAGCTATACCTGCGCGCATACGGACACCCAGGAGATCGGCGGGCTTCCCCGCAACGACCCATCCTATCTCGACAAGGAGTTAAACGGAATGACGCTCACCGGCGTGTCATTTAAGCAAGGTCAGGACGGTCAGTACACCGCCACCGCCGCGTATCAGGGGACGGCCACCGGCAAGCGGCCTGTCAGCCATGTGGCGACCGCGACCTATCTCGGTGAAATCACGATGGAGGTTCCCGGCAGCATTCAGTATACCGTGGTTTACGAGGGAACACCCGTAGCACAGCCGACGCCGGTTCCCGCGCCGGTTCCTGTACCCGCCACGCCTATTGAATCCACTGAATCAGCGCCTATGCCAGAAGAAACGGCGGCAGAGACAGCGGAGTCCGCTCCGCCTGAACCGGAAGCGGAGCCTGAGCCTGTGCCGGAGCCGCCGCCTTATGCCCCCATCCCCCAGGTCTATGTTATCACCCTTGTGGCGGCGGCGGTTATCTTTCTGATCGGGGCGGTCGTAGTGCCGCTGTACACCATTAAGCAGAATAAAAAGGAGCGTGAAGCCAGCAATGAAACACTCGAAGAAATCAGGCAGTTCATCCGCAGCGCGGCCTAACAAAAGAACGTCTCGCAAAGCCCCCGTCAATCCCCCGCGCCCGCGATTCACCTTGCGCAAAAGCCATGTTTGCTATGCCCTAATCGCCCTGATGCTGGTGTCGGCTGTCTGCTTTGCCGCACTTAACCACCAAGCCGAACCCGAAGCTGACCCATCGCGGAATGAGCTTGATACGGGAAAAGGCGAAATCAACTTTGACGCGCCGGACATACAGGTTCATACGGCGGAGGCTGGCGTGGCTATCGTGAACATGGCGTTGCCGGATGCGGATAGTCCCGGCAATGACGCGGATTTGCCTGATGCGCTGCCCTCAATTTCATCACCTGTGATGCGCACCTCAGATCCCGCGACGATCTGGCAGGATGAAACCGCGCCCACCCACGGCGGGTTTACGCTGCCCGTCCTCATGGACGGCGGGAGCATCGGCGTACTCAGCATACCCGATCTATCCCTCTCCGTTCGCGTCTTTGAATCCGACAACGAGATGGAGGATATGGACAAGGGCGTGGCGCATTTCAAAAGCACCAGCGCCTGGGAGGGCAACATCGGCTTTTCCGCCCACAACGTCAATTTTAACGGCACGGCGGGATATTTCTATAGCCTGCACACGCTCCAAAAGGGCGCGGTCATCAAATACGAGACGGCGCTGGGCGACCGCGAGTATACGGTTGAAAGCGTCAAAGAAATCGCGGAAAGCGACTGGAGCGCCCTCGAAAGGACAGAGGATAACCGCGTGACCCTCATCACCTGTATCAGCGGGAAACCGTCCATGCGGTTGTGCGTTCAGGCGATAGAAAAACCGCTTTAGAATCAGGAAAATTTCTTTTGAAAAAGGTAAAAAAACACCGCGATTTCTATTGACACAACCCCGCTTTCATGGTATAGTATAGTTGGGAGAGTTTAACGTACTAATGTGTGAAAGTGAGGGGTATTGAGATGAAAAAGCGGGTTTTGAGCATGGTTCTCGCGGTTAGCTTGGCAATACTTATGATTTCGGGAACGACCCTGACGGCAAGCGCCGCGTATGACCCCTACAGGGCGCTTGAGGAGAAGACCCGGCAGGCTGTCGCGGCGGCTATCGAGAACGGCCTTGTCCCTCCCGGCACGACGATATATGAGTGCGCGTACAGCCGCGACGCGAACGGAGCCACTATCGTGGTGCAGTACATGGATGACGGCGGCAACTGGATAGACGTCTACACCGGGAAGCCCGCCGCTGTGGCGGAAACCCCGGCACCCACCCAAAAGGATAATAGGCTGTCTGAGGAAGAACTCGCGGAATATGCCGCCGAGTGTCTGAGGCTTGTCAACGAGGACGCGAAAAGGCAGGTATAGCGCCCGTCGCCTTCAGTGAGGATGTTTCCGAAGCCGCCCTTGTGAGGGCGAAGGAGATAGACGGCAATGTGACTCACAAAAGGCCGGACGGACGTAAATGCTTCACCGCCTTGGACGACGCGGGAATTGAGCGAAGATGGGCCGCTGAGAATATCCACAGGGGCCGCTCCGACCCCGAAGCAGCCATAAGAGCTTGGATGGAATCAGACGGACACCGCCGAAACCTGCTAAACGAAAAGGCCACCGCGATAGGCATAGCCGCTTATCAGGCCGAGAACGGGATTATCTGCTGGGCGCAATTGTTCATCAAGGAAAAATAGAATACGCCATATACCCATAAAAGCCGTTATCACTCCGATAACGGCTTATTTTTGCGCTCATATGCGCGATGAAAGGAATGTGATATTTTGAATACGACAAACAGAATCATGTCGTTCCTGCTCGCTGTGATTATGGTCATTTCCTTTGCTATGCCCGCTTCCGCTCAGGAGATCGAGCCGCTAAGCGGGATCACCGCCGTCACGGGCGATTTACCCCCTGACGTTGGCGATGCAATAACGCTCGGAGAAGATACCGTCAACAACGCGGAGGACAGCGTGGATACCGCAACCCCAGCCAATGATTCTTTTGAAGAAGGTACAGACGCCAATGAACCGGACGCCGGCGAGGACGCGGAATCCGTAGCCGTTGACGGTGAGGAGCCTGAGCCGGATGGAACCGGCGAGCCAACGGAAGTTCCAGTTGCTACCCCAACGGACGCGGAAGCCCCGCCGCTCGGAACCTCCACTCCAGGCGTGACAGAGGACGGCAGCTTTTTTCTGGACTGTACCCCCGAACAGGCGGCAAAGCTCATAGCCTTTTATGAGTTCGCCGCCCGGCAAATTGCCCGCCAGTCGAATCCCCGCTTGCGGTCAGCGGCGGGCGATACGGGCAGCGTTAGCTGGACTTGGGGCGAAGCCGTGGGGATCGACGTCCCCAGCGGCGACCCAAGTAACCCGTACCACATTGGGAACATCCCGCGCATCACGCTGACCACTTCGGACGCGCCTGTTGGCCGTCCGTTCTGCGTAGAGTTTGGCAGCGATCCGGGTGGCTCCTACACCGCCAGCGAGGGCAGCGATGACACGATTTTGGGCTTGCTCGTAGCCTTTGAAGAAGGAGACGCCACCGCTGTCGGCGTTCAGCTTGCCCTCTGGTATCTTGAGGACGGCCTCCCCCTGAGCAGCCATACGCAAGCTGCGGCGGCATTAGCAGCCGGGAGCAGCGCCGACACAGAAGGTTACACATACTATCTGTGGACAGGAAGCGGCGGCGCCCAGCCGTTTGTGACACTTGACAACTCAGATGGCGAAACCGAGGAGGAGGAAGAAGAAGAGGAAGAGGA
>QMCE01004129.1_pt1 | contig 11388 bp, 12 predicted proteins | sample 1821851 | NCBI WGS metagenome assembly QMCE01 (sample SAMN09453174, study PRJNA476694) | Termite gut metagenome, whole genome shotgun sequencing project. | isolation source: worker | host: Odontotermes sp. | place: South Africa:Pretoria | collected 2016-01-28
GACATACTATCACCCTTTCGGGCCTAGTATGCTTTATGGCTTAAAGCGTATACCGCCTAAAGGCGGTGGGTTTATACCCCGCGTATTGAAACTAAATTTGGTGGATTATTCCATTTACACAGAGGCGATTACACTCCCTGTCCGATTGGCGGAGCAATATAGTAAGCCCTGTACCGTCGGAGACGAATCGATCTAACCCCCGGCTTTCGATTGAAGGATGTATTTATCGTCCAGCTTAAAGAATTCAACATTGAGCTTTTCCATTAGCTCCCTAACATTTTTGTAATCGTCCGAATAATAATTTTCATGCGCATGACTGCTTCCGAATACTAGCACGGCTTTTCTCAACACTGTATCACTGGGCTTGCCGAAATCGCTAATGAGCTTATGGGCGACGACTTGCTTGCTATACGTATATATTTCGAGCACGCAGCGCAACAAAGTTTCTTTGCTATTCGGCTCTTTTAGTTCAATGATAAACATACGGTTTGTATCTTTATTATAAGATAGCAAGTCGATTTCGCCCCAGGGGTCTTGCTGCGCTTTTTTCAGCGGTGTCTGATAATCTATGATTATTCCAAGCTCACGTAAGTTTTCTCCAAACAGATATTTTGCTATCCATTTCTCGCTAGACTTTCCTTTTAAGACTTCTTCACTCGGTTTCTTGCGCCCGGGCATCTTGTACGTTGTTTCGCGGGGAACAGAAGGAATTCTCTCAAGCATTTCTATATTTTCTTCTTTCAGCAATTCCTTCACAATTATTTCCGTATACGATTCGCGCGTGTCGCTTGTTGTTCCCGTATAATTAACAAATGGCCCTTTTTTATCAAAAGCGCGTTTATACAGAGTTTCTGGGTTCTCCATAGCCTTTTTCACCATATCGCGTACATCTTCAGCCGTATACTTTTTGCCCATTATTATCCTCTCCTTGCATTAAATACTAAACACATCTCCATCATTCAACAAAACCAGCCTATCCTCCTGCACAAACTCCCGAAAAACCTCTGGCGCTTCGGTATGAATAGGGATCAGCCCGCGCTTTGGATTAACGCATTCGTAAACGCGCTTCAAATCCTGCGGCGAGGCGTGCCCGCTGGTGTGTAGAACACGATGGTCATACGGCGCTAGAAAATCACACAATCCTTGATTTTTAGCGCGCTCATCGAGATAACCGGTCCACATGGAATAGATCAGCAGGCTTCTGCCCTTATATTTATCAAGCGCCTCCCGAAAAAACTCGCCTTGCCGGACAAGCATACAAAAACCCTGTTTCTCCATGAGCTCATCCAGATTAGGCGCATAATCGAACACGCGCTTAAAGTCGTAGAAGCTGCTTTTATCGGCGTGAGCTGCGCGCACGGTCTCCATCTGCTTCTTTTGATATAGATCACAAACGAAGAGCCGCCCGCGAGGGTTCGCGTGATAGAAAGCGCCGATCCGATCAATGTTAGTCGAACTGCACAACACAAACACATATTTGGACGCTCGCATGATTTCGGCGGCCTTTTGCTGTAGCTGGCGCTCTGACATGGGCGGCTCGTCGCGGGAAAGCGTTGTGCCCTCGCAAATAATATAGTCGATATCGCGAGCGTAAAAGCTCAGCATTTTTAGCGTTTTACCACTGCGGAATCCGTGGAGGCGGAAATCGCCCGTATGCAATACGCGATAGCCTCTCGCTTCGGTAATAAACATATACGCGTCGAATGCGGAATGATCGATCATCAGCGGCGTTACAGCAATATCGCCGACTTCGATTTTATCGAGCGCCTTAAATGTTTGAATTCTATCAAGGTTGTGCGGCTGGCCGCGCTGTACGCGCTCCGTATAATTCAAGTGAATTGCCTTTGTCGTTTCGCCCGTCCAAACGGGAATCTCCGGCATGACAGTATTCAGCAGGCCGAGATGATCGCCGTGATAGTGGGTTAGGAATAACGCGCTGCCGGACGCGCTGCCAGCGGTCAGTCCATCGACGGGCGGCAATGCCGCACCCACGCCCGGAAGATTCTCACCGATATCGATGAAAACCTTCGACGCATCTGTCGCGATTTCCGTCACACAGCCGCCAATCTGCTTCGTTCCGCGATGAATTGTGACATGAATCATGTTACTTGCCCCTCAAAATAATACTGGAATAATCGTGCGGTTGGTTTCCGGGTCAATGCGGCTGGTCATCCCTTTACGAACGATATCGTCATCCTCCATATTGAGAATCCAAGGTATTACGTTCGCCGCAATATCGTAAGACGCCAATAGAAAAATATCCTTGGGATAAAACGTTATATTGTTGATATTATAGGCCATAGCCAGGGGATTACAAATCTCTTCTAACTCATGGCAGCGTTTGGCCATGTTACGCATGAAGCGCTCCAAGCTTTGAGGGCTGACACCAGCAATGAACAAAGTGCCATTTTCTGTATAATCCATCAGCGGGCAAATAATCTCCTCTTCTACATCGGCGTATTTGCCATCGTGCGGAAATATGACATATCGGATAGCGCGGTCTATTTCGGGAAAGCGATTTCTATACAGGGCTGAAAACACCCATTCGCCTTCATCATCGACGGGCGACGGAAATTGAATGACTTTTCCCATAGCGCATTGCCCTCCTATGCAGTGATTTCGATACGCTTCTTGGGCATTCCGTAAACGCTTGCAGTCTTGACCATGAAATACCCGCCCGTCGATATCGATACGCTTCTTTGCTCCGTATAGCCAAGTACAAATTTGAATACCATGCCCCAAAATGCGCCTATTCCGCGCTTAACAAACGGATCGAGCCGCGCCCATTCGTCGCCCGTTATCTGAATAAAATCCTCGCGAAATACAGTTAAAAACGTCTTGACGGGCGGGATTTCGAATGTATCGTTGCAGAAAATGATATTCACCAGCAAATCCCGGCTAGCAAGGCTCTCGATGCATTTATCCCAATACCGTCGGTACTCGGGCTTTTGTTGCAGCTCCTTGAAATGGTTGTAAATATCAGCGAAGCTTTGCTCCGCTTGTTCGACAATCTGGGCAGTAGTCATCGCTAGCCTCCATAGTATATAGTACATATTGAATATTTCAATATGTACTATATAGCGTTTGAATTAAGTTGTCAACGTGGAGTTGCATTTTTAGAGCGTTGTTTTTCGACGGGCGGATAAAAAGTCCGCTCGCAAATTGCGCTCCGCGCGGCAGGCAAACAGGGCGCGATGAGGCATCGCGCCCTGTTTGATCAGTGCGTTGTGGGATTTAGCCCTGTTTGTAGCTGCCGCACATGCTTTCGTCCTCCGGCTTGCCGTTGGAACAGTTTTTGCAAGGCGAGACGGAAATCTTATGCAAGGCGCAGTCGTTGCCGTGCCGGTTGTACATACAGCTCGTGACGCTGCAATTCAATCCGGGATTGTTCATTCGCGCATCCTCCTTATTCGGCGAGATACCGCTAGTATGCGCTTAATCCCGGAAAATATGAATGCGCTATGGGCCAAGCTCTACGACGCCGGCCATTGGACGCCGCTCGAATCGATCTTAGTAACGCCGGTATGCAGCAGCTCCGAAATAGGCGCGAACGAGTACCCCTGCGCCTTGATCTCCTTAACGAGGCGCGGCAGATAGTCCTCGATCTTAAAGCCGTTGTTATGGCACAGGATGATCGCGCCGGGCTTTAGCTGCTCGAGGCATTCTTTCACGATATCGTCCGCCGTGCGCTCGGGCTTTTCCAGTCGAGCGAGTCGATCGACCATTGAATTGTGATATACCCGGCGTCGCGCAACGTCTTGATGACGTCGTTGCTGTACTCGCCGTACGGCGCGCGGAAGAGCGGATAGCTTTTGCCCGTAAGCGCCGTCAGCTTATCGTCCACGATTCGGACCTCTTCGAGCATCTTATCGGCGCTGAGCTTCGTCATATGCGGGTGCGTCTCGGTATGGTTTCCGAGCTCGTGCCCTTTTTCAAGAATGGCCTGAACGTGCTCCTGATGCTGGTCGATCCAGAACCCACAGAGGAAAAACGTAGAGCGCACGTCCTCCGCGGCGAGAATCTCGAGGATCTGTTCCGTTTTATCGTCCTCGAAGCCCGCGTCGAAGCTTAGGGCGACGAGCTTGTCCTCGGTGCCCACCGAATAGATGGGCCTTTCTCTTGTCGAAGAGGCTAGCGCCTCCACTTCATAATTCATGACGGTATCGATCGATTCGTCTCCATTCAGGCCGGTATCGATCGGTTCCTCTCCACTGCCGGTACACGCGACCACGCCGATCACGATCAAAACCACGACAAGCGCCGCGATAATCGTCCAACGGATGAGCGCGCTTCTCTTTACTACCCACATGCGCATTGTATTTCCTCCCCTGCTTTAAAGCCAAAGCTCCAGTTAGAGAATACGTATGCGATGTTACTGCCGGTTTATTCATCAAAGCGTTCGCGAGCGCAAGCTATTGCCGTATATAGCCAAAGATTCATGAGTGGGATATAATCAATTGTATTTCAACTGAAAGTACGAATATATTTGTATGCCTGGGCGCGGAAAGGATGCTTATGCAAAACCGAATTCTTGTCAACTATGGAACCGACCCGAAGGCGATGGCGTATGAGCTGATGACAAAGGCCAATATCGGCGCTCTGGTTTCGCCGGATATGCGTATCGCGCTCAAGCCGAACCTGGTCGTCGCGAAGCCCGCGCAAAGCGGCGCGACGACGCATCCCGAGCTGCTTGCGGGCGTTATCGAATACCTGTTTGAGCGCGGCTGCAAAAAAATCGAGATCATAGAGGGCGCGTGGGTCGGCGCTTCCACGCAGGCGGCGTTTAGGGCCGCGGGGTACGAAGCGCTGAGCAAGGCCTACGGCGTTCCGCTCTTCGATACGAAGCGCGACGCAACGATAAAGCGCTCTTACGGCGGGCTGACGGTCGGCATATGCCAGAAGGCGCTGGAGGCCGATTTCCTTATCAACCTGCCGGTGCTGAAGGCGCACTGCCAGACGACGCTCACCTGCGCGCTGAAAAACCTGAAGGGCTGTATAAGCGACGCGGAGAAGCGCCGCTTTCACGCGCTCGGCCTGCATAAGCCCATCGCGGTACTAAATAAGCTCCTAAAGCAGCATCTGGTAATCGTGGACGCGCTCAACGGCGATCTGAGCTTTGAGGAGGGCGGCACGCCGGTGGAGATGGGGCGCGTCATGCTCTGCGAAGACCCGGTGCTCATGGATGCCTACGCGTGCGAGCTCATGGGCGTTATGCCGGAGGAGATAGGCTATATCCCCCTCGCGGCGGAATATGGCGCAGGAAGGCTGAAAAACGCCGCTACGGAAATAGTCGAGCTGAACGCAGACCATAAGCCAAAGGCGAATCCCTCGCTTACGCGCGGCGCGCAGGCGCTCGCGCGCTATGCACAGCAGGATCAGGCGTGCTCGGCGTGCTACGGGAGCCTGATCCACGCGCTTAACCGCTTGGACGCGCGCAAACTAAGGAATTTGCCGCCGCTGTATATCGGGCAGGGCTTTCGCGGCAAAAGCGGCCAGGGCTTTGGTATTGGACAATGCGCCTCGGGCTTTTCGGAGCATGTAGGAGGCTGCCCGCCGACGGCGCAGGCTATTTTAGACGGGCTACTCAGATTATTGTAGGGGCGAACTGCGTTCGCCCGCGTCGTCGCACGACCTGTAGGGACGCCATATATGGCGTCCGTGACCTATTAGACGGCATTGTCTAATATCGTATCAGTGACCATAAATCAACGTTTGCCGTTAATCACGGACGGCCTGTTAAAGTCCCTCACTCGCCTGCCGGAGCGTATGTGAGCGCCCGCTCCTCGCCCCGGAGCACGCGGAGCGCCCCCTCCGCAAGGGCCAAAAGCTCGTCCTCGCCGGGATAGACCTTGATGGGCGCAATCCAGCCCGTATCGTTCTTAATCCAGGAGCACAGCCGCTTGCTAAACGCCAGGCCGCCCGTCAATATGATAGCTTCCACCCGGCCTTCGAGCGTGACGGCCATAGCGCCGATATCCTTCGCGATCTGATACGCCATCGACTGGAATACGACCAGCGCGCGGCTGTCGCCCCCCATGATCATACGCTCGACCTGCATGGCGTCGTTCGTGCCGAGATAGGCCTTTAGGCCGCCGTTGCGCACGATTAAATCGAGCATATCCTTTTCGGTATATTTGCCGGAGTAGCACATCTTCACGACGGGCTCGAGCGGCAGCCCGCCCGTGCGCTCGGGGGAAAACGGGCCGTCGCCGTCAAGTCCGTTGTTCACGTCGATGACGCAGCCGTATTTATGCGCGCCGATGCTGATGCCTCCGCCCATGTGGGCGACGACGAAACGGCAGTCGTCGTAGTTCTTGCCCATATCCCTCGCGCAGCGCCGCGCGACCGCCTTTTGGTTGAGCGCGTGAAACGTGCTGACCCGCTCGAAGCCCGGATAGCCCGAAAGCTTCGCGCGCGGGTCCATCTCGTCCACGACGACGGGATCGACGACGAACGCCTGTTTCTGATATTTCTCGCCGATTTCGTGCGCGATGATTCCTCCGAGCGAGGAAGCGTGCTGCGCCTTCGCGGTGGATTGTAAATCCTTCAGCATCGCCTCGTTTATCTCGTAGGTACCGCTGATGAGCGGATCGACGAGCCCGCCCCGGCCAACGACCGCGTCCAGCGCCTCCATATCGACATTGATGGCCGCTAACGAGTCCAATATGAGCTTGTAGCGGTATTCCCGCTGGTCGATAATCGTATGAAAGCCGGATAAATCCTCGGCTTTGTGCCGGATGATGAATTCGTGCTCGGGGACAGTATCTTTGAATACGGCAATTTTGGTCGAGGTGGAGCCGGGATTGATCGCCAGAAGCAAATATTGTTTATCCACAGTATGCGCCTCCTGGAAATTCAATATAAAAATGCATATCTGCAACGGGATGCTGAGGACAGCATCCCCTACAATAACTCGCTTTAATCAACGCTTTTTCAGCTTCACGAAGGGCGGTAGGCGGCGCGTTGAGGCGGCGCGCATGTAGCCGCCCTTTTGCGCCTTGACGTCGCTCATCGTAATCAGCGCGTTGGAGCAGGTGCGCTCGATGATGCCGAGCGCCTCCTTCGCGGATTTGCGCCGGATCGTGAGCATGAGCATATAGCGCGCGTCCTCCTTGCCCTGGACCTCCATCGTCGTAACGCCGAAGCCGTTTTCGCGCAATGCCGTCATCAGGTTATTCGCGCTAAGCTGGTCGCGGACGACGACCTGTATCGCCGAAAGCCCGAACGCGAGCTTTTCGTCCAGCCAGGAGCCTATGAAATTGCCGATCGAGAACGCGAGTACGAACACGGCGATCTTGATCGGATCGGATTGGAAGCCGGTGAGTACCGTGCCCGTTACGACGAGCCAGACCGTCATCTCGAAGAGCGCCACCAAGCTGCCGACGACGCGCACCCCGCGGTTGATCAATACGATGCGCAGTGTGGCGACGGCGACCTCCAGAATTTTGCCAAAGAATATGAAGACGTATACCCAGACGCTGTCGCCGCTTAAAAAACTAAGTAATGCAGTCATTTGTTCACCTTAATATAAATTATAAACGCATTATACCATACTGTTAAATGTTCTTCTATAATCTTGTAGGGGCGCGCATCGCGCGTCCGCGATTAACTGCCTACCTGTAGGTACGCCATATATGGCGTACGTGACGCATAACGGGCGCTTTTTATTATCACCGCGACTACCAAACATGGCGTTCATTTGTAGGGCAGGGGTTCTACTCCTGCCGTATCCTGCGCATTGAATACCACGGCGGGAGCAGAGCCCCCGCCCTACAGTGTGGGGTCGCGGGCGATGGCGAATCGCCCCTACGGTTTGGGTCATGTTTTGGGTCGCGGGCGGATTGCCATCCGCCCCTACACATTACGCGTCGGTTACTGGAACCGCCTCGGCTTTTTTGAATATGAGCTTGTCGTCTTCGAGCGCCGCGCGCACGCTGTCGCCGAGCTTGATCTTGCCGGATAGCAGATCCTCGCTCAAAGCGTCCTCGACGCGCTGCTGAATCGCCCTGCGCAGCGGCCTCGCGCCGTAGACGGGGTCGAAGCCCTCCTTGGCGAGCTGCGCGACGGCCTCGTCGTCCACGGCGAGATGGATGTCGCGCTCCTCAAGGCGCTTGACGACCGCGCTCAGCATGAGCTTCACGATTTCGGACGTGTGCTCCTCCGTAAGCGGGTGGAATACGATCAGCTCGTCCACGCGGTTGAGGAACTCGGGGCGGAACGTCTTTTTCAGCTCGCCGAGCATCTCCTCCTTCATGCGCTCGTAATCTACGACATTGGTTTCACTGGCGGCGCCGAAGCCCATCCTGCGCGATCTCGCGATGGAATGCGCGCCGACGTTGCTCGTCATGATGATGATCGTATTGCGGAAATCCACCGTGCGGCCCTTCGCGTCGGTCAGCCGCCCGTCCTCGAGGATTTGCAGGAGAATATTGAATACGTCTGGGTGCGCCTTCTCGATTTCGTCGAGGAGTATGACCGAATAGGGCTTGCGGCGTATCTTTTCCGTCAGCTGGCCGCCCTCGTCGTAGCCGATATAGCCGGGCGGCGAGCCGACGAGCTTGGATACCGAGTGCATCTCCATGTACTCGGACATATCAACGCGCACGACGGCGTCCTCGTCGCCAAACATCGCCTCCGCGAGCGCCTTAGACAGCTCCGTCTTGCCGACGCCGGTCGGCCCGAGGAAGATATACGAGCCAATCGGGCGCTTCGGGTCCTTCAGTCCTGCCCTGGCTCTGCGTATCGCGCGCGCGACGGCGGATACGGCGTCCTCCTGGCCGACTACACGACCGTGCAGCGTCTCTTCAAGGCGCAGCAGCCGTTCGGTTTCGTCCTCCGTGAGCTGCTGCACGGGGATACTGGTCCAGCCGGAGACGACCGAGGCTATGTCCTCTTCGGTTACGACGCACTGGCTCGTCTTGCGCTTGTTCTCCCAGGCTTCCTTCATGTCCTGAATCTCGCGGCGCAGCTTCTGCTCCGAGTCGCGGACCTGGGCGGCCTTTTCGTAGTTCTGATTGTTGACCGCCTCCTCCTTCTCCTTGCGCAGCGCTTCGAGCTTGACCTCCATCTCCTTCATGTCCGGCGGCGCGATATACGTATTCAGGCGTACCTTGCTCGCGGCCTCGTCCATGAGATCGATCGCCTTGTCGGGCAGGAAGCGGTCGGTGATATAGCGGTCGGACAGCTCGACGGCGGCTTTGATGGCCTCGTCGGTGATGCTGGCCTTATGATGCGCCTCGTAGCGGTCGCGAAGGCCCATCAGGATAGCGACCGTTTCCTCCTTCGTCGGCTCACCGACGTTGACGGGCTGGAACCGGCGCTCCAGCGCCGCGTCCTTTTCGACGTACTTGCGGTACTCGTCGATCGTCGTCGCGCCGACAACCTGGATTTCGCCGCGCGCGAGGGCGGGCTTCAATATGTTCGCGGCGTCGATCGCGCCCTCGGACGCTCCCGCGCCCACGAGCGTGTGGATCTCGTCGATGAACAGGATGACGTCGCTGGATTCCTTCAGCTCCTTCATCACCTTCTTGAGCCGCTCCTCGAACTCGCCGCGGTACTTCGCGCCCGCGAGCATACCCGAAAGGTCGAGCGTAACAACGCGCTTGCCCTTTAGCAGCTCGGGGATGTTGCCGTCCGTAATGCGCTGGGCGAGGCCCTCGGCGATAGCGCTCTTGCCGACGCCCGGGTCCCCGATTAGCACGGGGTTGTTCTTCGTGCGCCGCGAGAGTATCTGGATGATGCGCTCGATCTCCTTCGAGCGGCCGATGACGGGATCCAGCTCGCCGTCCTTTGCGGCCCTGGTCAGGTCCTTGCCGTATTGATCGAGCGAGGGCGTGGGCGCGCCTCTGCGCGCGGTTTTGCCGCCGGACGCCGCCGCGCCGTCGCCGCCGATGCGCGTACGTATCGACTGCGCGTCTACGCCGAAATCGGCCAGTATCCTCGCCGCGATGGACTCGCGCTCGCGCACGAGCGCGAGCAGCAGGTGCTCCGTGCCGACGTAGCTGTGGTGCATATTCTTGGCCTCGTAGAGGCTCAGCTCGATGACCTTCTTCGTACGCGGCGTATAGCCGAATGAATCGGTAAACTGAAAATCCCCGCGCCCGACGAGGCGGTCGATCGCGTCCGTAACGCCCTCGACCGTGACGCGGTTCGGCGCGAGCAGCTTCACGGCCGCGCTGTCGCGCACCTTCAGCAGCCCCAAGAGCAGATGCTCCGTGCCGACATAATTATGTCCCATCTCGCGGGCGCTGTCCTGCGAAAGGGCCAGCGCGCTCTGCGCGCCTTCAGTAAACTTTCCCATGTAATCCATATATGTGTCCTCCGTAGATAAATTTCAAATCAATTAGGTCAAAGATTGCAGCGTTTCACGCACGGCTTTGGCGCGCAGATAATCGCGCTCATCGGCGGCGATTTCGCGGCCCTGCTGCTTTTGTAAAAGCGCGGGCTGTACGCGCACCGAAAGGTCGTTCAGCGCCGCCTGCGGATAATTCAGCCAGCCTATCGCCGAGCCGAGCTTGATGCGCGAGAGCAGCTGCGTAAGCTCGTCCGCGCTGAGGCGGCGAGCGCTTTGCAGCACGCCGAGCGCGCGGTAGACGATATCCTCGATCTCGACCTTGCGGGACTCGATGAGCGCCGCACGCGCCGCGCGCTCCTTTTCGAGTATATTTTCAACGGTATTATTCATGCCGGAGACGATTTCGTCCTCGCTGACGCCGAGCGTCACCTGATTCGAAATCTGGACGTAACCGCCGTGGCTGTCGGTACCCTCGCCGTATTCGCCGCGGACGGCGTAGCCCATCTTCGCGAGCGTCTGGAACAGCTGCTTCGCGCGGCCCGTGACGGACAGGCAGGGCAGGTGCATCAGCACCGACGCGCGCATACCTGTGCCGACGTTCGTCGGGCACGAGGTCAGATAGCCGTAGCGCTCGTCGTAGGCGAAGGGCAGCTTCGCGGAGAGCGCGTCCGAGAGCTTTTTCGTCTCCTCGTCGCAGCCGGGCAGGGCGTTGCCGGGCAGTATGCACTGGATGCGGAAGTGATCCTCCTCGACGAGCATGATCGCGATGCGCTCGTCCCGGCTGACGAGCAGCCCGCCGTGCTCGCCCGCGGCCCAATCGGGGCTGGCGAGATGGCGCTCCACGAGCACCTGCCGCTCGATCGGCGAAAGCTCGCCAGCCTTCACCAGCATCAGCGCCGGCGCGGCCTCCGAGGCGCGCGCGATGATGGAGTCCGCGTCCTGGCGCGTCATCTTCGGCAGAAACGGAATGTCCGATAAATTCCTCGCAAGGCGTACCCTGCTGGAAACCACTATATCGTCGTCTTTATAATTCATAGCCAAGCCTCCAATGCTTGCGTTTGATGCGCTATTCCTGTAGGGCGGGGGCTCTGCTC
>QMCE01007880.1_pt1 | contig 11388 bp, 7 predicted proteins | sample 1821851 | NCBI WGS metagenome assembly QMCE01 (sample SAMN09453174, study PRJNA476694) | Termite gut metagenome, whole genome shotgun sequencing project. | isolation source: worker | host: Odontotermes sp. | place: South Africa:Pretoria | collected 2016-01-28
TTTCTCGACAATAGTGACCTATTGCCTTCGAAAATCGGACTCGCCCAGCACAAAACGGACGAAAAATCGGCTCAAAGCACTCGTGACGACAGACCCTAGTCATGCAATTCCCGGAGAGCGTTTTCCCTGCTGCGGGAAATTTCCGTCCTCTTCGGGGTTTGTCCGCCGATGTTTCACGATTCATACGGCGGCGACACGGGGATAGTGGCCGGGCGGGGAAGGATGTTACAGAAAAAATAAGCTCTTAGGTTCTGTCTGAGGTATGTTTTGCCTGTAAAACAGGCAAAACATACCTCAGACAGAACCTAACTCGACAAACTTTCCTTCAGTTCGGTCAATTCCTTGATCTGCCTGGTCAATTCCACGCGGCGCTCCTTCTCCCGCTCGACAACGTCTGCGGGAGCCTTCAGCAGGAAATCGTGGTTGTGGAGCTTGAGATTCAGCGTGTTGAGCGCGCCGGACTTGTTCGCAAGCTCCTTCTCGATGCGCTTCTTCTCCACCTCCACATTCATCAATTCCGCCAAAGGAGCATACACCTGCGCCCCCGGAAGCACCTCCGACGCAGCCTGCTGCGGCTTCGGCAAATTGACCCCCACCTCCAGCGTCTCCACGCCCGCCTGCGATTTGATGGTGGCTGTCAGGGGAGAAAGCGACGACGCATACTCCCCGTCCGCCGCGCTCACCGAAACGTTCAGCGTCGACCTCGGCGGCAGATTGAACTTCGCCCTGATGTTCCGGATCGCGCGGATCACGTCCATCGCGCGGGACATGTCCCGCTCGACAACCTCGTCCCGGCGCGCCGCATACGCCTCCGCGTCCGGCCAGGGCGCGCGAACCAGCATGGGCGCGGCGGGAACAGGAGCTTCAAGGCCGCGCGACGGAACAACCTCCGCCATGAGACGCCAGACCTCCTCCGTGAAGAACGGCGCAGCCGGATGCAGAAGCCGCATGATGTTGTCCAGAACCCACGCAAGAACGCGGGCCGTCGTTTTGGCCCCGTCGCCGCCCGCGCCGAGAACCGGCTTGGCCAGCTCGACATACCAGTCGCAGAAATCGCCCCACGCGAAATCGTACAGCGTCTTCGCGTATTCGTGGAAACGGAACGCCTCAAGCTGGCGGCCCGCCTCGGCCGAGACGCCGGCCAGACGGGAAAGAATCCAGCGATCAGGGAAGGACAGCCCGGCCGCGTCGACAGGGCCGTCGCCGGGCGCGATGTCGGCGAGGCGGATAAGGACGAAACGGCTGGCGTTCCACATCTTGTTGATGAAATTCCGCCCCATCTCGAAACGGGTGGGAGCCAGCTTGATGTCCTGACCGTCCGTCGTGAGGGTGCAGAGCGTGTAGCGCACAGCGTCCGCGCCATAGCCCTCGTAGGTGAATTCCTTCCCGAAACGCCGCTGCTTCCCGCCCTGGATCATCACGATGGGGTCTATGCCGTTCTCGCGGGACTTGGACATGCGCGCCCCGTTTTCGTCCAGAATCGTGCCGTTGATGTAGACCTGGCGGAACGGAACCTCGCCCCTGAACTGCAGACCCATCATCACCATGCGGGCGACCCAGAAATAGATGATGTCGCGCGCGGTGACGAGCGTGCTCGTCGGGTAGTAGTACCGGAGTTCAGGCGTCTCCTCCGGCCAGCCCAGCGTCGAAAACGGCCACAGCGCCGAGGAAAACCAGGTGTCCAGGACGTCCGGGTCCTGCCGGATGGCCGCCGAGCCGCATTTGCCGCAGTTCGACGGATCGTCCAGCGAAACAGTCATTTCCCCGCAGTCGCCGCAGTACCAGACCGGAATCCTGTGCCCCCACCAAATCTGCCGCGAAATGCACCAGTCGCGGACGTTTTCAAGCCACGACAGATAGACGCGCTCCCAGCGCGGCGGCACGAACTTGAGCCTGCCCTCCTTCGACGCCTGAATCGCCTTGTCGGCGAGGGGGCGCATCCGGACAAACCACTGCTCGGACAGATACGGCTCGATCACGGAATCGCAGCGGTAGCATTGGCCGACCGCGTGGCGGTGCTCGTCGATGCGGTCGAGCGCGCCTGTCTCCTGAAGCTCCTCGACCACCTTCTCCCGGGCGCGGAAACGATCGAGGCCGGCGAATTTGCCCGCCTCGGCCGTCATCTTCCCGTCCGTGCCGATGACGATGATCTGCTCCAGATCGTGCCGGAGGCCGGTCTCGAAGTCGTTCGGATCGTGGGCGGGGGTGATTTTCACCACGCCCGTGCCGAACGCCGGATCGACCATGCTGTCGGCGATGATCGGGATTTCCCTGTTCATGATCGGCAGCACGACCGTCTGGCCCACAAGGTCGCTGTACCGCGCGTCGTCCGGATGGACCGCGACCGCCGTGTCGCCCAGCATGGTCTCGGGGCGCGTCGTGGCGACGGTGATGTGCGCGCGGCGGCCCTTGACGGGATAGCGGATGTGCCAGAGCTTCCCGTCCTTTTCCTCGTGCTCGATCTCGTCGTCGGCGAGGGCTGTGTGGCAGCGGACGCACCAGTTGATGAGGCGGCGGCCGCGGTAGATCAGCCCGTCGTTGTAAAGACGCACAAAAACTTCGCGGACAGCCCTGGACAGCCCCTCGTCCATGGTGAAGCGCTCTCGCTCCCAGTCGCAGGAGCAGCCGAGGCGCTTCAACTGGTTGACGATGGTCGAGCCGTATTTCTCCTTCCACTCCCAGACGCGGTCGATGAATTTTTCGCGGCCGAGGGCGTCCCTGTGCAGCCCCTCGTCCGCGAGGGCGCGCTCGACGACGTTCTGCGTGGCTATGCCCGCGTGATCGCAGCCCGGCATCCAGAGGGTCTCCATCCCCTTCATCCGCGCGTGGCGGATGAGAATGTCCTGAAGGGTGTTGTTGAGGGCGTGGCCCATGTGGAGGATGCCGGTGACGTTCGGCGGCGGAATGACGATGCAGTACGGCTGCTTCGACCTGTCGGGCGCGGAATGGAACGCTCCCGAGGAAAGCCATTCCTCAAGACGCCTGGGCTCGACCTCGGCGGGCACGTAATGCTTGGGAAGCTTGTCTGCGATTGTTGATGTTTTGGGCATCTTCCGGAATCCTTTGACAAAAAACCGGCCGTCCTTTTCACGGATCGGCCGCATGGAGGCGAGCGGACATTGTGGATCGCCGGCGCGATTTTTTCAAGCCTGTTCTTCAAGCCGCCTCTCCGCCTTGACGCCCGCCCGATTAATCTGTGTAATGGGGCGAACAACCGCGTACCCATATCACAGGAGAGCGACAGCGATGGCGGACTGCATCAGCGACGAGGGAATCACATTCGACGACGTGCTCATGGTTCCGCAGCGGAGCGACGTGATTCCGTCCGAGGTCAGCACGACGACGAAATTTTCCCGAAACATTGAAATCAACATCCCCATCGCCTCCGCGGCGATGGACACCGTGACGGAAGGAAGACTCGCCATCGCCCTCGCCGAACAGGGCGGCATCGGCATTATCCACAAAAACCTCCCCCCCCTCCAGCAGGCGAAGGAGGTGGAGGACGTCAAGCGTTCGGCAAACGGCATCATCGCCGATCCGGTCAAGCTCAACCCCGACGATCCCGTCTCCCACGCCTTCACGATCATCGAGGAACGGAAGCTGTCCGGCATTCCCATCGTCACCAAGAGCGACAACAGGGTCGTGGGCATTCTCACCCGCCGCGATCTCCGCTTCCAGCACAAGGGAGACGTCCGCATCGGCGACATCATGACGAAGGACAAGCTCGTCACCGCGCCGCCGAACACGTCCCTAGACGAGGCGAAGGAGCTTCTCTACCGGAACAAGATCGAAAAGCTGATCCTGGTGGACGGCGACAACCGCCTCCAGGGCCTCATCACCATGCGCGACATCACGAATTTCGACAGATACCCCCACGCCGCACGCGACGGGCGCGGACGGCTCCGCGTGGGCGCGGCCGTCGGCGTGAGCGAGACCGAGGACGAGAGGGTGAGCCTTCTGGTCGAGGCGGGCGTGGACGTCTTGGTGGTGGACACGGCGCACGGACACAGCCGGAACGTGGTCGAGGCTGTGAAGCGCTACAAGAAGGATTTCGGCGCCAGGGTGGACGTCGTCGCCGGCAACATCGCGACAGAAGAGGGCGCGCGAACCCTGATCGACGCGGGCGCGGACGCGGTGAAGGTGGGCATCGGCCCCGGAAGCATCTGCACGACGCGCGTGATCGCGGGGATCGGCGTGCCGCAGATGACGGCGATTTGGGGCGCTGTGCGGGCCGCGAAGGGAACGGGCGTGCCTGTCATCGCGGACGGGGGGATAAAGTATTCGGGCGACATCGCGAAGGCGATCGCGGCCGGGGCGCAGTGCGTGATGATCGGCTCCCTCCTCGCAGGGACGGACGAGGCTCCGGGCGAGCAGATTCTCCATCAGGGCAGAATCTACAAAGCCTATCGCGGGATGGGCAGTCTGGGCGCGATGCAGTCCGGAACGTCCGGGGAACGGTACAGGCAGGGCGGCCGGCCGGCAGACAAGCTGGTGCCTGAAGGGATTGAGGGGCGCGTTCCGTCGAAAGGGCCGCTGGAGCCGTTCATCTATCAGCTGGTGGGCGGGCTGAAATCGGGGATGGGGTACACGGGCGCGTCCACCATCGCGGAATTGCAGGAAAAGGCGAAATTCATCCGCATCACCCAGGCGAGCCTGACAGAGAGCCACCCCCACGACATCACGATCACGAAGGAAGCGCCGAACTACCGGCTGGATTGACTAGCTATGCCGTAGCGCCGGGCGACCATGCTCTGCTGATCGACAAGCACAGGGAAAATTCGTTCGCCTTCTGCGGCCCTTCGCCGACGTCTATGCCGTAGACGCGCCAGCCCTGGCTGCGGGCAGTCTCCGTGATGTTGCGGAATCGCGGCATGATCTGTTTGCAGTAGCCGCACCATGACGTGAAGAAGAACAGCATGGCCGGAGCGCGCACCGTCACCGGCTGGCCGTCCGTCATGGGCAGGCGGAACAGGTTCGCCCCGCGCGATCCCCGCGAGGCGGCCGGAGCCGGCCGGGCAGGCTCGCGATCATACGCGGATTCGCGCGTTGTGGACGATCCGCCCCACCATCCGCACCCCGCCGGAAACAGAATCGCCGCGAGACATGCGGCAAACAGGGTTTTCTTCGCCATGATATTCCTCGCTCCAAATGCGCGATGCAAATCCACTTCCCCAATTATGCACCAAAACGCTCGTTCCTTTCACGGAAAATTCCATCAAAGAGGAAATTTTCCGATAATCCGATCGCCCATTGATTACGCGCACGCCTTTCCATACCATTATACAATATGGCTCCCGCTACCCGCAACCGGATGGACAACATGGCTGCCGATCACGACATGCAACCGCATTTCGCCGAAGACGTCTCCGCCTCCCTTTCCCGCTGCCTTGAGGAAATGGACAGGAACATCGGCCCCGCAGCCCGCCCGGCCTCCTTCTCCGCGGGGGCGACAGGAACCGCAGACGGGAAAAGCGCGTCGAAAAGCCGCTCCTCCCTCTCCGCCCCCACAGCCGACAACATGGCCGAAGCCCTCGCCTCGCCCATCGACAAGGTTCTCGGAAATGCCGACGGCCTCTTCCTCGCCGGCCTCCTCGACGCCGGAGCGTCCGACGATCCCGCGAGCCGCGATTACGGCGAACGCTATCAATACATCGATCCCCTGGGCGAGGGAGGACAGGGCAAGGTCCTCCGCTTCCGCGACACCGTCCTCGACCGCGACGTCGCCATCAAGGTCGTCAAGGCCCCCTACACAGGCGATCGCGAACGCCTCCTCGAAAACGAGGCGCGCCTCGGCGGCATGCTCGAACACCCCAACATCCTCCCCACCTACGATCTCTGCCGCGACGAGACAGGCAGCCCGTTCTTCGTGATGAAAAAGGTCGAGGGCTTCAGCTTCGACGAACTGCTCAAAAAAGCCCACGCCGAAGGCGACATCCATTCCCACCGCGACAGGGGGGAGTTCTCCCGGCGGCGCCTCCTCAATATCTTACGCCCATTCGCGGGGCGTCTGCCATCTCGACCTGAAACCGCAGAACGTCAAGCTGGGGCCGTTCGGCGAAGTCTACGTCCTCGACTGGGGCTTTGCCTCGCGCGTCGAGGACAACCCGAAGATGGTCGCGGGAACGCCCCTCTACATCGCTCCCGAGCGATTCCGCGCCGGCAAGCCGGATCAGCGCTGCGACGTCTATTCCCTCGGCGTCATGCTCTACCGCATCCTCGTCAACCAGCTTCCCCGAGACGTGGGCAAAACCTCGTTCAAGGAATTCCGGAAGCGGATTCAGGACTTTCCCGTCATCCCGCCCCGGCAGCGCGATCCGTCCCTTCCCCGCGATCTCGAAGCCATCATCATGAAGGCTCTGGAGGACAATCCCGCCGACCGCTACCAGACCGTCCGCGCGCTCGCCGACGATCTGGAGCGCTTCCTGGACATTCTCCCCGTGAGCGCGTACCGCGAGGGCTTCTGGGGAAGGACGGCGAAATTCGCCCGCCGCCACAAGGCGCCCGTCCTCGCCGGCGCGGTGATGCTTGTCGCGCTTGTCCTGACGCTGGGCGCGAACATCCGCGCCCGCTCCCTCGCGGCGCAGACCGAAGCGGCGGAACTCCAGGCCAGGGCGGCAGAGCTCCAGGCCCGCCTCGATCGCGAGGAGGCGGACAAGGCCCTGGGGAAAATGCGGGAGGCCGAGGAGGAGCGCGGCCTCGCGATCGCGCGCCAGAGAAAAGCCGAGGCCGAACGCCGCGCCGACGAAAAACGCCTCCTCGAACTGACCCGCCGCCGCGCCGCAGCCCGCGTGCCGCTGGAAAAGGGCATGGACATCATGGACAAGTCCAAGGTGGCTGTGACGAACGAAAAGGACAGGGCGAAGAAGCTCCAGCTCGTGCAGCCGGCCGTCGATCTGTTCACCCAGTCCCTCGCCATCCTCGAAAAGAAGGGGGAGAAGAGCGAGGACGCGGCTCCGGCCTATTACGCCCGCGCCCGCGCGTACGAGGAGGCGCGGGAATTGTCAAAGGCGGCTGCGGACTACAGGGCCGCGTACCAGCGCGATCCGTCGTTCATCATGGCGCATTACTATCTCGGACTTCTCAATTTCGAGCAGCACAGGAACGAAACAGAGGCGATCCGGGAATTCGCCGCCATGAACGAAATCGATCCGGGGAACGAATTCTCCGAGATCGGCCAGGCGTACATAGACATGAACCTCGGCCGGGACGACGCGGCGCTTTCGCGCGTCGACGCGGTCGAGAAACAGGAGCGCGCCGCGCGCGGCGATTCGGACGCCGATTCCTCGTGGCGCAATCCGGGGCTGTCGATGATCTGGTACATTCGCGGCAGGATATACGGCAGGAAGGGGGGAAAGCATTACGATCCGGAGCGCTGCGTCGAAGCCTACACGAACTATCTCCAGTACGCGACAGACAAGCCGTCCGCGTACGCGAACAGGGGCATAGCGCACGAACAGCTCTATCTCGAACTCCGCCCGAAGGACAGGGCCGAGGCGGAGAAGCATCTCGATCTCGCCCTCGCCGACTACGCCGCCGCGCTGGAGACGGATCCGTCCTACAAAGTCGCCCACCAGCACAGGGGCTACGCGCTGTTCAAGTACAAAAAGGACAACGCGGCCGCGCTGAAGGAAATAGAAGGCGCTCTCGCAATCGATCCGAAATACGTCGCGCCCATTCTCGACAGGGCGGCGATCCGCGAGGACGAGGGAAAGTTCGACCTCGCTCTCGAAGACTACGAACTGGTGCGGAAAATCGCCCCCGACCACCCGAACATCGACTACCGCCTGGGCATCCTGCACCTGTACACAGGCGAACTGGAGCAGGCGGAGCAGGCGTTCGAGGCGTCGATCGCCAAATCGCGGGATCGCAACGCGCGGGGCATCCGGCTGTACCGCCTGGGCATTGCCCAATTCTTTCTGGGAAAATACCAAAACGCGGTGGAGTCCTTCGATCGCTCGCTGGACGAACGGCGGACAGGCCAGATTTACCCCGCCCTCATGCGGTGGCTCGCGCTGGCGCGGATGGGCGTTCAGCCCGGGCACGACGAATTCGCGAAAATGCTTTCGGGCGTCGGCCCGGACACGCCGCATCTGGCTGTGGTGGCGAGCATCTTCCTCGGGGACGATCCGTTCGGGGAGGATCAGGCGCTGCGCCTCGCAGACACGCCCGAGGCGTTGTGCGAGACGGCGTTCTATCTCGGGGCGCGGGCGTGGACGCTTGGCAGGAACGAGGAGGCGCTTTCGCTTCTGGACAGGGCTGTCGAGACGAAAATCTACCTCTACATGGAATACAGCATGGCGAAGATTCTTGCGGCCCGCATCAGGAAGCAGATGGAGAACGCGGCTGTTTTGCCCGATCTCGTCGGCCCCGAAACCGCCGGGCCTTTTGAGGATTCCGGCGATTCCGGCGACTTCGGCGATTCCGGGACTCCCGAGCCTCCCGGCGACGTGCCTCCGCTGAACAGAGACGACATCCCGGACACCCGGTCGATGTTCCCGACGCTTGACGATTTGCTTGGAGAATAACTGTGGACGCATCAGAAGCCGATTCCGGATTCAGCCATTTCCGCACGACTGCGTGGTCTGTGGTTCTTGGCGCGCAGAACGCCGAGGGCGGGCGCGACGATCGCGAGAAGTGCCTTTCGTATCTGTGCCGCAACTACTGGAAGCCGGTGTATTACTACATACGCCGCCGTGGCCTGACGCACGACGACGCGATAGACATGACGCAGGAGTATTTCGCCACGTTTCTGGAGAAGGACTTTGTGGCGATAGCGGACAGGGAGCGCGGGCGCTTCCGGACGTTTGTCCTGGTGACGGCGAACAGGTTCCTGTCGAAGCAGCTTGCGCGGAAGGCGCGGAAGGAATCGGCGCTGTCGCTCAATTTCATCACGCAGGACGGGGAGGGGCGCGAGATTTACCTTCCCGAGCTGGCGACGGGGGAGACGGCGGAGGACGATTTCAACAGGCGCTGGGCGCTGTCGATTCTTGAAGGCACGCTGGAGCGGATGCGCCGGGAATGCACGGACGGGCGGCGAAAGCTGTATTATCAGGCGTTCCGCCGCTACATAGAATCCTCCACCGACATGCAGCCGCCGAGCTACAGGGAGATCGGCCAGGAGCTGGGCGTCTCGGAAATCGACGTGACGAATTTTCTGCACCGGGGCAGGAACATCTTCCACAAGCTTCTCCGGAGCGAAATCCGGGAGCTGGTCTCGTCCGACTCCGAAATCGACGCGGAGATAGAGGCGTTGAAGGAATATTTGCGCCGTTGACGCGGCAATCAGGCGTCGCGGCCCGCCGTTCTCCATAGTTCGGCGATCGCGTCGAGCACGAAAGGGATTTCCGGATCAATCGCGTTCTCTGGAACAAGCGGGACGAGCTTGTGATACCCGTTTTTGCGAAGCACAAGGGGGCGCCTATTTTCGCCGAATCATTGACGAAAAGTATGTCGTCGCCCCCGAAAAACCGCCATCAAGCTCACTGAAAGTATATCCGATCGCTACATGCTCCCTTTTTATCCCGCACAGCATGGAAAAATTGATAGAAAAATGCCGCCAGGCAAGTGACAAAAAGAGAAAAAAGAGAATCGCTCCGCCGGATGTGGTTCAGCAAGAGACGAAGATTCTGACCGCAGGCGCAGAGAATGACGTTTAGCCGGTCGCCAGCCTTGCCGAGGAGGTAATTGCGACCAAGACGGCCATCGTTCTTCATGTGACCAATCAGAGGCTCGATGGCGGAGCGCCGCTTCCGCAGACGTTTGAGACGGGAGGAAAGATTCTTCCGCCTGTTCCCGTCGCAAATATGCACTGCCACTTCGCCTTCATAACCGCTGCCACGATAGCCCCTGTCCACGAAGGCTTCCCTGATCCGGTGTGAGCCGCAGAGACGTTGCGCCTGCTCCATGCTCGCCGGGAGCGTATGCCCGTCGTAGGGATTGTCGTGAAGGCCAAGCGCGCCGAGGACAAAGCATTCCCGATTGGTGGACACAAAAGACGCCTTGTTGCCGAATTCGTATTTCTTGTGCGCCTTGCCCTTCGCTATGCACTCCACCTCCGGGGCGTGGATGCTGTACAGCTTGTTCTTGCTGCTGCGGGCCTGTTCAAGAAGACGCCGCGCCAGCGGCAGTAAATCAGCAAACGCCTCTTTCAGAAAACCATCGCCGGAAATTCTTCGTTCAATATCGCGCGTCACCCTGCCAAGCCAGGTCTTCAGTCTTCTGACCTCGCGTTTGGCCCGCTTCGCCTGACGGGCGTGAAAGTATCTGCCGGAAAGCAAAAGCGCTCTCTTCGACACACGCTCGTAGCTCTGGCGCAGACCGATGCCCCATCGCTTCGCCAGCTTCACCAGCTTGCCGCGCATGGCGTGGTAGAGACGGGCATCCGTGGGATAGGCTATCGCCTTCTCCTGCACCGTCGTGTCCACATTCACGCTTGCAATGCTCCTAGGCGTAATGGCCTTTGTCTTGAGGCCGACGCTGATTGTCTCGGCGAGCAGCTTTTCCATGCCGGCGTCGCCGACCTTCTTTCTCCACCGCGTCATCGACGTGGGATGGATGGGCATTTCATGCTCGAAATACTTCATGCCGCAGAAATATTGCCAGTAGGGATTTTCCGTCCAGCGTTCCACCGTCAACTCGTCCGAGAGATTGAACGCGTGCTTGAGATAGTGCAGCCCGGCCATGAGGCGCACGGGCTTTCCCGGCGCACCGTTGTCTTCGCAGAAATGAGCGCCGAAGGCGTTCTCGAACACGTTCCAGTCGATTTTCCCCGCCAATATAGCCAAGGGATGGGACATGTCGATTATCTTGACGAGTTCGACCTGGAACAGGCTGCCCTGAGGGTCGTCGCTGGCGCTCTTCTTCGGCTTCATTTTGCAGGCTTTCTGTGGAAAGTGAGGGGAATCCTGCAAGAGAGAATATCAGTTTTTATCGGAATTGCTCCTGTTTTATTGAAAATTTCATGCGAATCGCGGTTTTTCAGGGACGACTAATGAAACAGATAGCGTAATAGACGATGAGGAGCAAGCTACAGTTCCATTGATCACGGAAGAAGTTATAGGTGAAACAGAGGCAGCGAAGCCCACAATTACCGTAGAAGTAACAATTATTGAATTAAGCCCTTCTTTAATCCCCACTGAGGACGCTCAGGTAAGCGCCTCTTTAAAAGAGAGCTTGACAGCGCAGGGCGTGCGGGTTTTCACCGGTGCGGAGGCTAAAAAAGTTATTAATAAAGGGAAACTGGTATATGAAAATCTTTCGTCGCAGCCTTCCATTGAGTTTCAGGATGTCGGTCAGGGCCGGCGGCGGCTACATGTTCAATATCATGCGTGACAAGAATTTCCAATCATACGGTAATCCCGCTCCGAAAAGCGGTTGGCATCTCTCGCC
>QMCE01001969.1_pt1 | contig 11383 bp, 8 predicted proteins | sample 1821851 | NCBI WGS metagenome assembly QMCE01 (sample SAMN09453174, study PRJNA476694) | Termite gut metagenome, whole genome shotgun sequencing project. | isolation source: worker | host: Odontotermes sp. | place: South Africa:Pretoria | collected 2016-01-28
GTCGGCAAGCACCTCGCTTTCCCGCACTGACAACGATACGCGGCGTCCCTGACCGCAGGCCCTCTCATAAGCGGCGAGCAGTAACGACTGGTGCTTGGCAAAGGAGGCCGCTCTGCGCCCTATCATATTCAGCCATATCGGCGGGATCCCGCAACCGGGCTGGCGTTGCGCCGCGGAGGCAAGGGTGCGCATATCTTTTCCCAATTCGATAAAAGGAGCCACTATTTCATTGGGCGCAGCAGTTTCGTATGCGTCGCGCAAGGCTTCCAGCGCGGCGGCTTTCTCTTTGCGCTGCCAACGCGCGCACGCTTCCAGCGCAAGCAACTCCACGCGACCGTACAACATCGACTCCCGTCGCTTCATTTCCTCAATATAAGCCAGCAACGGCGCGGTATTGCGTATTAGATAATGGTAGCGGGCCTTCACTTGGTTTGCGTTATTCTCGATAAAATATGCGTGGTTATAGGGCGCGAACTTTTCTCCCAACCGTGCCGGGATCAGATCCGGCAGACGCAGAGCGCAATAATACCAGCCAAGGGAAATATCAAAATTGATATAGCGGTGCAGATAATTTTCCGAATCCAGCTTGGTCTCCATCTCCCTGAGCATCTGCCGCGCTTTGGAAAGATCCCCGCGCCAAATGGCCAGCCGGAGCAGATAGAACAACGCTTTATGCTCTATTTCAAACTGCTGGTTTTCTCTGGCCCGGTGTTGCGCGTCGGTGATGAGCAGCTCGGCCTCGTTCATTTCCCCGCGATAAAAGAGCAGTTCTCCGCGGCACAGGATATCGAGCCCCACCATCACGCCGCTCCAGCAATGAGAGATATTCCGTACCGCCTTGGTTACGGCTTCTATGTACTCCTGCGGCGAGCCTGCCCGCGGCGAACCCGCAAGGCTTGCCCAAAAGCCAATCGGGATATCGGCGCACTGGTCCGGTTCGGCGGGAGCTTTTGCAAGGCACACATCCATTTTGGCGTAATACGTATCAAAATCGTAGCAGCCGTCCATCGCGCTCATCAGCGCGCGGATATTGCCCCAACTGTAATAGAGAAAGCCCAGCACCCGGTTACGGAACGCATTGTCGCAAGGCCAACAGAGAAAGCGTTCCTCATACTGTTGCAGAAGACCGATCGCTTCGTTCCACTTGCCAAGCCGGCCGACGACCCTCACGTGCATCACCGCAAAAAATTCAATGCGCTCCGCCGCCCCGTCAGGCGCGTGTTCAAGTATCAAACCCGCCTGCGCCGCGATATCATGCGGCATTTGCGTTGGAAGAGCGACCAGCATTTCGATGATTGCATCGTAATCCCCTACTCTTTCCCAGTAACCCAACGCATCGATTTCGAAACCGTTGCAGGCGCACCATCTGGCGGCGGTCGCGTAGGTTTCGGCGGCTTCCTCGGACGTTAGAAGATCTTGCCTCGTGCGTAAATAATCCAAAAACAGGTGATGGATATAGTAGGCGTTGATATTGCCGTCAAAGCGGATGTACGCATTCTGCCGCCCCATTTCGGCAAGGAGACTGACGCTGTGCTGCGCAAGCTCGGCAATGAGGTCCGCCGAGAGATGGTCAATGAGGGACAGCCGAACCAAAAAACGCTGTAATCGCTCGGAAACAACATTGTACACTTCGGTTTCCATCAGCTTGTAGATATTATTCTTCATCGCGACGCGGACATAGCCCCGATAACCCGGTGATTTTTTGAGGGACCGCGCGACAAGATTGACTGAGAAAGCCCATCCGCCGGTATCACTGAGAATATCGCACAGGTTTTTTTTTGTAATACATAAATCCTGTCCGCTAAGATATCGCGCAAGTTCGGCTAATGTGAAACTTAGGTCATCCTCGGTGATGGTGGGAACAAGCCCGCGCACCTGCAAGTCGGTGAGATTAATGCGCGGCAGTTCGCGGCAAATAATAATGATCGACGTATTTCTTATATCATCATGCAGCATCCTCTCAAAAAATAGAAGGATACGCTCATGTTCAATGAGATGCATATCATCCAGCACGATTAGCTGCCGCCCGCCAGACACGTACCGCCGCCGCTCAAGAAGATACATATTCAGTTTATCGTCGGTATCGGGGAAACCAAGGGTTTTACAATACTCGGCAAATTCCTCGTTCCAGCTGGCGGCAAGCCGTATATACTTTGTCCAAAAACGCGAGCCGGTATTGTCGCGTTCCGAAAGCTGCATCCATATCGAGGGAATTCCACTTTCACGGGTATAATCGGATACCGCCCGTGTTTTTCCATAACCGGCACCCGCACAGACAATTGTAAGAGGGTATGTCGCAGCGTTGGCCAGCAATGCGTTCAAGCGCGGCCTGACGAGCATATTTGATTCTTGTGTTGTAAAGGGGTGGGACATTTCCCTTCCCTCCTAGAAAGCTTGCCGTCGACTTTATTATACCAATTCAGGCAGATAAAGACAAGTTTTTTGCAGCAAATATGAAATTGTTTTATCTATTTTACAGGGGGATTTGCGATTGAGCACCGGTTCTTTCCCGCTGTTTTTAAGGTGCAAATATTGGAATAGCGCAGTCTGATTTGTGCCGCTGTGTTAATCTATGATGAAAAGACCCGCCGATAACGATACCTTTGGAGAGAAAGGAATGAGAAAAATGACAGACAAGGAACACATATCGATAACCGACAAGAGGCAATTGTTTCGCTACTGTGCTGTAGAGGAGCATTTGTGTTCGCCCGAACTGGGAAAGTACGCTACATACGGGCTGGCGGTAATTGATGAGCATGGCGGGCAAACTGTCGCAACCATTCACGACGTTTCATCCGACGGCGAGACTGTGCGGCGCATGGCAGCCCTTTTCACAGAACGCAGCCTGTCGCCTCTCCATGTTCACGACGTTGTCGAGGATATGCTGCCCTAACAGCAGCCCAAAATAGAAAAGAACTGAGAATCGAAGAGAGACATCGCCAGTAGTGCCACGCAAGAAAGGAGAACGCATTATGAGAAGGCGGACATTTTACCCCAAAGAGTGGGCTGTTATTGCGTACGCGCGGCTTTCGGACGAAGAAAGAGAAAATACGAATGAGGAAAAGAGGCGGTGCATCGAAAGCCAGAAAAGATACCTCGAGCTGTGTATTGATGCAATGAGGGCGCGCGGCGAGATCGTTAAGAGACAAACTATCGTTTTTGAAGACGGGCGTACGGGCGCCGGCGCGGGGCGGATGAGTTTTCAGGATGTGATAGAGCTTCTACGGGAAAAAAAGTATAATTGCCTGATCATCTCCGAATTATCGCGCGGGTTTCGCAGCATAACCGACCAGACATATTATCTGGAGGAGTATTTTCCTCTGCACGAGATCCGCTTTATCAGTACAATGCAGCAGTATGTCGACAGCTACCTGGTACCCGAATCGGCGATGTATCTGGGCGAAAAGCTCCCGGGAGCCACCAGTGAACAGCTTGCCTACGATACCTCGGTTAAGGTGAGAAGCACGTTTGATTTGAAACGGAAAATGGGGGAATTCATCGGTGCTTTCGCGCCTTTTGGGTACGAGAAGAGCCCGATCAATAACGACCGGCTTATTGTTGATGATGCGGCGGCAATGATAGTGAGAGATATTTTTACGTGGTATGTTGGCGACGGCATGAGTCTGGGCGCCGTTGCAAGAAAGCTCAACGAGTTGGGTGTTCCCAATCCCACAAAATATAAAAATCAAAGGGGACAGCGCCTTAAGAGCCCGCAAGGGAACGACGGCCTATGGAGCGCAAGCTCGGTACGCCGTTTGCTGACCAATGAGGTTTATCTGGGCAAAATGGTGCAGGGGCGCGAAGAAATAGTAAATTATAAGGTGCATAAGGCGCGCAGACTGCCAAAGGAAGAATGGTATATTGTTGATGGAATGCACGAGCCGATTGTAGATACCGATACCTTTGAGCGGGCGCAGCAGCTGCTGACCCGCAATTCCCGGGCGGGAAAGCGTGGCAGCGTTTATCCTCTCGGCGGAATTCTCAAATGCGGCGAGTGTAAAAAGGCAATGTCGAGAAAGACCTCAAAGGGTCGCAGCTATTACGGCTGCCGAACCTATCGCGAGAAAGGCAAGCAATTCTGCTGGCCACATACCATTCGCGAGGATGTGCTCTTCGATACGTTGCTGGAGGCCATCAACCTGCAAATCCTGCAGCTGGGCGACAAGCAGGAGTTACTGCAACGCATTCATGACGCGCGGGTAAAGCCGCAGGATATCGTTCATCTTGAGCACAGGCTCGCGCAAACAGAGGGTATGCTCGAAAATGAAATGGCGGTGTTCGACCGCACATATTACGATATGGTGAAGGGTAAAATCTCAGAGGAGCAATATCTGCGCATTCGCGAACTGTGCGAAACACGGCAGACGCAGCTCCGCGAACTCATCACGATGCTATCCAAAGAAATCGAAAGCACGCGCACGGTAAAGACGAAGCCGGCCTCCCTTGCGCTGTTCCAAAAAAGCAACCGCCTATCAGAGTTGACGCGAACGCTGGCATGCGACCTGATTGAATCGGTATATGTCTATAAAGATAAATCCGTTGAGATCAATTTCCGATTCGCCGACCAAATAATGACCGCCGATATATCTTAGGTAACCACTGATTCAATTTTATCGCCATCGCGCAAGCAACGGTACTATGCCGTGTTTTCCTGACGGTTGGAGATTTGCGAGGATTTTTTCGCCTTGCAAGACTGATACAGGCGGAGCTTCCGCCCGGCAAGGAGAAGACGCCGTTTGACGAAAAAAGGGCCGCAAATGCGATTCGGTTTTCAAATTGACCGACCAAAAAATGTATGCCGGCGAAAAATCGCCGGCATACAGCATATCAGGATAAATCCGTTTGTGATCAATACTTTCCGGTGCTGCCATGTTCCAGCGCGAAAGCGGAAATTTCGGAAGAGCTGTCATACGAAGAAGATTCGACCCCGCGGGTTCCCGAGAAGCCTCCCGCAGACTGCTCCTTGAGACGGAATTGCGCGATGAGCTGCTCGAGCATGACCGACTGGCTGCTCAGCTCCTCGGCGGAGGCAGCGCTTTGCTCGGCGGTGGCGCTGTTCTGCTGCACCACCTGCGCGACCTGATCGATACCTTCGTTTATTTGCCGGATGCCCACATTCTGCTCCTCGGAGGAAACGGCTATCTTATCAACGATTTGGTTGGATTCTTTGATGCCCGATACGATCTCAACCAGAGAGGCGGCGGTATCGGCGGCTATCTTTGCGCCCAGTTCGGCTTTTTCCATCGAATTGGAGATTAGCTCACCGGTGTTTTTGGCGGCCTCGGCGCTTTTGGCGGCAAGGTTACGCACTTCGTCGGCCACCACGGCAAAGCCCTTGCCGTGTTGCCCCGCTCTTGCCGCCTCAACGGCGGCGTTGAGCGCGAGAATATTGGTTTGGAACGCGATGTCGTCGATCACCTTGATGACTCTGCTGATGGATTGGCTGGCCTGATTGATATCGCTGACAGCGTTTGTCATCTCGTCCATCTGGCGGCTGCCCTTTTCGGCGTTGCCCATGATGGTGTGCGCCAGCTTGGCGGCACTGTCCGCCATTTCGGCGTTATCTCTTGTTTTGGAGGCGATCTCGGCAATGGTTGCGGAAAGCTCCTCCACGGTGGCTGATTGTTCGGTGGAGCCCTGTGCCAGCGCCTGCGCACCGTCGGCGATCTGTGTCGAGCCGGTGGCCACTTGCGCGGTGGCGGCTTTGATTTCGCCAAATATGCCGCTCAAGTCGCTCACCATCCCCCTGATGGCGTTGCCAAAGGTGTCGTTGGCGCCCAGCGTATTTACGGTAACGGTGAGATCCTTGGCAGCCACTTGATTCACAAGCTCACCGTAGTAGACAAATTTGCGCATCATAACAGTAAACGCTTTCATCGTCTGGCCAATTTCGTCGCGGCCAAGCGCGAGACGGTCACAGTTCTTCCATTCGTCTTCGTGGAAATGCAGATTGCCGGTTTCGCCCGCCTGTTTGATGTAGCCCATCATATCGCGGAGAGGCTTGCTGATAAGGCCCGATATGTACAGGGCGAGGAACATGGAAATCAACACAGCCGCTATCAGCACGCAAATAATGACTACAAGCATCGTTTCAGACAGCTTGGAATTGCTTGCCGAGGCGCTGGCGGCGTCGGCAGTTTTCTGCGTCATGATCTGCCCGAGATCCGCCACGATCTCATTGGTGACCGCCGTGGCCCCCTCCAGCTCGGCCATAACGCCTTCGGGGTTAAGGCTGAGTGCCGCCTGTCTTGCTGTTTCTAAAACAGGAACGAATTGCTGGTTATACTTTTGGCGCGCCTCATCAAATATCCGCCGGATCTCGGGGTTTTCGATAGTAGAGCCGAAAAGCGTCATGTTTTCTTCAAGCGCCGCCATATGGTTTGTGATTTTGCCGGCGGCGTCGTCGACACGGGCCATATCGCCGGCGTACGCGCCAAGCGCATATTCCCGCAAATTGACACGCATCCGCTGGAGCGATTCGATGACCTTTGCCATCTGCGGCAGCGGCACAAGCTGGACTTCGTACATGCGGGTATCCTGCTCGTTGAGCTGCAGCATGCCGATGATGCCTACAACTCCCACGATAGCCGCCAGCAGAGCCACAATAGTAAAGCTGACGATTAATTTTACAGAAACCTTCATGTTTTTCATTCGGACTACCTCCATCAATTTTGTTTACTCCACCCGAACAATACTACAAGCCGGCAAAGCCCGGCGTATCATACCCGCCTGTGCGATACCGGCCTTTCGAGACAATTACCAGAATGCCGCTTACTCCACCCACATGTCTCCCATCTCTGAGCTGATTACCTGCAAATTCCGCAACAGTTCTTCCGCCTTTGGCAAATGGTCGGCAACGATCCGATCCGCCAAAGCCAGTTGAACCGCCATCAGGGTGAGGATCTGCATCAGCTCGTCTTTCACTGTGGTGATTTCCGTCGAATGATCCGGCATAGCCCTTCCTCCCCTTCCCTTGGCGTTATAGCAACGTGTTGCGCCGGCGTATATGCGGGAATTTCGCCTCTGTGGGAGTGTTTCTCGTTATGTACTGAAATCAGGTTTTTCAGGCGTGTGCGGCCACTTTAGCCTCGTCTGAGATATCAAAGCACATATTGCGCAAAACCTGTATGTCATGGATTTCTATTTTCCCTCGTCGCAACGTTACGGCACCCGCAAGCTGAAGCTTCTCCAGCTGTCTTGTAACAGCCTCTCGCAATGTGCCTGTATCTGCGGCCAGCCTTGCGTGCGTTACCTGTATGACCAGTGACTCGGCCGACTCGCTGCGTGCAACCAGCGCGCTTGCCAGCCGACTTCTTGCGCCTTGAAAAGCAACGTTCTCCAGTATCCGCATCGTTTTGGAAAGTCGATTTGCCAATATGCGAAGAACCGTATCTTTAACCGCGAGATTTGAATTGAACAGCTTCATGCAAACCACACGGGGAATCAACACGATTTCACATCGCGTTTCTGTTTCAAGATTGATGTTAAAGGCCACATGCGGCAGCACGCAGCTAAACCCAAACGCATAATTCTGCTTATCGGGAATTTGTTGCAGCGTGAGCTGCTTGCCATGCTGCGAGCCGATAAAAACCCTTGCCTTGCCGCGCTTGATAATCTGAACGCCCGGGCTGTACTCATTCATGCTGTGCTCCAGGAATGAACCGGGCTGATAGATTTGCAACAGCGAGCTGGTGACAATGCTTCTGCGTTCGCCGGCCGATAAGCTTTGCCAAAAAGGCAAGACCGTTGGAAAAAAAGCCGCAAGATGAGCCTGATTCATTCGTGTGACTCGCTTTCCTGTATTTTGCGTTGCAAGTTTTAAGAGCGCTTTGGTGAAATGCGCTAAACTGTTCTTAATTATGGGGTATGCAGCCGCTGCAAGGTCAAGTCTGCCGGCAAAGGTAAATAACGGGTGCTGTCTATGCCATACATTGTTGACAATGGAAAGGTTTTTCCTACAATCCGCCTTTTGGTACGCAAATACTTATTGGGTAAAATAAAGCAAAAAGGTTATATTATTTAATGTTTTCGGAATAACGTGGAAGGATTTTTGTATCATTGCGGAAATATACCCATGGCCCCGTGTCGTAATAACGGCTTTCCTTTCGCGACCGCGAAGCCGCTTGATGCAATGGAAACCCGGCTACGGATTGATTTCTTGCTCTGCCAATATTTGGCATATTTGTGAACAGCTTGAACCCTTCCAATTTTTTGCTATAATGGGAGGTAATCTTTCTGCTATAAATTATGAGCCTGCAGGAGGGGCGTCCAATGAAGGATAGTTTGTCTGTCAATGAGTTTTCTAAGCTCTCCGGCATTGAGAAGACCACTCTGCGCTATTGGGATGAAATAGGGCTGTTTTCTCCCGCGTGGCGCGACCCGGAAAATAACTACCGCTACTATATCCCTCAGCAAATTATCGCGGTCAACTTCGTAACGGTGCTCAGCGAGCTTAACGTGCCGCTCAAAGCCATCAGCGCAATGAAAGACAAGCGAACCCCCGAAAGCATTGTCGAGCTCATCGACCGGCAGGAAGTCCGGCTCGATGCGGAAATGCGCAAGCTGCTGGAACGTTACGCCATCATCCACGCGCGCCGCGGATATATTCAGTACGGTTTGAAGATGGCAGATATCGCGCACGGGGAATGCAAGGTTACGGTTTATGATGCGCCGGAGAGGAATCTTATCCTTGGCCCGCCCAATGCCTTTGTGGAGGGTGAGAGCTTTTACGGAGCGTTTATGCGTTTTTGCAGGCAAGCAAAAGGGCTGCGCATCAACCTGAGTTACCCCATTGGCGGTTATCACGAGACAATGGAGGGTTTTCTTGCCGCCCCTCACCAACCGGACCGCTTTTTCTCGGTCGACCCGACCGGAAACCACACAAAGTTCGCCGGGGAATATCTCTCCGGCTTCGTCCGCGGTTATTATGGCGAATTCGGCGATTTACCGCAGCAAATGGCAGCCTATATGGCCGACAGCGCTTTGACCGCCACCGGCCCGGTGTACGCGGTTTATCTGCACGATGAAATTTGCATCACGGACCCCTCGCAGTATTTGTCAATGATCACGGTCGCCGTTACCAAGCGCCGCCTGTGATTTTGGCGGCGCTTGCCTGCCGCCCGGGCACGGGAAGCAAAAGCAGAAATTCTGAACGCGGGCGTGGTTTGCGCAGCCGCGTTCAGAATTTCTGCTTTCATAATTATTCTGCCTGTAATAAAAAGACGAGCACCTTTGCGCCTGCCCTGTTAAAATAGGGTTTCCCTCTGCCGCCGTCCGCTATCGGCAGGCATTTTTTGTTTTCCCTCCAACACTCAGAATCGTAACCGGGTTCTGCGCCTCCATCCTGTGCAGCCCACCGGCCTTTTTGCCCCGCGCGACGCTGATTTGCACTATCTCAGGCTCCATACCGGCTTTGGAGAACGAAGCCAATGCCACCGCAACTGTCTCCACCGTGACCGCCGAAACGGCTATCCGCGCTGCCGGGTTTTTGAGCAACGCGGCGGAGATGATCCCGTCAAGCTCTCCCCCGCTGCCGCCGATAAAGACCGCGTCGGGTACGGGCAGATTCTCCAGTGCGGCGGGCGCCTTACCACACAGAACAGTGATATTGCCAATGTGAAAATCGACGCGGTTCCTCTCGATCAGAGGTATCGCCTCAGGCTTTTGCTCCACGGCGTATACATGGCCACGATAGGCATTGAGCGCCATCTCCACGGCAACAGAGCCCGTTCCCGCACCGATGTCCCAACAAATATCGGCAGGTCGGAGATCCAGTCTGGCCGTCGCGACCGCGCGCACCTCACTTTTTGTCATCGGCACCCCCGCGAGGCGTGAGAATCTGCCGTCGGGAATTCCCGCCGGTGTGCGGTCGTCAAACTGTTCGTTTGCAAATAGCAGAACGGTCAGCGGCGAAGCTTCCCGTATATTCTCTGCAGTTAACTCGTTTATTCGCTCCTGCGCCGAGCCGAGATTTTCACCCACATACGCCTTGATATGGCCCAGACCCGCACCGCGCAAGGCGTCGCTTATCTCTCTCGCGTTGTTTCCTGTCAGGCAGAATGTCAGGCGGTTGCGCCGCACGGCATCCACAACATTGATTTCTCGCCCGTGGGCGCTTACAAAGGCCGCGTTCTGCCACGGCAGCTTCAGCCGCGCGAAAAAAACGCTGACCGTGGAGATTCCCGGAACAAACCGCAGGTCATACGCGCGCAATGCTTCCCCAAGCTCCGCCGCCGCGCTGTAGAAGCCAACATCACCGGATACAAGAACGGCGAACTCCTCCGCGCGCTCCCGCTCGATGACGGCCGACACGTCCGCGGGAAGATACCCCGGATAGGAAGGCTTTCCCGCATCCCGAAACATCCCGAGCATCCTCGGCGCGCCGATCAGGACCTCCGCCCGTCTGATCCAATCGCAAGCTTCCGGAGTCAGTGTGTCCGCGCCAAGACCCACCCCGATAACCGCCACTCTCTTCATACGCACAACTCCATGATCCGTTTGCACGCCTCCTCAAACGGGACGCCATCCGTGACTTCCGGCCTTTCCAGCACCGCCGCCAGCATGCCAAGACTTTGTGCCGCCCGAACCTTCCCGGTAAATCCGCCGGCCGCGCCGGAGTTTTTTGTTACCAGAATCCGACAGCCCGCGGCTTTGAACATAGCGCGATTCAGCTCCTCCGAAAACGGGCCTTGCATACAGATCAGCCGTTCCGGGCGATAGCCCGCCGCCAGACAGACCCGCAGGCTGTCCAGACTGGGCAATATCCTCAGCCACACCCGCTCACGGTAACCGGTCAGGCCGGCAAACGCTACGGCATGCGAAGCCCCCGTCGTAACAAAGATATTGCCCGGCTCACGTTCCAGCCAAGCCAATATTGCGTCCATTGTGCCGAAGCGTATGCAGCCCGGCTCTTCCGCGCTTTCCCGCGTTAAGCGAAGCAGGGGGATCCCGGTGTTTTGACAAGCCATGGCTATATTAAGGCTTGCCTCCTCCGCGTAAGGGTGCGTCGCGTCGACCGCGATCGGGTGGGATTCCTCCGCCAGCAGCGCCTTCATCCCTGTACTGTCCAAACGGCCCATGCGGATATCGATATACGGCAATGCCTCCACGGGCCGCGCGCCGTCCCCCGTAACAACGCAGTATATGACCGGTATGCCGGCAGCGGCGCAATACTCACAGAGCTTGCGGCCTTCGGTGGTGCCACCGAAAATGACCGGCTTAAACACCGCCATATCCTCTCGGCGTCACCATATGTCCGCAGATATTCTTTGCTTGGGAATTGCCGATGAAAATGGTTTCCCGCATATCGGCTTGTGTATCCCTCAATTCGCCCAAAGTGAGGAGAACCGCCGACTGGCCGTCCCTGCCGATATTGCGCGCGACG
>QMCE01001970.1_pt1 | contig 11381 bp, 9 predicted proteins | sample 1821851 | NCBI WGS metagenome assembly QMCE01 (sample SAMN09453174, study PRJNA476694) | Termite gut metagenome, whole genome shotgun sequencing project. | isolation source: worker | host: Odontotermes sp. | place: South Africa:Pretoria | collected 2016-01-28
GTGATGCTGGCCCTGGTGTACGCCTCCACCGCTTTGCCATTCACCATCTATTTGCTCTCCAGCTACTTTGTTACCATTCCCAAGGACTATGAGGAGGCTGCCTATGTGGACGGCGCGGGCTATGCCCGCACCATGCTGCGCATCATTTTCCCCATGGCGCGGCCCAGCATCATCACCGTTATTCTGTTCAACTTCCTCACCTTCTGGAACGAATATATCATCAGCATGACCATGCTGACCGACCCGAACGGTACCCGCACCCTGCCGGTGGGGCTAATGAACCTGATGAAAGCCCAAAATGCCGCCGCCCAGTATGGCCAAATGTACGCGGGCCTGGTAATGGTGATGCTACCAACCTTAATTTTATACATATGTGTGCAAAAAAAGTTGACCCAGGGCATGACCGTGGGCGGGCTGAAAGGCTAGGTGGAGCAATGGATGTGTATGCCAAAAAACGGCTGAAAGTGCTTTTGGGCCTGCTCAGCTTTGCCGCGTGTGTGGCATTGATTATTATTGGCCAGCAGAGAGTGGGCTGGGGCCGCCTTGGCGTGATGATACTCGGGCTTTGTGGCATAATGGTGCTTTTATACGTGTATAACCGTGGCGTGGAAAAGCCAAAGCCGGAGGGCGCCGCGAAACCTGAAGAAAAAACCCCCGAGGTATGACAATGGAGCAAAAGAAAGGGCGGCTGACCATTCCCACCGACCTTGACGTGGTGCAGGAAACGCTGGAACTGATGGAGCGTTGGGGCGCCGACGCCATCCGCGATGCGGACGGCACCCAGTTCCCGCAGGAGCTGGCCGACACCGGCGCCAAGGTGTATGCCACCTATTACACCACCCGCAAAAATAACGATTGGGCACGCCAGCACCCGGACGAAATCCAACAGTGCTATATCATGACGGCCTTCCACACTGCCGCGGGCGGGCCGCTGGCCATTCCGCTGATGCGGGGAATATCCAAGGATTTGATGCAGCCGAACCACCGCTGCGACATTGGGCGCTGGTGGGAAGTGATGGACCGCACCACCGGCCTTGCCTTGCCCGCCAAAGCCTGGTGCTACAACGAGGCCGCCCAAAGCGTGGTGATTGACTGCCCCATGCCCTGGCACGCCTACACTGTCAGCTTTTTGGCCTGGCTTATTTGGGATCCTGTGCACATGTACAACGCCGTAGTAAACGGCTGGCAAGGCGAACACCAACTCACCTTCGATGTGCGGCAGCCAAAAACCCGCGCGTGGAGCATGGAGCGCCTGCGCCGCTTTTTGCACGAAAACCCCCATGTGGACGTGGTTCGCTTCACCACATTTTTTCATCAATTTACGCTGGTTTTTGACGAACTTCGCCGCGAGAAATACGTGGACTGGTACGGCTATTCCGCCAGCGTGAACCCCGCCATTTTGCAGCGTTTTGAAAAGGAAGCGGGCTATCCTTTCCGGCCGGAGTATATCATCGACGAGGGCTATTACAACAATCAATATCGCGTTCCCACGCGGGAATACAAGGATTTCATGGCCTTCCAGCGGCGGGAAGTGGCGGCACTGGCCAAAGAGATGGTGGACATTGTGCACAGCGAAGGCCGCCAGGCCATGATGTTTTTGGGCGACCACTGGATTGGCGCCGAGCCCTATATGCCCGAGTTTGCCACCATTGGGCTGGACGCCGTGGTGGGCAGCGCGGGCAACGGCGCCACCCTGCGGCTCATTTCAGACATCCCGGGCGTGCAATACACCGAGGGCCGCTTTTTGCCCTATTTTTTCCCGGATACCTTCCACCCCGGCGGCCAGCCCCTGGCCGAAGCGCGGGAAAACTGGGTGACGGCCCGCAGGGCCATTTTGCGCAAGCCGGTGGACCGCATTGGCTACGGCGGCTATTTAAAGCTGGCACTGGATTTCCCCGATTTTGTGGACTATATTGGCGAAGTGGCGGACAAATTCCGCGCGCTGTACAGCAACATAGGCGGGGCAAAACCCTATTGCCACGCCACTGTTGCCGTGCTGAACGCCTGGGGCAAAATGCGCAGCTGGGGGGTGCACATGGTGCACCACGCCATCTACCATAAGCAAAACTACAGCTACGCCGGTGTTGTCGAGGCCTTGTCCGGCGCGTCGTTCGACGTGCGCTTCATCAGCTTCGATGACATTCTTGCAGAGGGGCGCGTGCCGCAGGGCATAGACATTTTGCTGAACGTGGGCGACATGGACACCGCCCACACCGGTGGGGCCTATTGGGCCAATGAAACGGTTATTGCGGCCGTGCGCGGTTTTATTGCGGGCGGCGGTGGCTTTGTTGGCGTGGGCGAGCCCTGCGCCCACCAATGGCAGGGCCGCACCGTGCAGTTGGCCGACGCGCTGGGCGTGGAGTTGGAGCGCGGCTTCACCCTGGGCTACGACAAATACAACTGGGAAGAAAAGCCCCACTTCATCACACAGGATGCGCCGGAGGAAATCAACTTTGGCGAGGCAAAGCCCGGCGTGTACGCCTTGGCTGGCACCGACGTGCTGCGCCAGCGGGACAAGGCGGTGCAAATGGCGGCAAACACCTTTGGCGCCGGGCGCTGCGTGTACGTAAGCGGCCTGCCCTACAGCTTTGAAAACAACCGCCTGTTGCACCGCGCCCTGCTGTGGTGCGCACAAAAAGAGGACACGTTGCGGCTGTGGTTTAGCGAAAACCCCTGTACCGAGGTGCACGCTTACCCGGAAACAGGACGCTTTTGTGTGGTGAACAACACAAACCAGCCGCAGGCCACCACTGTGTGGCGCGGGGATGGCAGCAGCTTTGCCTGCCAAATGGAAGCAGGCGGCATTCGCTGGTACGAGGGATAGCCGCAGTGCTTTATCTTCATAAAAAATCCACCGGCATGCGCCGGTGGATTTTTATTTCCCGCAAAACGCGCCATTTAGAGGAGATTATTGCGCTAAAAACTATAGCTGGTTTCGCAGGTGGTTTGCGCCACAACCACGCCGCCGCGCAGCACCACAACGCGGTGCGGGCAAAGGCGAATGGCGTCGCGGGCGTCGGCCGCGGCCACAACCACCAAGTTGGCCCGGCAACCGGGCGCAACACCGTATCCGTCTGTTTTAAAAACAGCGTTGGCATCCTGCGTAATCATGTCGAACACCTTTTCAATCTCATCCGGCAGGCTCATTTGGGCCGCGTGCGCCGTCACATTGGCCACCTGCAGCATGTCGGCGCTGCCGTAGGGGTAAAAGGTGTCCTTCACGCAGTCCTGCCCAAAGCTCACGTTCACCCCGGCGGCCAGCAGCTCCTTCACCCGGGTAATGCCCCGGCGTATGGGCTGCCTGTCCCCCCTGCCCTGCAGCATCAGGTTGGTTACAGGATTCGTGATAACGTTCATTTCAGCCCTTGCCACTTTTTCAATCACGCGGGCGGCATAGTGGTCGTCGTAGGCGGCCAGGGCGCAGGTGTGCCCGGCCGTTACCCGGCGGCCGGTGTAGCCGCGCGCAATGGCTTCGTCCGCCACCATCTCCAGCGTGCGGTAGAAGGGGTCGTCCGTTTCATCCACGTGCATGTCCACCTCTGCGCCATATTTTTCCGCAATGTCAAAGCAAAGCTTCACATGGGCAAGGCTGTCCTCGGGGCTGCTTTCGTTGGCGGGCATGCCACCTACCACGTCGGCACCGGCCTCCATGGCCTGCCACATCAACTTGTCGCAGCTGGGGTCCTTTATAATGCCCTCCTGCGGGAAAGCGACAATCTGGATGTCTACCACATCCCGGTATTTGTCGCGCAGGGCCGCCACGCCGCGCAGGGGCATAAGCCCGCCTATGGTGTCCACATCCACGTGGGTGCGCAAAAACAGCGTGCCGTTCCTCACCGCCCGGCGCACCACGTCCTCGCCGCGGGCCACAATGTCCTCCACGGTATAGCTGCGCTTTTTGTCCCAGATAATCTCAATGGCTTCGGCCAGCGTTCCACTTTCGTTGGGCCGCACCACGTCAAAGATATTCACCTTGTCCAGGTGGATGTGCGGGTCGATAAACGCGGGGGCCACCAAGCCGCCGCCGGCGTTTATGCACGTTGCACCCGCGGCGGAAAGTTCCGGGCCCACCTGCTGGATAAGGCCGTCTTCGCACAGGATATCCACCGGCAGGGCCTGCCCGCGCAGGCGGGCGTTTTGAATGAGCACTTGCATGTCTGCAGTTCCTCCTGAGTAAATAATTATTTTTGTGGGGCCACTTGACAAATGCCAAAAGTGATGTTACATTCTTGTTACAGATACTATTTTACTATATTTTTTTGATTTGTCCAGACAAAAATAATCAATTTTCCCAAAAAACGTACCGAATAATTGAAATTTCCTGCTGTTATGAGGGATTCTGCGCGGCAATAACGATGGTTTTACGTGTTTGACCCAGTTGTGTTTCAGCAACATGTTTCATCAAGAAGGAGGGAGATTGAATGATGATTGGCAGTACCCATGGGGTTGGTGGGAAGGTGGAGACCGAGGTTCTCAGCGTGGTATGCGCGCAAATGGAGCCGATTCACGCCGACTGCATGGAGGAAGTGAACCAAAATATCGACGCGATTATCCAGTATATGGAAATCGGCATGAGGGGCTTCCCGGGTTACGATTTGTTCGTATCGCCGGAGTTTGCGGTGCAGGGCATGCACCCCACCAAACGCCTTGCCGTGGTGCTGAGCGAGAATTCGCCCGAGATGGAGCGCCTGCGGGAAGCCTGCGCCCTGCGCAAGGTGTGGGGCATTTTCAGTGTGATTATGCCACTGGAAGGGCACACCGCGCCGGGCAACTGCGCCATTATGATTAACGACCAGGGCGAGATTGTGCACCGCTACGTGAAGATGAACCCCTGGATACCCACCGAGCGGCACTACCCCGGCTGGGAATGCCCGGTAACGCCGGGGCCCAAGGGCTCGCGCATTGCCACCATTGTGTGCGCCGACGGCGACTACCCGGAAATTTGGCGCGAAGCAGCCTACAACGGCGCCAACGTGATTGTGCGCCCCACCCATTATATGAGCCCCTGGGAAAATGGCTGGGACATCACCAACAAAATGGGCGCCTACTGCAACCAGGTGTATGTGGTGGCTGTGAACTGCTATGGCGTGGAGGCGGCTTGCTCGGCCTTTGGCATGAGCATGATTGTGGCGCCGGACGGCAATGTGATTACCAAAGCACCGGCCAGCGTGCCCTATGTGGTGAAGGCAGATTTGTATCCGGGCCTGGTGGACAAGCTGCACGAAAGCAGCACCACCAACACATTTTTGTATTCTTTCCGGCACCGCGGCGCCGCTTGCAAAGACCTGGGCGGCAAAGGCGAAGAGCGCAACCAGTACCGCGCCTACACCTATGGGGGGAACGAAAAATGAGCATGATGCGAGAAATGCCCTATTTGCTGGCAAACCACTACATTGTGGTGGCCATGCGGCCCGTCACTTTCCCGGCCAATAAGGCAGACATCATTGCCAAGGTGGGTGAGGTGATGATTCGCAACACGCCCAGCGGCCAGGTGCCTTTTAAAGAGATTTTGGAAAAAATGCCGCTGGAGCACTTTTCCTGTGCGGCCGAGTTCTACTGTGCGCTGAGCGCGAGTTGAGAGCAACACACAAAAGAGGAGGTTTATCTATGGCTGAGAACAATGAAGTAAAAACGGAACAGCAAGATGCGGTAAATGAACAGGCGGCAGCCTTGTTCACCACACCCAGCGATTTATCCGGCAACTTTAAAAAATGGCAGCTTGTGTTTTTGGGGCTGCAAAACACCGTGGCCATGAGCGGCGTTATCCTTGTGCCCATCCTTTGTGGGCTTAACGTTTCGGTTACGCTGTTTTGCGCGGGCATTGGCACGCTCATCTACCAGTTTATCGACAAGGGCATCGTGCCCGCTTTTCTGGGCGGTTCGTTCGCCTTCATCGCCCCGCTCTCGCTCATCATCAGCGAACAGGGCATCCCCTACGCCCAGGGCGGCATTTTGTTTGTAATGATTTTCTACTTTGTCTTTTCCCTTTTGCTGAAGCTGCTTGGCCCCGAGCGCGTGGCCAAGGTGTTCCCGCCGGTGGTTACCGGCCCCATCATCATGGTGCTTGGCCTTTGCCTGGCCCATGTGGGGGTAGATTCTGCCTCCGGCAACTGGATTGTGGCCATTATCACCTTTGGCATTGCAGTGGTGGTGAACGTATTCACCAAAGGCATGACTAAGATACTCACCATCCTGATTGCGCTTGTGGGCGGCTATCTGATTTCCATCCCCTTCGGCCTCGTCGATTTCTCGGGCGTGATTGCCGCGCCTTGGTTCGGCATACCGTCCTTCACCCTGCCACAGTTTGACTTGCGCTCCATCATCCTCATTGCCCCGGCGGCCATCGTGCCTTGCATCGAGCACATTGGCGACGTGATTGCCTTGGGCACCACGGTGGGCAAAGACTTTACCAAAACCCCCGGCCTGCCGCGCTCCCTGTTCGCCTGCGGCGTAGCCACCGCGTTTTCGGGGCTGCTGGGCGGCCCGTCGCTCACCATCCACAGCGAGAACACCGGCGTTTTGGCCGTCACACGCATCTACTCGCCCTTTGTGGTGCGCATGGGCGCCATTTGGATGGCCCTGTTCGCCTTCATACCGAAGTTCGAGGCGCTGTGCCGTTCCATTCCCGGCCCGGTGCTGGGCGGCGTGGGCATTCTGCTGTACGGCATGGTCACCTGTGTGGGCATTCGCACCGTAGTGGAAAACCATGTGAATTTCGCCATCCCGAAGAACCTCATCATCGCCAGCGCCATCCTGATTTTGGCGGTGGGCGGCGCGGTGTTCGTGTTCCCGGGCGGCATCTCGCTGGGCGGCATGGCCATTGCGGCCGTGGCGGGCATTATTTTGAACCTGGTGCTGCCGCTGCGCAACCCCGCAGCCGAAGGGTAAAAGGCCCGGTCATTTCGATAGCATTAAAAAAGGGGCTGTTGCTTCCGATTCTGCCGAATCGGTTTGCAACAGCCCCTTCCGGCTTTTTCGGCGACTAAGACATTACTAACTATCAAAGTATTGCATCATGTCGGAACTCCACTCTTGCACTTGATTCACTTGACTATCGATATGGTCAGTAACAACATCCAAAACCTCTGCTACACGCAAGACCCATTGCCGAAGAACACGAAGATCAATAGTAATATTCTCGCCAGCTTCAATATAAAAGTGCACATTCTTTTTGGTGTCAATTGGATAGCGGGCAAAGGTCATATCGTTAGTATTTTGATAAAGGATATCAATAAATCGCTGCACAAACAAAAGCTCATCCAATAATTTACGATTACATGTATCACGTAGCTGTTTCACTGCAATTTGGCATAATTGCCTAATATTATGCTTTCCTTCAATCTTGCTGCCTTGGGGATTGCCATTATTCTGCAAATCTGTATGGATTCTATATAGTGAGTTAAAAGCTTTCAAATACACTTCGATTCCATGCACAACATTAAACAGGATTGGGAAAATCCAGATATCCGCTTTTTTATCGCTATTATCCTCTAGGCACTGATCTATCAAGACTATGGAAGTATCAAGATAGCCTTTTGCCATCTCAAAAAATCGATTTTCCAAGTTTCTGATGAAATCAAACCGCCAGTTTAGGTATGCACTTGCTTGAATATCTCCAGTAAACTTAAAATAATTGGGAAGTGAATTCATAAGTTTTTTCGAGGGGATATCACTCAAGTCATCCTCAATATGCCTGCGCTCATCATTTTCCATTGCTTTTTCTCCCAGGTAAGCGTCAAATAAAATGACTATGCGTCACCTTAAATTGCCGTAGTATCACTCCGCTGCCGTCAGGCTTAACAGGCCCTTGGGGCAGCGGGCCACGCAAAACCCACAGCCGGTGCAGCGGCTGGGGTGGTTTTGCACGGCGCCGTCCTCAAAGGCCAACGCGCCGTACATGCAGCCCTTCACGCACCGCAGGCAGGCGGCGTCGCCGCAGGGGGCCGCAAGGCGGCTTTGGTGCCGCACGGCGGGCAACTGCTCATAGGGCTGCAAAGACGACAGCGCCGCGCCGCGAATTTCCCCGTAGCTTTCACAGCCGTGGGCACGCATCCATGCTTCCAGCTCGCGCGCCGCTTCGCCAATAACGCCGTAGCCATCCCGCATAATCACCGAGCCCAGCTGCGCCGTCACCGCGCCCAGCATGATGAATTCCAGAATATTCAAGTGGTTTTCCACCCCGCCCACCCCGCAAATCTGGCAATTGGTAAGCTGCGAGAGAGTGGCGGTGGCCGCCAGCGAAACAGGCCTGATGTGCCGGCCCGTGTAACCGCCGAAGGTGGGCATCAGCGCGCGGCGGCGCTCCAAATCCACGCCGGAAAGGCCGCGCAGGCTTTCAATGGCGCTGATGGCCGAGACCCCGGCGCGTTCCAATTCGCGGATGTAGGCGCTGGTGGCACTCATGTTGTAGGGCAGGCGAACCATCACCGGCACACCGACAGATTCAACCACCGCGCGCGTCAGGTCATACAATTTGCCGGGCTGCAGGTTAATCTGCTCAATGGTGGCATCCATGGGCGCAAAAATATCCAGCTGCAACGCGTCGGCACCCAGGCGCTCGGTGCGCTTGGCAATGTAGGCAATTTCAGAAGGGCTGGCACCGCGGATGCTGCAAATTAGCACGCTGTCCTTTTTATGCACGCGCTCCACCTCGGCCTCCCACTCCTCGATGGACTTGTGACCATACAGGGAAAGGCTGAGCATTTCGCCGTCGCGGTAATACATCCGGGGGCCATAATAAGACGATTCCTCCATGAGGATGGTCTCGGTAATCACGGCGGCGGCGCCGGCGTCGATGCACTTTTGGATGGACGCGCCATCGCTGGCCCAAGGGCCGGCCGCCACCACCACGGCGTTTTTCAGCCGCAAGCCCATAAAGTCAATTTCGTAAGCCATGCTCTCCCCTCTCCTTCACTCAAACAAGGTGCTAATGGGCTTGCGGTTGCCGCACGAAGCGCGTATTTTCAGCTTTGGCAGCAGCACAATCTCTTGCGGCACAGCGTCCGGCACCACAACGTCTATCAAATCGAACAGCATGCGGGCCGCCACCATGCCCAGCTTATAGGTTGGTTGCTCTATGGTGGTAAGCGCCGGCGAAAACACACCCGACACCGGGGAATCGCTAAAGCCTGTAACCGCAATGTCGGCGGGCACGGCAAGGCCACGCGCCTGCAGGCCGCCAATCAGCCCCAGGGCCAGCTCGTCGCTTGTGGCAAACACGGCGTCGGGCATCTCGCCAATAAGCAAATCGCTCGCGGCGCGGTAGCCGCTGCGCACAGAATCCTCGGCGTACAGCAGGCGGCCCGGCCACTCGTGGGAAAGGCCGGCCTCGCGGAAGGCGCCGTCCAGCCCGGCACGCACGGCGGCCTCAAGCCCGGGCAGGCCCTTGCCACAAAGCAAGGCCAGCCGGCGGCGCTCCATCTCCAGCAGGTGGCGCGCCATGCGGTAGGCGCCTTCCTCGGTGTTGATATAGCAGGTGTTGTTGTTGGCTGCGGCCGGGCTGTTGCCCACCAGCACAAAGGGCACCTGCGCCTCGGCAAAATGCAGGATATCAGCGGGGGTTGTGGCGCCGCCGGAGATTACAACGCCCGAACACCGCTGGTCGATTCCAAACTGCAAAAGGCGCTGCAATTCAGCCGCGTCTCCGTGCGTATTGCAAAGCGTAATTACATAACCCTTGGGCCCGGCCACGCTTTCAAGGCCGGCCATCAGGCGCTGCTCCAGCATATTGCCGCCGTCGGGCGCCAAAAGCAGAATGTTACCGGTGCGGCCGCCTTTGCCGCTGCGGGCAGGCGGAAGCGTGTAGCTGTGTTCACGCATAATTTCCAACACATGTTCGCGTGTTTCCGGCAACACCACCTCGGGGCGGTTTACCACGCGCGACACAGTGGCAATGGAAACATTGGCAAGCTTTGCAATCTCGCGGATATTCACCGGCACACCCCCTTTTTAGGCCTGTATAGTGCGCATGCAACCATATTAATAATAGCAATTCCACCGGGCAAAAGCAAGAATGCCGCGGCCTTGGGGGTGGCTTTCCAACACACAAAAGCCGCGCTTTTGCAAGCGCGGCCCGTTTCGTTTCGGTATATCAGCCGGAACCCTCGGCCAGGGAATTGTACCATCTCACCGCCGCAATATAGGCGTCGTTGATGATGCGGTCATTCAGGCCGTTCAGTGCGGCAAAATGGCTCACATCGTCCCAGTTGCCGTATTCGTAGTTGGAGAAAAAAGCCACAAGGTCCGAATAAGGACCCGAGGTGGTAAGCAACGACAGGCGGATGCTGTCCACCACCGGTATCTCGCTGAATAACTCCTCCTGGGTTTTTTCCAGCGCAATGTGCAGCAGCGAGAACATGCCCAGCAAAAAGACGTGCTTTGCGTTCAGCGGCGGCTTAAAGTGGGGGGCCAGCAGCTCGGCAAACTGGGCGCGAATGAGCGACAGGCGCACAAGCTCCAGCGGCTTTTGGTCGGCCACGCCGCGCAGGGCCAAAAGGCCAATCCACTTTTTCAGGTGTTCCTCGCCCAAGTGGGTCACGGCCATCTCAATGGATGAAACCGGGTTGCGCAGGCCCACGGCGGCAGAGTTGAGCAGCCGCAACAGCTTGTAGCTTAAAGCCACATCCGAGGAAATGACATTGCTAATTTCGGCAAAATTGACATAGTCGTTGGTGCTGGTCAGCTTTAACAGGCGCAGGTAGTTCACCTTAAGCGGGTCAATATCCTTGGTTTTCTTTGTCTCCGGCCGGCTGAAGTAATAGCCCTGGAAGAGCTTGAAGCCCTTGCGCTGGGCGTCTTGGAAAGTGGAGCCGTTGTCCACACCCAGGGCAATGAAACGCTTGGCAGGGTTTGCGGCAATCAGGTGGCGCTGGGCGGCGCTGTCCAAATCGGGGGCAAATTTACAAAAATCGGCAAGTTCCCACAGGGCGGCGTCCACCGCGCCCTTGCCAATGTTGTACAGCGCCAGCGAATAGCCGTACTTTTTCAGCTCGTGGTATTTTGCCAGCTGCTCTCTGGGGCAGTCGGGCACCGCCTCCATCTGAATGACGAACTTTTCGCGCGGCAGGTTGTTCAGCACGGCGGGCGAGAGCAACTGCGGGGTAAAGCTGATGAAATAGCGCGCGTCGTTGTCCATTTCGCTAAGGCCAAGGGCTTCCATGGTACGGTCAAAGCTTTTCAGGTTCAGCGCGTCGCCGCCCGTGCCCGCGCCCGCGTCGCCGCTGTCGGTCAGCTCATAACCATAGGTGCGGCCAATTTGCGTAAGAATGGGCTGAATATTGATGTACATATCCTTGAACTTTTTGGCGGTGTCGTACCTGTCCTCGAAAAAGACCTTGCGGTTGCGGCCGGCCTCCTTGGCCTTGTACAGGGCAATGTCCGCC
>QMCE01001971.1_pt1 | contig 11380 bp, 10 predicted proteins | sample 1821851 | NCBI WGS metagenome assembly QMCE01 (sample SAMN09453174, study PRJNA476694) | Termite gut metagenome, whole genome shotgun sequencing project. | isolation source: worker | host: Odontotermes sp. | place: South Africa:Pretoria | collected 2016-01-28
GGAGGGCCCTGCGGCGGCCTTATCTGCTCGGGAGACGCCGGCGGTGGACGCTAATTTGCAACGCGTAATTAGCGGTCGCCGCTGTGGGGCGGCGGCTCACCGCTTGAGGAAACATGTGCTTTGTAGGCCGCGAAGCGGCCTTATGCGATTTTGATTAACGCAAAATCGTGCAGTTAGCTTCGCTTTGCTCCTTAACAAGTTTTCCTCGTCCTTGCTCGGCGGCTCACTGCTTAGAAAATGGAAAATTAGCCATGATCGGGGACGCTAAATAATGAACTAACCCAACAATCGCCCTGCGGGGGCACCCGCCGCGAGCACGCGCATTTTTCATTTTCAATTGTTATTTTTCAATTTTATTATTATCTTTGTATCCATTATCGGCCATGCCTGGCCGGAAAAAATCACACTGATTATATAGATGGACCGTAGTACTTTAGAGCAGAAAAGCCTCGCCGAGTTGCGTGAAATAGGCAAGTCGTTGGGCATCGATACCCCCATGAGAAAGAAAGAATTGTTGGATAAGATAGTCGGACAAGGCGCCGAGACGCCGGAAGAGAAGGCCGATAAGCCTCGTCGCGGGCGTCCGCGCATAGTCAAAAAAGCCATGCCGCAGGCACCTGCCGAACCGGAGAAAGCCCCGGTTGTGGAAGTCGCGAAAGAAGAGCCGCGCGAGGAGACCCCCGAACGCCCACGACGCGGACGCAAACCGCGCACATCACAGGAGGCAACCACCGTCCCCGAGCCCGCCACCACCGAAGAACCGCGCGAAAAACGCCGCGAGCCGCGCGACGAATTCGTCGGTGTGGTCGAAGGCGAGGGCGTGCTGGAAGTGATGCCCGACGGATACGGCTTCCTCCGCTCGGCGGATTACAACTACCTCAACTCGCCCGACGACGTCTATGTGTCGCCGTCGCAGATCAAGCTGCTCGGCCTCAAGCCGGGCGACACGGTACAGGGCACCATTCGCCCTCCGCGCGAAGGCGAGAAGTATTTCCCGCTGGTCAAGGTGAACATGATCAACGGACTGCAGCCCGACCTGGTGCGCGACCGCGTGCAGTTCGAGTTCATGACCCCGCTGTTCCCCACCGAGAAATTTACCCTCACCGGCAACGGGCACAATAACTTGTCGACACGCGTGGTAGACCTATTCTCGCCCATCGGCAAGGGTCAGAGGGGGCTGATCGTCGCACAGCCCAAGACGGGCAAGACTATGCTGCTGCAATCCATCGCCAACGCGATCGCGGACAACCATCCGGAAGTGTACATGATCGTGCTGCTGATCGACGAACGCCCAGAGGAGGTGACCGAGATGGCGCGCAACGTGAAAGCCGAGGTCATCGCATCGACGTTCGACGAGCAGGCTACACGCCACGTGAAGGTCGCCGAGATGGTGCTCGAAAAGGCTAAGAGGATGGTCGAGTGCGGGCACGACGTGGTGATATTCCTGGACTCGATAACGCGTCTTGCGCGCGCCTACAACACCGTCCAACCCGCATCGGGCAAGGTACTTTCTGGCGGCGTGGACGCCAACGCGCTACATAAACCCAAGCGCTTTTTCGGCGCGGCACGTAATACCGAGGAGCGAGGGTCGCTCACCATAATCGCCACGGCACTTATCGACACCGGTTCGAAGATGGACGAGGTTATATTCGAGGAGTTCAAGGGCACGGGTAACATGGAGCTTCAGTTGGACCGCAAGCTGGCCAACAAACGCGTCTACCCGGCTGTCGACGTCATCGCCTCGGGCACGCGCCGCGAAGACCTGTTGCTCAGCAAAGAGGTGCTACAACGCACATGGATCCTACGCAAGTACCTATCCGACATGACCTCGGTCGAGGCTATGGAGGATGTCAAAAAGCACATGGAGCATACGCTGAATAATGAGGAATTATTGGTCTCGATGAACCAGTAAATGCACTTTCTCGTATTCATTTGCTTCCTTATGCATCTAATTTTTAATGCTCATGTACGCAAGGTAGACTCCGATTAAAAATTCTCGCGGGCGTCGCAACTGAACACGACAAAGCACATTTACACCCTGACTAACCACTGTTCGAGAAAAAAATTAATCATTAATCATTAACCGTTAATCATTATTTTACTATATTTGCAGTCCATTGTTGCGGAAGTAGCTCAGTCGGTAGAGCATCAGCTTCCCAAGCTGAGGGTCGCGAGTTCGAGCCTCGTCTTCCGCTCAAACAATTATAGCCACCGCCGGTGGCTATAATTGTTTGAAAGAACGGGGCGAGAACGGGAGTTCGAACCGACGCCAAGCCGAGAGCAGAGGCCGCACGCGGACTATGCCGAGGCGCGAAGGAGGAAGACGAGCAGCACATAGTGGTGCGAAGTCAGCCTCGTCTTCCGCTCAATATCACTGCCTCCCCGGATAGACTTTCAGCGCCTGCCCGAGGCATTTCACCGCCTCCGTAAGGTCTTCTTCATTGAGCACATAGGCTATGCGCACCTCGTTCCGGCCAAGCCCGGGAGAGGCGTAGAACCCCGTTCCGGGGGCGAGCATCACGGTTTTGCCCTCCCACGAGAATTCTTCGAGCAGCCATTGCGCGAACCGGTCACAGTCGTCGATGGGTAGTTGCGCCATGACGTAAAATGCACCTTTGGGGGGCGAGCATTTTACCCCCGGAATAGCCCGCAGAAGATCTACGAGGCAGTTGCGGCGCCGAGTATATTCGCCGATCACGCGGTCGAAATATTCCTGCGGGGTGTCGACCGCCGCGGTAGCCGCAAGCTGTGCGAGATATGGCGGCGAGAGGCGCGCCTGCGCCATCTTCATCGCTGCGCCGTAGACCTCCTTATTGCGCGTAACGAGGGCGCCCAGCCGCAATCCGCACATACTGTAACGCTTCGAGCAGGAATCGATCAGCACCACATTCTGCTCTATACCGCGCAGGTTCATGGCCGAGAAGTGCTCCACTCCGTCGTAACAGAACTCGCGGTAAACCTCGTCGCTGATCAAAAACAGGTCGTGCTTGGCGATTATCGCGGCCAACTGCTCCAGCTCTTGGCGCGAGTAGACATAGCCGGTCGGGTTATTGGGGTTACATACAAGGATCGCTCGCGTTTTGGGTGTGATATGTTTCTCGAACTCCGAGATAGGCGGCAGTGCGAAACCGGCCTCTATCGACGACGGTATCGGCACTATCTTAATACCCGCCTCGACCGCGAAACCGCAATAATTGGCATACGAAGGCTCGGGGCAGAGTATCTCGTCGCCGCTGTTCAGGCACACCGTGAAGGCCATCACCAGCGCCTCCGACCCGCCAACAGTGGTCATTATCTCCTCATGTGAGACATCGATATCGACACTGTGATAATACTCGGCCAACTTGCGCCGGTAGCTCTCCATGCCCGCCGAATGGGTGTACTCGAAGACCCTGTCATGCACGTCGCGCACGGCATCGACGGCACATTGCGGGGTTTCGATATCGGGCTGTCCGATGTTCAGGTGGTATACTTTCACGCCGCGCGCTTTAGCTGCATCGGCATAGGGGGCGAGTTTGCGTATCGGCGAGGGGGGCAGTTCCACGCCCTTTTGCGAGATATATGGCATCCTGTTTTTCGATTTTGGTATGACAACAAAGATAAAAAAATTATCTTTGCACGATGCGAAAGATATTGTTTTTCTTTCTTGCGATGGTGATCACGTCGTGCGTCGGGCGCGGCCCTGCCCGGTTCGACGCCGGGGGGTTGGACACGCTCTATAAACCCGAATATGCCGTGGGGTTCACCATACTCAGCGCGGGCGAGCACAGTTCGGTGCTGTCGATAGCCGATCCGTGGCAGGGGGCCGAGGGTGTGCGGATGAATGTTTTCCTGTCTCGCGACGGCGAGCACGCGCCCGAGGGTTTCGACGGGACGGTGATCGAGGTACCGCTGCGCAAGGTGGTGTGTATGTCTACGAGCTATGTCGCGTTTATCGATGCCCTGGGCGAAACGGACGCCATTGCCGGGGTATCTGGCGTGCGGTTCGTGCATAACGGGGCGGTACGCGAAAAGGCGCGCGAGGTGGGCTACGACGCGCAGATGAACTACGAGCTTATCGCATCGTTGAAGCCCGACGCGGTATTCGTCTACGGCATATGGGGAGAGAACGCCCAGACGACCGCCAAGCTGAAAGAGCTGGGGATACCTTATATATACATCGGAGAATATGTCGAGCGGTCACCGTTGGGGCGTGCCGAGTGGGTGGTGGCTTTCGGCGAGATGTTCGGCCGCCGCACCGGGGCCGAAGCGCTATTCGCCGAGGTTCGTAACGGTTACCGTGCGGTACAGCAGTCGGTTGCGGCGGCGGCCGAACGCCCGTCGGTGATGTTCAACGCACCCTATCGCGACGTATGGTACCTACCCGCCGCGGGGAGCTACATGGCGCAATTGGTGGCCGATGCGGGCGGAAGTTACGATGCTCCCACGGGTGTCGACGAAAGTATTGCGGTGGGCGGCGAGCGGGCCTACACGATGGCATTGAAGGCCAACGTATGGCTCAACCCCGGGCAAGCCGAAACAATGGCCGGCGTAGTGAGGGATAACCCCCGTTTCGACAAGGTGCCGGCAGTTACGGGCGGGCGGGTGTATAATGTCAACGCGCGCACAACGCCCGAGGGCGGTAACGATTTCTGGGAATCTGGTGCGGTACGGCCCGACATGGTGCTTCGCGACATGGTTAAGATCCTCCACCCCGAACTTTTGCCGCAACACGAACTATTTTATTTTCGTCCGATGCTATGAGATGGGTCTTGGCGGCGGCTGTCGTAATATTATTCGCGGCCGACCTTATGGTCGGGGCGGAACGCTTAAGCTCGCTCGACGGCGGGTTGGCGATGGATATTTTGTTGCGCTGGCGGCTACCCAAGGCATTGGTGGCTGTAGCGGCGGGGGCGGGGCTGGCGGCGTGCGGGTTGCAGATGCAGACGCTTTTCCGCAACCCTCTGGCGGGCCCTTATGTGCTGGGCGTAAGCTCGGGCGCGAGCCTCGGGGTGGCGATATTCCTGATGGGCATACCGCTGATGGGCGCGGGCGAGGCGGCACGAAACCTGGGCGTGGTTGGTGCGGCGTGGGTCGGGGGTGCGGCAGTGCTGTTGGTGGTTATGGCCGCCGCGTCGCGGTTGAAGGATATAATGGCGGTGCTGATCCTGGGCATGATGTTCGGCGCGGCGGCCACGGCGCTGGTCGAGATGCTGCAATTCTGGGGCACCGAGGCGAGCGTAAAGTCTTTCGCGGTGTGGACTATGGGCGCGCTGGGGCATGTCACGACAGGCCAGCTATGGGTTCTGCTGCCGATAGTGGCAGCGGGGCTGGCGCTGGCGGCAGGGCTGATCAAACCGTTGGATATGCTGCTCATGGGAGAGGATTATGCGCGCACGATGGGCCTGAGGGTGCACCGTGTACGGGCGATGATATTTCTCTCGACGGTGCTTCTGGCGTGTACTCTGACGGCGTTTTGCGGGCCGATAGGGTTCGTTGGGATCGCGGTGCCGCATATCGCGCGCATGATATTCCGCACCGCCGCCCACCGCGTGCTGATGCCCTCGTCTATGCTCCTCGGAGCAGCGTTGATGCTGGTGTGCGACATAATCTCATCGGTGCTGACACTGCCCGTGAACACGCTCACGGCGCTATTGGGAATACCTGTAATTATAATCGTCATCGTTCGTAACCGTCTGGTATTCTGATGATCACGCTTTCTGCCATAACCCTATCCTACGGCCAGCGGGTGCTACTCGAAGATGCAACGGCGACGTTCGGGTGCGGTGAGTTCGTCGCGCTACTTGGGCGCAACGGTGCGGGTAAAAGCACCCTCCTACGCACCATTGCGGGCTTAGCGCGCCCTTCGAAGGGCGAGATCTTACTCGACGGACGCGACATTGCCACGCTCGGCCATCGCGAGATCGCTAAGTCGGTGGCCGTGGTCTCGACCGACCGCGTGCGTGTGCAGAACCTCAATGTCGCCGATGCCGTAGCCCTCGGCCGCGCGCCACACACCAATTGGCTCGGGCGCCTGACGGCGGAAGACAGGCATCATGTGGGGCGCGCCCTCGAAATCACGGGGCTTACGGGATTCACCGCCAAGACTCTCGACACGCTGAGCGACGGCGAGCGGCAGCGTGTGATGATCGCCCGCGCGTTGGCTCAGCAGACCCCCGTGATCATTCTCGACGAGCCCACGGCATATCTCGACCTGCCTGCGCGTTACGAGATCTTAGCCCTGCTGCGAGGCCTTGCACACGACGAAGGCAAGACGATAATATGCTCGACGCACGATCTGGAGATAGCCGCCCGCTCGTGCGGAACACTCGCGATGATCGACGGCAAGCGCCTCGTTTTCGGGCCCGCACAAAAAATACACCCCGAGATCGAAGAAATTTTGCAGCCGCGGGTTTTGTAGATAAAAACTTTTTTATTACCTTTGCAGTCCGTTTGGCCCATTCGTCTATCGGTTAGGACGCAAGATTTTCATTCTTGAAAGAGGAGTTCGACTCTCCTATGGGCTACAGGAATAGTAAAAATAACAAAAATGGCAAACCACAAATCGTCGAAAAAGAGGATCCGTCAGACCGAAACAAAGCGTCTGCGCAACCGCTATTACCACAAAACTACGCGTAACGCCGTAAAGGCACTGCGCAACACGAGCGACAAAACCGCTGCCGAGGCGCTTCTGCCCAAGGTGACGGCTATGCTCGACAAGCTCACTAAACGCAATATCATCCACAAAAATAAGGCGGGTAACCTCAAAGGCAGCCTGCAGCTGCACGTCAACGCGCTGTAAGTGCGTGGCCGCACGGGCCAAATATTAGGTTAGCGCATTAATGAATATTGAATACACTTCTTTCGGGAAGTGTATTTTTTGCCATATGGATAAATCAACAACTTAAAAAACTCAACCCGGAGAAAAAATTATCTCTTTGGAAATCGGCTGTCGTCGCTATGGCGTTCCTTGTCGGTGTGACGATCAATTATTCTTGCGGCGACTCGCCGTCCGAACCGAATGGCCCCATAACCTCGGGAGAGCTTCCCGAAAACCCGTCGCTCGACGATTTAACAGATGCTATTCTGGCGCTGCAGCATGATATGGCGGCGCTGGGAGCAGAGAACGAGGATCTTAAGGAGCAGGTCGCGACGCTTGAGTCGAAGGTCGAGGCGCTGGAGGATGGCGCTGACCAGGGAGGCGATGACAGAATAGATGAACTCGAAACCGAAGTGGAGGGACTTGAAGAGCAGGTCGCGACGCTTGAGTCGAAGGTCGAGGCGCTGGAGACGGCGGCCGGCGAACAGGGCGGAGGCAATAGCGGCGAATTCGAGGTCGACGGCCTGTGGTTTGGAAGGGATGGGCACGTTTCGTCGAGAATTAAAGAATGGGATCAAAGGGAATATTATTACGATACTCAAGGGCGTATTTCAAAAACTATTTATTATTACGCTCATTACACATCTACTACTACATATAATTATTCGGGGAAGACTATGACATTGACAATTTATCAGGACTATATAGATGACAGTAGAGAAGACATAATAAGTACTACTGTATACGAATACTATTAGTCCTTTCGCTGTGTAAATAAAAGGCCGCCCTCGCCGGGCGGCCTTTTTGTGTAATATGGATTCCTCGTAGGCCGCGAAGCGGCCTTGTGCGATTTTGCGTGAAGCAAAATCGCGCAGCCCGGAGCCGCGCCAACGCGGAGGGCTGCTCTCGCAAAGCTCGTTCCCCCTCCGCCGGCTCCGGCTGCTCCGCTTAGGAAATGGATAATTAGGGGCGAGGAGACTTTGGGTAGGCCGCGAAGCGGCCTTGTCGACCAAGCGTGGAGCGAGGCCGGTCGCACGCCGTCGCCCTTGCTCGACGGCGCGCTCCCTATAATTGTAGCTTACGCTTCTCGATGAGATCCCTCGCTTAACGCTTCGGGATGACAGGAGAGAAAATAATAGCCCCGCGGGGGCACCCGTCGCGGGCTCGCGCGGAGCAGATATTAGATCAGCACATTATTGATCGTCCTCGGGGAGCCGCCAGCGAGCACGCGCTAATCGCCCTGCGGGGGCATGCACCTTTGCTGAGCACAGTCTAATCGCCCAGTGCGGGCACGCACCTATTTGGCGTAAGAGACGGCGCGGGTCTCGCGGATCACCGTGATCTTAACCTGGCCAGGATACGTCATCTCATCCTGGATCTTCTTGGCGATATCGTGCGACAGGTTGTCGGCCTGCTGGTCGGTGAGTTTCTCGCTGCCGACGATCACGCGCAACTCGCGGCCAGCCTGAATAGCATAGGTCTTCATCACGCCGTCGTAGCTCATCGCGATATCCTCCATCTCTTTCAGGCGCTTGATATACGACTCCACGACCTCGCGGCGCGCACCCGGGCGGGCGCCCGATATAGCATCACACACCTGCACGATAGGCGCAATAAGCGATGTCATCTCCTCCTCGTCATGATGCGCGCCGATAGCGTTCACCACCTCGGGTTTCTCCTTATACTTCTCGGCGAGCTTCATGCCGATTATTGCGTGCGGCAACTCCGGCTCATCGTCGGGCACCTTTCCTATATCGTGGAGCAACCCGGCACGGCGCGCTGTCTTGGGGTTAAGCCCGAGTTCCGCCGCCATTATACCGCAGAGGTTCGCCGTCTCGCGCGAGTGCTGCAACAGGTTCTGGCCATACGACGAACGGTATTTCATCTTACCGATAAGCCTCACCAATTCGGGGTGCAGGCCGTGGATCCCGAGGTCTATCGTGGTACGTTTACCCGCCTCGACGATCTCCTCCTCGATCTGTTTCTGCACCTTAGCGACCACCTCTTCGATACGCGCGGGATGGATACGCCCGTCGGTCACGAGCTGGTGCAACGCCAACCTCGCGATCTCCCTGCGCACGGGGTCGAAACCCGAAAGTATGATCGCCTCGGGAGTGTCATCGACTATTATCTCGACTCCCGTAGCGGCCTCCAGAGCGCGGATATTGCGTCCCTCGCGGCCGATGATACGCCCTTTCACCTCATCGTTATCGATGTTGAATACAGTCACCGAGTTCTCGATAGCCGCCTCGGTCGCCACCCTCTGGATGGTCTGCACCACGATCTTGCGCGCCTCTTTGTTAGCCGTCATCTTAGCCTCCTCGATGGTCTCGTTAATGAACGACGCCGCATCGGTCTTGGCCTCTTCCTTCATATTCTCCGAGAGTACGTTTCGCGCCTCCTCGCTGCTAAGCCCGCCTATCTGCTCCAGCCTGACGTTCTGCTCGCGGATCAACTTATCGAGGTCGTCTTTCTTACGGTCGAGCGACGACATCTGCCCTTCCATCTGCTCGCGTACGCGCTCCGTCTCGGCGGTTTTGCGTTCGAGTTCCGCCTGTTTATTCTGAAGGGTCATCTCGGCCTGCTTGATCCCCTGCTCTCGTTGATTGAGTTTCGAGTTGCGTTCGTTGACCATTCGGTCGTGCTCGCTACGCATCTGCATGAACTTCTCCTTAGCCTGCAGCTCCTTGGTCTTTTTGATCATCTCGCCCTCGGCCTCTGCGTCTTTTATCGCCTCTGCAACTTTTTTACGGATCGTGCTGCCTCCCATTTTGTTGGCGATAAGGATATACCCCCCTATACCGACTCCGGCCGCGGCCAGAGCTATCAATACTATCTCCATTTATGTAGTTTTTTAGTGTGTTCTATCGTAAACGTAAAAACCCGCATAGAGTTCCCTTGCTGTTTGACGAACTCCCGATCGTCATGAATGAAGCCTCCGGCGGATCGCAAACGTCCAATGGCACATTATGTCGTGCACCTTTTCGCAAAGGTCAAGGCCTGTTTTTGAAGTACCGAGTACAGCTCCAATGGTTTGAAAATGTTAAGTTTCGCAAAGCCGAAAGGAATCTATGCGGGTATTCCTAAGTATGTAAAGAACTCTCTATTTCAGCGCCCCGAGGTAGTCGTCCAACTCACGGTCGATCTCCCTCAGTGCCTCTATTTCATCGCCCAGGCTGCGGCTCATCTCCATATCGACGTTCTCCAACGCAATTCGCAACGCCGCCAATGCCAGGTAATCCTCTCTCTCGGCCCTGTACCGCCCGCGGAATTCGGTCACGATCTTATTGATCTCCGACTCTGCGCGCCTGTACCTCTCCTCCTTCTCGCGGTCGATAGCCAACGGATAGACCTTGCCCGCGATGGTGAGTTTTATATCCAATTTATCTGCCACCTTGCCTATTTATTCAACAGCGCGATGCACTTGTCAACTTCGCGTATCAGCCTGTTCACACGCGCCCTCGCCGCTTTTTTGTCACCTCCGCCACTCGCCAACCCCTCCTGCAATTCCAATTTCGCAATACGTTTTTCGGCCTTCGCCAACTCCTCTTTCAGCGCGCGGTTCTCGCCACGAAGTTTGTCGTGCTGCTTAACGGCCTGTTCCATCTCGCCGCGCAACTTCCGGTTATCGGTGATCAACCGCCCCGCCTTCTCGCGTATCGACCCTATCACTGCGCTCTTCGACATAGTGCTGTAAAGTTAATGCTTTTCCACCAATTTCGCAAATAAATCGTAATCTTCCGCAGCCGTGATGAGTACGTCGTAGAACCCACCCACCTTCAGCCGTTTCGTTGCGGGGATGAGTATCTCGCCGTCCACTTCCGGCGAATCGTACTGCGACCGCGCGACCCAGAATTCGCCTTCTCGGCGGTCGACCACCACCCTCTCCGTGCGGCCCACACGCGCCTCGTTCAGCGCCAGCGAGATCCCGGCCTGAAGTTTCATCACCTCTTCCACGCGCCGTTCTTTCTCCTCCTGCGGCACATCGTCCTCCAGCGTCGCCGAGTGCGTGCCCTCCTCGCGGCTATACGCAAAAACCCCCAAACGCTCGAACTTCTGCTCGCGCACAAACGCCAGCAATTCCTCGAAATCGCGCTCCGTCTCGCCCGGATAACCCACAAGTAACGTAGTCCGTATCGCTATCCCGGGCACTTTTTCGCGAAGTTTGCGCAGCAACTCGCGCGTACCCGCCGACGTGATCCCGCGACGCATGGCAAGCAACTGTCCGTCGGATATATGCTGCAATGGGATGTCGATATATTTACAAATCTTCGGCTCCTGCGCCATCGCCTCGATCACGTCGTCAGGGAAGCCGGTGGGATAGGTGTAGTGCAGCCGCACCCACTCGATCTTCGGTATCCGGCACAACTCCCTCAACAGCGCCCCCAGTCGCCGTTCGCCGTACAGGTCAAGCCCATAATATGTCGTATCCTGCGCAATGACTATCAGCTCGCGCACCCCGCGTTCGGCCAACCGCCGCGCCTCCTCCAACACTGTTTCCATCGGCACCGACACGTGACGCCCCCTGATCAGCGGTATCGCACAATAGCCGCAGCCCCAACTGCACCCCTCGCCGATCTT
>QMCE01001973.1_pt1 | contig 11378 bp, 8 predicted proteins | sample 1821851 | NCBI WGS metagenome assembly QMCE01 (sample SAMN09453174, study PRJNA476694) | Termite gut metagenome, whole genome shotgun sequencing project. | isolation source: worker | host: Odontotermes sp. | place: South Africa:Pretoria | collected 2016-01-28
ATACGCATTTTTTTCGGTCAGAATTATCTGCGGATTCGCCGCATCCTTTTCAATTTTCTGCCGCAATTTATATATATGGGATTCCAAAGTATGAGTGTCCACATTGTCCGAATATCCCCACACACCCGCAAGCAGAGATTTCTTGTCAATCACATTGTTTTCCGCGTGATACAGAGATGTTATAATTTGTAATTCCTTCTCGGTTAAGTCGATTTTTTTCTGTTTGCCTTTATTGCCGGACATCAAAGTGACAGACTGGTTTCTTACATCGACAACCACATTTTTTATCTGCAAAATGTTTGCCTTCTCTTTCTTTGACGACGATATTATGTAATGAATTTTTTTCACCAAATCATTAACGGAAAAAGGCTTTTTCAAAATAACTTCAACGCCTTCGTCAAACCTGTTTTTTACCGCCGTCCGTAAAATGACCTGCGCATTTTCAATCGCAATTTGCAAGTCAAAATCGCGGTCCGCGATTTGCAGTCCGCCAGGCAGCTTATTTTCCTGCAACAAATCGATCATCGCCTGCCTTTGTACAGAATTTTTCCCGGAAATTTTTATGATAATGCTCTGCATATAACCCATCCATTTTTATCTCTTGCAAACATAACTCCGCATTCCTATAATAAACGATATAACTTTAATAATCAATACCCAGATAATTCGGAGGCCATATGTCAAAAAAAATAAATTTCAAAAACATTTTAATTGTATCGTCGGCATTTGCGCTTGCTTCCTGCGGCGCGCTTTATACCAGGATGAGCAAGGACGACATGGACGTAAAAGTAGAAATGAGCAGCACGATTTGGCTGGAACCGGTAGCGCCAGCAAACCAAACCCTTTATATCCAAATGCGCAACACATCCGGAAATCCTCTGTTCGGCGACTTGAATAAATTCATCGCCGGAGAATTCGTTACGAAAGGATACAGGATTGAAACCGACCCGGAAAAAGCACATTACATAATGCAAGTCAACGTCCGCAGCGCGGTGTTGACAAGCAAAAAAATCGATGGGCAGGATTCGGCTGTCCCCGGTGCGGTCGTTGGCGGCGTCACGGGCTCGGCATTGGGCAAGGGCAGCGGACAACTGGTCGGCATGGCGGCGGGCGCAGTAGTGGGCGGCATAGCGTCAATGGCATTCGACGCGAACACAAAGGACGGATACTATGACGTTTCAGTCGACATCCGCTTGGGCGAAAAAACGAAATCAACCGTCAGCACTTCGGATATCGAATTTAAAAGACAGGGTGATACCAGATCGATTTCCACATCGAAAAACGAAACTGATCGCAAATATTACACGACGGTTTTGCGCGCGACTTCGAACATGGTCAATCTGACTGAACAAGAGGGCGCTACGGCAATGAAGGAAAGAATATCCGTATCTTTATCCGGGTTGTTTTAGGTCGCAAAATGCGAAATGTTGAAATCGAAATAACATACGTAACACCGGAAAATTATTGGCGCGAATTTTTTGCCCGCATGCGGAACGACGCAAGGTTTGTCAAGCATGAAAGTCAGTATGATGAGTATTATTCTCCTGTCCATCGCGACTTTTTAAAGCCTGCCGAAAATGGCGGACACGTTGACGAATGGCTGTCGATAAGGGAGCGCGGCGGCAAATCCAAAATAAATTACAAAGACTGGACCGGCGACGACAAATTGTCTTGCAAAGAATTGGAAAGCACAATATCGGACGCGGAAAATATGCGCGCGATTTTCGACATCATCGGAATGAAAAAAATCATAACGGTAAAAAAAGAACGCGACATTTTTATGCTCGGAGATTTTGAAATTGCAATGGACTATTGCGAGGGCCTTGGATATTTTATCGAAATTGAAGTCAAAGGCGAATTCGAAACGATAGATTCCGCGAAGGATGCTCTGTTGAAATTCTCTTCATCTCAAAGTTTGGATAAATTTCCGGTCGATAAAAAGGGATACGCAATGTTGCTGATAGAGCGAGAATTGGAACGAAGAAAAACAAATTGACGATTACAATTTTATTGCAATGCATTCGATTGTGTTGTATAATGGAAGTATTGAAAATTCTCAGAGGAGGGAATAATGAAAAAATACCTAGCATTGGCAATCATTGCCGCTTTTGTTTCAGGCTGTGAAACAATGAATTCAGTAAAAACTTGGTTCGGCGCGGATTCGGGGGAAACATCCGAAGTTCAGACCGAAACCCAGGCAATAATCAGTTACATCATCGACCAATCGCCGACATCGCCGAACGCGAAGCCGGAAGCCGAGGCATTGCGTAAAAAAGCATTGCGCCTAGTATTCCTAAGCTCGGATATTGCAAAAGACGCACCTCGCGCAATCAACGAAATCAATCGCGCTATCGAATTGGACCAAACGAACTTTTCGCTGTATGCCGCACGCGCAATCATATACCGCGACTTCTTGAAAGAAGATGCAAAGGCTTTGGATGATTATAACAAGGCGGTCGCATTCAATCCTGATGAAATCAGTTTGTATTTCAATCGCGCAATCGTCCACAAATCGTTGGGCAATTCGGCATCTGCAATCTCCGACTATAACATCGCGATTACGAAAGCTGACAACACTTACAAAGGTATATTCTTCAAAGCAAACGCTTACCAATCGTTGGGAATGTTGCGCAAGGATATGAGCGATTACAGCTTGGCTGAAGCGAATTTGGACTTGGCCCGCTATATGTATTCGAATTTATACAAACAGTCCTTGACCAACAATGAAATGCAGGTCTTCCAAAGTTCGTACCTTGAAAGGTTGACTCAGGTTGAAACTGCATTGAAGGCCGTTGCTGAACTTTCAGTATTGCAAAGTTCTCCTGAAACTCCTTCTGAAGAAACGCCGGTTGAAGAAATCGAGGCAGAGGAAACGGACGCAGAATAGTTTTTACGGATACCGAAACAAAATTAAAAAAGCCCTTGATTTTTTCAAGGGTTTTTGTTTGGCTGTATTCCTCTGACTGCTGTCTATCAACAATCAACAGTATTACGTTGCCCGTTATCGCTGCAACCTGTCAGTCGTCAATCCTGGGCGCCGCGACCCGGAAAATTTGCCGCTTTGTCATTCTGGATTTGCCTGTCATTGGCTCTGTCTGCCGGAGCCTCAGCATCAGCGCAAAAGAAAGCCATTTATTGCGAGGTGGGAATTAGGAACCAGGAATTTAGTTAAGTTATTTTGCTTGTCTTTATCTTGAAGTATATTTTGGAGAAATTTTTGAATAATGAAACATATCGACGAATTTATTTTTACCCTTTGAAAACAATTCCAAACGCGCAATGCCTTCGAATGTGTAGTTTGCATTTTCCGCAACTTTTTTACTCTGTTCGTCTTCCACATCGCAACGGATAACGATTCGCACAAGTTCCAAAACATCAAACGCCACTTGCTCAAGCTCCGCGACCGCTGCCGACACAAGACCGCGTCCGACAAAACCCTTGTCCAGCCAGTAACTTATCTCCGCCGATTTATTCGCGTAATCCAACTTGCTTAAGCATGCCGATCCGACAATTCCATCGTTATGAATTATCCAATATTCAAAATCACTGCCGTCATCCCGCTTTTTCTTCGCGGCCGCAAAAACATCGAAAAATTCTTCGATTGTTTTTTTCATACCGATGCTCCGGTACGGAGTAATGTGCTCGCGATTCGCGTCGATAATACTCGCCAGCGCCTTTGCACTTTCAAGACTCGGCTCGATATAAGCCAATTTGGAATTCTCAATCGCAAGATTAATTTCGCGCGGAACTTTGTTTATGATATGTGCATTATCCGTCATTTTTTCACAATTGGTTCAAAGTTGTTTTATTCTTCGGCAAAAGTCTTTTCAATATCGGCGCCAAGCCCTCGAAGGCTTTCCACAAAACTTTCATATCCGCGGAATATGTGATACGCGCGCAATACTTCGGTTGTACCGCCATGGTTTGCAAACAATCCAGCAGTCACAAGCGCAAACCCGCTGCGCAAATCCGCCGCCATAACATTCGTGGAAGATAAATCCGCAACTCCAGTAAAGAGCATGACATTCGGATTTTTTTCATCCACATCCGCAATCGCCCCCATGCGCCGCAACTCCGGCACGCATTGAAAACGGTCTGATGTGACGTTTTCCTTCACGCGAGACTTCCCATCCGCCAGTGATAGCAAAGTCATAAACTGAGGCAAAGCGTCCGTAGGGAAACCAGGATACTGCCAAGTTTCCACATCAGTCCCCCGCAGTTTTGTTCGTTCCCCATCGACTGTCAACGTGCGCCCGTTATCCGACACTTCGAACGCGACGCCCGCATCTTTTAATTTCTGCAAAACAATTTCATATTTTGTTGCATCGGTATTTTCAATTCGAATTGCGCCGCCATTGATTGCGCCGACGATTGCATATGACACAGCCTCGATTCTATCAGGCATCACGGAAAATTCACATCCGCGTAATTTTCCTACGCCTTCGATTTGAAGCATTTCTACTTCATCCGCATTTTTCGCGCGTGTAATTTTTGCGCCCATCAGGTTTAACATATTAATCAAATCATCGACTTCCGGCTCTATCGAAGCATATTCGATTGTTGTTTTCCCTCTCGCCAAAGTGGCGGCCAATATGGCGTTCACAGTTCCTCCATGACTTGTTCCGTTCCCATACGGAATTAACAGTTTCATGTGTGCGCCGACCAATCTTTGAACTCCGTCCGTACCGTCGACGGCCGGAGCATTTGCAACAATGTCGCCATGAATGATTTTGATGCTTGCGCCAAGCGCGCCCATAGCCTTTAAATGCACATCAATCGGGCGGGACCCCAAAACGCATCCGCCCGGAAACGAAACCTGCGCCTGACCTGTGCGCCCAAGCAACGCGCCAAGAACGTAAATCGACGCGCGCATGGTTTTCACAATCTCATACGGAGCAACAAATGATTTCAAAACTTTTGTCTGTAATTCAAGAGTGTGATTTTCCTTGTCCCAATTGATTTCCGTTCCGAAATATTTCATCAGTTCGCAAACTGTTTCAATGTCTTTCAGATTCGGCACATTGCGCAAAATCACTTTTTCATCCGTCAATAACGTCGCCGGTATCAATTCCAATACCGAGTTTTTCGCGCCTCGCACTGTAACTGTTCCCGACAATTTTTTTCCTCCACGAATAACTATTTTTGCCGTCATACTTTTATGTTCCTTTCGTTAATAAATTCCCTCCGGATCAACGGGCATATCCCTGCCGCCGGAGTTATTGAAGCGGTTGTTCTCCGTTCCACCGCCGCCGGAATTTTGGTTGTTGTTTTCGGTTTTCCCCAAAGAATTCGAATTGCTATTTTGAGCATTTTCCGCGTTGCCGACGTCTTCTTTTGCACCGACCTTCAATGCTTCCAAAATAATATTTTTCGGTTCGTCGTCGGACGTCGCCAGCTTTCCGGTCATCTTATTGATGCGAACGAATTTGATACCTTCCGGAATAGGGAACGATTTATCCGCAAATCCACGCAACGCATTTTTTGCAAACGCCTCGAAAGTCGGAGCCGACAAAGTCGCACCGTTGTGATATTCGCCCATATTCGCCGGCCGGTCAAACCCGAACCAAACGCCGACGACCAAGTCAGTCGTGCCGCCGACAAACCATCCGTCTTTGTTGTCATTCGTCGTTCCGGTTTTGCCCGCGATTGTGCGGCCGGGTATGCGCGCCATCGTTCCGGTTCCCTCTTTGACAACGCCTTCCATAATGGAAATCATCTGATATATGCTTTGCTGACTTGCCAACTGTTCGCGTTTATCCTCAATTTTCGGAGGACTCATCAAAATCTCTTCGGTCAAATCCGCCTCGTCGACCAAGCAATTTTCACATGCGCGATTGTCGAAATTGAAAATGGTTTTTCCGTTTCTGTCCTGCACGCGGTCAACAAATCGCGGAGTGATTTTCTTGCCGCCGTTAAGCAAGGCCGCAAACGCCGCCGTCATTTCCAACAAGGTTGTGTCGCCGGAACCGATAGCCATGGACAGGTTGATATCGGAACTCCGGACATTGCGATACACCCCGAATTTTTCCGCCATACGGATGGCATTCCTGATACCGATAGCATTCGCCAACCGCACCGCCGGACCGTTGCGCGACCGCTCCAAAGCCCTGCGAAAAGTCATATCTCCCATAAACATGTTGTCGGAATTATCAGGCTTCCACAAATTCCCGTCTTCCTTTTCCATGACAATCGGAGCATCCAACAAAATGGAATTCGGTTCATACCCTCTTTCCAATCCCGCCAAATAAATGAACGGTTTAATGGATGATCCCGGCTGTCGTCGCGCCTGCGTTGCGCGGTTAAACTTGCTTCGATCATACGAAAAACCGCCGACAGTCGCCAAAATTCGGCCTGTGTTGGGATCCATTGCAACCAAGGCTGCCTCCAACTTCGGCGTCTGTTTCAAATCAAAAACGCCATTATCGTTTGTCGGAGCAACGAATATAATATCACCGACATTTAAAACCTTTTTCATCGAGTTCGGCACAGGTCCGACAGTCATAGTCATCTTGTCCGTCGGCCGCGCCCAAGCCGCGCCGCTTAACGGAATTGTCCCCATAGCGTTGTCTTTTAATCCAATCGTCGCGCGCGCATCTTCTACCGATAAAACGATTGCCTTGCGCCATCCGTTTTTCTCCATGCCCGACAGCAAGTCGTCATGCGTCAAAATCACAAACCAAACGGGAGATTTTTTATCCGCCGGTTTCGCATCGTTTGCCGCCAACTTTTCCTTCAGTGTCAGCAACCGGCCGAGAGGAGTGTTTTGAATGCTTTTTAAATCTTCTGTTTCGGTATAGACAACAGGTTCGCTATCGGCAGTTTCTTCTGATAGCATTTCTTTCTTCGCCTGTCGCAAAGCGTCGATTTTTTCATCAATCCAATTCAAATTTTCAAAATTGTAATTTACCTCCGCGCCTTTCCAACCGGTTTTCCTGTCGTATTCCAAAATAGTATTGCGCACCGCCCGCGTAGCATATTTTTGGAAATTTGAATCAGCCGTAGTCCGCACCGCAAGTCCGCCACGGTATAATTGTTTTTCCCCATATTCGTCCATCAGCGCGCGCCGTACTTCTTCGGTGAAATACAGATTCGCATTTTCAGATACATTTATCAACGCGCTGCTGACAACCAAATCATCCGCTTTCGCGTCATCGTATTCCTCTTGCGAAATATAGCCTTCCGCCAGCATACGTCCAAGCACCCAGTTTCGGCGGTCAATCGCCCGCGCTTTTTTCGTGACAGGATTATAATTGTTCGGAGCTTTCGGCAAAGCTGCAAGGAACGCGGATTCCGCAAGCGTCAATTCGTTCAATGATTTGTTGAAATATGCCTGCGCCGCCGCCGCCACGCCGAACGAACGCGCGCCCAAATAAATCTGGTTGAAGTATAAGACGATGATGTGTTTTTTCGTGAATGCCCGTTCGATTTTCAACGCCAAAATCGCTTCTTTTATTTTGCGTGAAATCGAACGTTCGGACGTCAAGAAAAAGTTTTTTGCAACCTGCTGGGTAATTGTCGATGCGCCTTGGAATGATCCGCCGGTGAACATTGATTTCGTGTTCATCAAAATCGCGCGGCAAATTCCGACCAAATCAATTCCGGAATGACGCCAGAATTTTTTATCCTCCGCCGCCAAAAACGCGTTAATCAAATTCGCCGGCAACTGATCGTATTCGACGAATATGCGGTTTTCATCGGCATACTCGGTCAGCAACGTCCCATCGCCCGCATAAAACCGGCTGATGACCGACGGCTGGTATTCCGCCAATTTGTCATACTCCGGCAAATCGACGCTGAACCGCGCAAAAGCGTATATAATCAGTATAAAAGAAAAAATCGCGCCGATAAAAACCCACGCCCAAATATTCGCATCGGAAATTTTTTTCTTCATTTTTTTTGCCGGAATTTCAGCATCCGTCTTTACGCTTTTTGCATCCGAAATTTCCGCCGGAATATCCGCAGTTTTTAAAGTATCTCTTTTATTGTCCGCCATATCGTTTCCATATAAAATAAACTTGCCCATGCAGGCATCCAAGTATTTTATAAGGTTATAATCGCATTCGCAAGAAAAAAAGCATTGTAATTCATAAAACTTTCAAGGATAATCAGTACTGAAAAAATCCAACGACATATGTGAAAATGTATATAAAAATTAAAAAATTTTCGATCATGATTTTTGCCGCCGGCTTATTGGTGTGCTGCATTGAAAAATACCTGTTTGCAATGCCGGCAAAACCATACGAAAAAATCACGGATGCCGGTTATTCTCGCCTTGCGGAAATCAGCGGAGAATTTCTTGGTTTTCCGTATGATGGCGCCGGAATAAAATGCGATGAAACCGCGGAAAAAATCCCCGAATTGTCGGAAATAAAATCGCTTGATTGTATGACGTATGTCACAACCGTTTTGGCTATTTATCAATCCGAAATCAACGATAAAAAATGTCGCGGAAATTTTACGGATAACCTGCGGCAGATTCGTTATAAAGACGGAAAAAACACATGCCTGAATCGCAACCATTTTTTCATTGCCGACTGGATAGGAAACAATCCGTTTTTTTCTTTTGCGGATATCACGCGAAATATTTTTCCCGCCGCAAAAATGGAGCAGAAAAAAATCACGCTGAATCGCCGGGCATGGTTCGAAAAAAATCATAGCCTGCAGGCAGATTTTTCATCGCAGGATATGACAATAAAATACATCCCGTTTTCCGAGATTTTGAAACATGATAAGCGCGACCTGATAGAGGCGCTTGATGCCGCGTCAATCATCGCTGTCGTCGGAAAAAAACTGCCCTATGATATCCTGAAATATGGCTCTGACATTGATGTCACTCATGTCGCCTTTCTGATAAACACCGGAAAAAATCTGATATCCAGGCACGCAAGAAATATCCGCCAAGGCACACTGGAGGAAGACTTTTTTTCACACATGGAACGGTTGGAAAAAAATCCTTATCTTGCCGGAATAATCGTCTATAGAATCGAAAATAAAAAACTGTAAAAAACCGTTTGCATTATGCCGTTTTCTGATATATCCTTTCCGCATCGGGAAAGTTTTTGAAGCTCTAAAATAAACCGTAAAAATTTCCGAGGATAGTATGCGAAAAATTTTATTGTCATTGCTCACATTTTCTTGTGCGTTTTTTATTTCCGCAACGACGCATGCCGCGGTCAAAAAATTCCGCGTCAAATTGCCTTCCGGTGAAAATTTCCAACGTGAAATCCGCTTTGTCGAGCGCGTCAATTACGGCACTCCGTTGCAAGCCGAATACGTCGGAAATTTATTCAGCTCCAACCGCATAATTTATCGCGCGGTCAACGATGATCCGGGCGTCGCATTCATGCCTTACCGCTTCCGCGACGGCGACGAAATTTTGCTCAACACGGACGAAGTCAACACATACCGTTTTGCCGAAGACAAAACAAAAAAAGCATACCAAAAAGACGACGATTATTTTGACAATTCTCCGATAACATTCGCGGAAAGACAAGTCGCGCCCTGCATCGTATTCAAAAAATTGTCGCGCGAAAAAGTTTACGGCTGGTGCTTTTATCCAACCGATGGTTACCTTGAATCCCGCAGCTACAGCCAGGCAGAGGTGTCCGATCTGATTGATTTTTCCGGAAGGCACAATGATTTTACACTGCTGTATGCGGTGTTGCCGCGTGACCGCTTGTCGACCGGCACATTGAAAATCAAACACAAGGGCGAATGGATAAAAGACAGCGATGGCGGCGTGTGGGAGTTGCCTGTAATGGGTTTGTCGCGCGTCACTCTGGGCAAAAATAAAAACGACCGCATCGATCCGGATTCGAATACTCCGCAAGGAATCTACCGCATTGAAGGCGTCATGAAAAACGAAGAAAATTTGGAACTGGGCGACAAACCGTATCTGGATATCGATTCGGCATGGTTGCCAATCGGCGCCGCTCCGCACAATTTCGATTCGATGATAATGTCCGAAATAATCGACGAAGAATATTGGAACGATTATTGGATAAACGAATATGCTTTGGGACACGCAGTGACCGGCCGGAATTTGTTGCGCATCCATGGAAACTCCAAAGATCCGAAAGAGGTCCCGACATACGAGGACAAAAACACGAAAGTTTTATACCGCCCGACGAGAGGATGTTTGAACGTCGCGGAAAATATGCAGCCTCTGTTGGATATCCTTGTCGAGCTAAAGGCGATTTCTCTGGATTACGATAACTCTGTTACTTTCGCATCGGGTAAAAAAAAGTATTGGAATAAGACGAAAAAAATGGGCCAGGTTTTTTTGATAGTGAAAGATTCAGATGATTAGAAAAAGCAAAAAAACATTACCCGCCGCCGCGCCGTCCTCAGCGCTGTCAGGCAAAAAACAGTTGAAAAAAAATCCTAGATTACAGTTGGATTTTAACTTTTCGAACCGCGCGAATGATATTAAGGGAAACCTCTCCGAATGTCTGTCGCGCACGGTTTCGCACATCAAGAACTTTTTCAAGAATGTCGGAAACAAAATATCGCAATCCTTCGGTAATGCGAAAAAATTTTTCATTGAAAAGAAAAATAATGCGCTGGGAAAAATCTCATCCACATATAAAAGAACTTACGAAAAAATAAAATTAAAATGCGAAAATGTATGCGCGCAATTCGTGTATCAAAAGCAAAATAATTTTTCATTTTGGATTGCTGTTTTTGCGTTCGTAATATTGTTCGGCGCATCACTGGCAATCGTTTCTTATGACATTGAAAAAAACTCGAATACGGTTGACGAATTGCAAAGCAGCCTGTTGAAAGACGAAGGATACAGCCTGCAAAAAATCAGATACGGCAACGATTCCGTTCCGCGCATATTCATCGATACTCTGCCGAAAGATTTCGAATTTATGGAAGACAGTTCCGAACGCAAAGACACTTTCATAAATTTTTTATTGCCGTTGATTTTGAAAGTTAACGAAGAAATAATATCCGAACGCGCGCAACTTTTGCAGATAAACCACAAAGTGAAAACGCAAATTATTCTAAGCAAATCCGAATTGGATTTTTTGTATGACCTTGCGGAAAAATACAAAACGGAGGTTAACGAATTGGACGAGCTTTTACATCGCGTCGATAAAATTTCGGTGTCGCTTGCGATTGGCCAATCGGCGCAAGAAACTGGTTGGGGCACGTCGTATTTTTTACTGGATGGCAACGCTCTGTTTGCCGAATGGACATGGACGTTTGACGGTATGATTCCGCGCGCGCGCGAAGAAAATTTAAATCACCGCGTCCGCACATTTCCGACATTATTGGAATCCGTCCGCAGCTATGTCCAAGCGGGATACTTCCTCTATGTACAGGCCGCGGCCCTCGTAAAGCTCGCGTATCTCCGGGCAATCGTTGTAGCT
>QMCE01001974.1_pt1 | contig 11376 bp, 9 predicted proteins | sample 1821851 | NCBI WGS metagenome assembly QMCE01 (sample SAMN09453174, study PRJNA476694) | Termite gut metagenome, whole genome shotgun sequencing project. | isolation source: worker | host: Odontotermes sp. | place: South Africa:Pretoria | collected 2016-01-28
TCCGTGGCGGTCTTTTCGGTCTTTTTGAGAAATTCGATCTGCCTGCCCGTGATGAGCTCGGTCAATTTCGCCGCGTCCATCCCCTGCGCCGGATAGGTGCCGATTTTCACGCCGTCGCGGATGACCGTCACCCTGTCCGAGACTTCGAGAACCTCGTCCAGGCGGTGGTTGACGAAGATGACGGCGATGTCCTTCGATTTGAGGTAGCGCACGGTGTCGAGAAGGCGGTTCACCTCGACGCGCGTGAGCGAGGCTGTCGGCTCGTCCATGATGACCAGCCGGGCGTCTGCCACGAGGGCGCGGCAGATCGCCACCTGCTGGCGCTGGGCGATGGAAAGCTCCTCGACCCTGTCGTCCAGCTCGATGTCGAAGCGGAGTTCGTCCAGCACCTCCTTCGCCCTTGCGCGGAGGCGGGCCTTCCGGTACGGCTTGAAGCCTTCGAGATTGTATTCGAACGCGATGTTCTCGTAGACGGTGAGGTTGGGGAACAGCGCCAGGTCCTGATAGATGACCTGAACGCCGTAGCCGCGCGATTCCTGCGGGGTGAGGGCCGAATGCTCCTTCCCGCCTATCCGGATGCGCGCGCCGCGATCCGGCTGGTACGCGCCGGAGATGACTTTGGCGAGGGTGCTCTTGCCGCAGCCGTTCGCGCCGCACAGGCAGTGGACCTCGCCCTTTTCCAGCTCCAGATCGACGTCCCTGAGGGCGTAGTTGCCGCCGAACCGCTTGGAAACGCGCTTGAGGTCGATTACCGATTCCTTCGTGGATGTGGTCATTCGGTTTCCCCTATGAAAGATGCGGCCCCTGCGTCATGATGCGCCGGCAGCGCATTTGCAAAACATGGACGTTCGCAGGGGCGAAGAAGCGAATGCTTCTCCATTGGCGCGGCGCGCATGCGCGCCGCGCCGGAGGGTTTTCACGCAATGCCGTTACAGGCCCATTTCCACAAGACGATCGATGTTGTCGGTGTCGAGGGGTTCAAGCTCCTGGCCGAGGAGAACGCGGTTTTTCGCGTCCATGACGATCTTGCCCATGCCTTCGATGGTCATGCCGTCCTGTATTTCGACGCCGTCCATCATCATCCGGGCCAGACGCACAAACACTTCGCCCGCGACCATGGGGTTCCAGGTGTAGCCGCCCTTGATCGCGCCCGACTTCACGAGGCGCTCGCCCTGCCCCGCCGAAAACGCGCCGAAGACCACGATGTCGTCGATCTTCCCGCGCTGCGAGACGGCGCGGCCCGCGCCGATGGGGCCCTGGGAGCCGAAGGTCAGGATGCCCTTCAGATCGGGATATTTGCCGATCAGTTCGTTCGTGGTGCGCATGGTGTCGTCCATCGATTCGGCGACGCCGAAGCGGTCGGCGACGAGCTCCATTTCCGGATAGTTCTTCTTCGCGTAGTCGATGGCGACGTCGGCCCAGGCGTTGTGGAGAGGCACGGTGAGGGAGCCGACGAAGACGGCGTATTTGCCCTTGCCGCCGAGGAGCTCGGCAAAGCGCTTGATGTGCTGGGTGGCGTAGTATTCGACGCTCGCCAGTTCGAAATCCCAGTCCTTGTTCTGCTGATCCGGGCCTTCGTGGACGATGACCTTGATGCCTGCCTCGCGTGCGCGCTTGAGCACGGGCTCAAGCACCTGGAGATCGTTGGGGACGACGCCGATGACGTCGACCTTCTGGGCGATAAGGTCTTCAATCGCGCGGACCTGGAGCGCGGGGTCGGCCGATGTGGGGCCGATTTGCCAGGCGTCGACGTTCTGCTTGGGGGCTTCCTTCCTGATGCCCTCCTCCATCGAATTGAACCACGGAATGCCGCCGATCTTGACGACGACGCCCATCTTGAAGCTCTCTCCCGCCATGACCTGTCCGGCGAGGAGGATTGCCGCGAGACACGCGGCGAGGACGGCTTTGCGCATAATTCGTCTCCCTTTGCAAAAATGTTCCGCATCTGTTCCAGACGCTCTCCGCCCGCGATCAGACGCCGTGCCTGATCGCGCCCGGAAAGAGTCACATCGCATCTGAGCAATCGATTACCCATCAATGAGTAATCGATTGCTCAATCCATTAAATAAAAATCACGCAACAACGCGTCGCAAAACTCAGAGAAAACGTATGGGCAACAGGATTCGGCAATAGGGGATAGTCGTGTCTGCGGTTCAGTGAGCATGAATACTAACTGGAAAGACAATAAACCAGACAAACATCGCTGTCAAGCATAATATTATTTTTTTCTTCGCTGATCCGGTTTGCGGGACAGGGGCGCGGCAGCGCGCCCGGGGAACAGGGCGTTGACGGCCTGCTCGTATTCGGGGTGTTCGGACAGGAGCAGGGGCGCGTCGTACCCGCTCGCGCCGCCCACATAGGGGCAGTCGCCCGGAAGCGCGCCGCTTTTGACAGACGCCGCCGCTGTCGAGCACAGGGGCTGCTCGGTGAAGCGCCGTGGATAGACGGTGCAGACGTTTGCGGCTGTGTCGAGAAATTCGCACGGGACGTCGGTGATGACGACGACGTCGCCGAAGCGCACCTTGTGGTGGCAGCATCTGCCGCAGCGGCGGCAGACAGCCTCGCTCGCGGCGAGGCGCGCCTCCTCTTCCCTGTCGTCGCCGTCACGCATGCGTCGTTACCTCAGACACCCCTGTCCACATCGGGCCAGATGAATTTGTGCAGCTGCACATTGAGGCGGACGGGAAGGCGATCGTCCAGAATCCATTTGGCCAGTTCCGCCGGGGCGACCTTTCCTTGTCCGGGCGAAAAAAGGGTCTGCACGGTTTTCCCCGGATAGTCCGCGTCCCGCACGACAGTCGCGGCCCATTCGTAGTCCGCCCTGTCGCAGACGACGATTTTCACCTCGTCGCCCTTGCGGAGATGGGCCAGATTCGCCATGCGGTTCTCGTGCGCCATCCCGGACGAGGGGGGCTTCAGGTCCATGATGCGAAGAGCTGTCGAGGGCAGGACGGAAATGTCCAGGCTGCCGTTGGTCTCGACCAGCACGCGCATCCCGTCGGCTGCGAGGAGTCGCGCAAGGGCGGGCGTGGCCTCCTGGAGCAGCGGTTCCCCGCCGGTGATTTCGGCCATGGGCGCGCGGAACGGCTGGATCGCCGCCTGAATCATGTTGAGCGAAAGCGTTCTGCCCGGTTCCTCCATCGCGTAGCGCGTGTCGCACCACGAGCAGCGGAGATTGCAGCCCGCCAGCCTGATGAACGCGCACGGCACGCCCGCCCAGGTGGATTCGCCCTGTATGGAATGGAAGATTTCGTGGACAGACAGCGATTCGGTCATAAGACAGCAGCCTTGTCCGGGCGTTTGACCGTCTTCCGGCGCACGGCAGCTTTCTGAACGGTTTTGATCTTTCGGGGACGGGTGGATTGCATTTCTTTCCGGACGATTTCCGCCTTCAACCGCCCCTTTATTTCCTCTATCGACGGTGCGGCGCGATGGTACTCCATTATTGCGTCCATCGTCTTGAAACGCCTGGTTACAGCCACCCGCAGCCGATGAAGCTCCTCCACCGGATCGGCATCCTCGTCGAATTCAAAATGAAAGTCTTTGCGAGCCATCTTTTCTCTCCAGCAAATTCACCAGGTTGCTGAGAATACGCGCAGGTCTGGCTGTCAGGTAGCTGATCACCGAAGACTCGACATAAATCCGTTTTTTCGCCATACGAACGCTCCATTACGCTCCATCGTCTTCAGTATAGTGCATAGCCTGCCGCTTGACAAGCGTCATGCCTCTTCCGGCAGGGGAAGAAAAATTCCAGGCGTTGGATAAAAAAAACTCTTTTTTTTTGAAAGGAACGCCTCCCGAAGCGGAAAGTGCATCGGGAGGGAGGCGCTGCGCGCCGCCCCGACGCCGTGGCGAAACGGTTTGCAACGGCAACCGGAAAGTCCCTTTTCCAGGCCGAAAAAATGTTTGAAAATTCCAATACGGGAGTAAACTCGTGAATCCGCCCCCGGTTTTGCGTCGATAAGGGGGATATGGGGTATGGGCGCGTTTCCGGGGCTGCGGCGATCTCCCGGACGCTCCATGAAACATGAAACACAACGGACGACAAACAAAGACGACAAACAAAACGGTGGGGCTTTCCCGCTTATTGAGGAGGCGTTATCATGAAATCAGCCCGTATGGTTATGGGCGTCATCTGCGGCGCGGCGTGTCTGGCACTGTTCTCCGGATGCGAGACGCAGAGAACGGCGTGCGAACGCGAAAAGCGCCTCACAGAGCGCCTTGACGAAATGCAGATGGACCTGGACGGCAGGATCACCAACGTCAACATGGAAATGGCCTCCATGCGGGCGAATCCCCCCGTCGTCGTCCAGCAGGCCCCGGCCGCCCTCCCCCCGCCCGACTACGCGGCCGCCCCTGTCGCCGCGCCGGCCAGCATGACGGTCGACACCATCTCCATCGAGGACGACTTCTACAGCGCCTCCAAGCGCCAGCAGCTTGAAGCCCTCGCCGCCTCCAGCCTCCGCGACCAGGGATATTCCTCCGGATCGGGCAGATCCTCCGGCTCCTCGTCCCCGTCCAAGGCGAAGAACCACATCCGCGTCCCGGTGCCTGTCCGCACCGTCCAGGCCGCGCTGAAGGAAGCGGGCTTCTACAACGGCGCGATCGACGGCAAAGTCGGCAACCAGACCATCGCCGCCATCACGGCCTTCCAGAGAAGCGTCGGCCTCAAGGCCGACGGCATCTGCGGCAGACAGACCTGGCAGCAGCTCCAGGGATACGCGCCCGCGGGAATGTCGACGACCAGGCTGAAATAACCCTTTCGCCGAAAGCGCGGGCTGTATATACTACGGGGGTATTGCTCCTTCCCTTCCGTCCATGCGGCGGAAGGGAAGAGCGTTTCACCGGGGAGTCCTTTCGTGCTGCACTGGATCGTCTGGGCCATAGCCGCCCTCGCCGCAAGCGGACTGGCCTCATGGGCCGCGCGGCCCAAAAACGGCCCCGCCGCCCTCCTCGGCGCCGCGGGCTGCCTCGCGGCCGCCGTCTTCGGCATATACGGAGCGGGCGGCTGTCTCCTTCAGGGCAATCTCGAAAGCCGGAGGCTTGTCTGGAACCTCCCCTATGCCGCCCTGAACGTCGGCGTCGATTCCCTTTCCGCGCTGTTCCTCATCCCCCTCTTTCTCGTCGGCGCGGTCGTCGCCCTCTACGCCCTCAGGCGGCAGCCCGGAGACTACGCGGCGAACCGCCCCCACGAACACTGGCTCTTTCTCAACTTCACCCTCGCCGGAGCCGCGCTCGCCCTTGTCGCGCGGAACGCGGTTCTCTTCCTCGCCGCGTGGGAGATCATGACTGTCGCCTCCTTCCTGCTGGTGGAGAACGACCAGCGCCGGCCCGGCGGCAGGAGCGGCGGATGGGTGTATCTTTCGGCCGGACACATCGGCTGCGCCGCCCTCTTCGCCCTCTTCGCCCTGCTGGGCGCGGGAAAGGGAACGCTCGACTTCGCCGTCCTCGGCGCGGCGGGAACGGCGGCGGAAGCGGCGTTTCTCCTCGCCTGCGCCGGCTTCGGCGGCAAAATCGGCCTCGCGCCGCTCCAGAGATGGTATCCGGAAGCCTATCCGGCGGCTCCCGCCCACGCGGGCGCGATTCTCTCCGGCGTCGTCGGCAACATGGGCGTCTACGGGCTTCTCCGCGTCCTCTCCATCCTGGGCGGAAGCGGCGCTCCCCCGCCCCACTGGTGGGGGTATCTTCTTATCGCGGCCGGACTCGGCTCCGGCCTCATCGGCGCGGCCCGCTCCCTCGCTGCCCGCGATCTGAGCCGCATCCTCGCCTGGTCGTCGGTGGAAAACTACGGCCTCATGGCGGCGGGAATCGGCCTCGGCCTTCTCGGCGCGGCGTCGGAGAGCGGCGTCGTGTCGTTCCTCGGCTTCACCGCCGCCATCATCCACATGGTCAGCCATTCCCTTTCCAAGGCCCTTCTCTTCCTCGCGGCGGGAACCGTGTACGCGCGGAGCGGGACGCGCGACATCGACCGGATGGGCGGCCTGCTCAAGCGGCTCCCCGCGACAGGCTTCCTCTTCCTCGTCGGCGCCCTGGGCGCGGCGTCTGTTCCGCCCCTGAACGGCTTCATCGGCGAATTCCTCCTCCTCATGGCGGCATTCGCCGGCGCGGGAAAATACCACGCCGCAGCGCCCGAGGCCGCGGCCATGTTCGTGATCGTCGCCGCCGTGGCCGTCATAGGCGGGCTGGCGGTCGCGACCTGCCTCAAAGCCTTCGGATTCGTCTTTCTCGGCAATCCGCGCGGCGCGGGAGCAGTCTCGACCAGCCCGGAGCGCGCAGGCCGCCTCCTGCCCCACGCCATCCTCGCCGCGGCCGCGATCGCCCTCGCCGCGCTGTCGCCGTGGGCGCTCGCGATCGCGGCCGGGCCCGCGGCGCGCCTCGCCTCCCTGTGGCGGGCCCGCGGGGCGGCGGACGATCTCGCGCCCTGGCTCTCGGCCGGCGGCCTGAACACGCTCGATTCCGTCTTCGCCGGCTGCTGGCTTCTCGCCGGGTGCCTCGCCCTCGTCTTCCTTCTCCGCCGCGTCGTCATGCGCGGCGCGAAAGCCGCCTCCGGGCCGACATGGGACTGCGGCTACGCAGCCCCGGACAACCGCATGCAGTATACGGCAAGCTCCTTCGTCCGGCCCGTCGCGGAAAGCTTTCACGCGCTCGTCGCCATCGAGGACAGGGAAAGCCCGCCCAGGGGATATTTCCCCGCGTCGGCGTCGTTCTCCTCGGACACGGCCGGCGTGGAGCGGGCGTGGGGGTTCAGCCATCTGTTCAAATGCGTGTCGTGGATCGCGGCGGCGATCCGCGTTACCCAGGCGGGGCGGGTGCAGATTTACCTTCTGTACATGGCCGTCGCGCTGGTCGTCCTCCTGATGTGGAAGCTCTGAACCCATGAACGCCCCGACAGACTCCCCCGGCGCGGGCCCGCTCCCGGCGATCATGTTCGCCCTCGGCCTGCTCTGCTGTCCCCTTCTTCCCGGGATCATCAACCGGGTCAAGGCGTTTTTCGCCGGACGGCGCGGGCCGCCGCTGCTGCAGCGCTATTACGATCTCCGGAAGCTTCTGAGGCGGGACGCCGTCTATTCCGAAACCTCCACCTGGCTCTTCCGCGCCTGCCCCGTCGTCGTTCCGGCCGCCGCGCTGGCTGCGGCGATCCTGACCCCGTTCGGGCGCGGCGGCGCGCTGTTTTCCTTTCAGGGCGATTTCCTCGTCTGGGCCGGGGCGTTCACCTGCGCCCGGGTCTTCATGATTCTGGCGGCGCTCGACGTCGGATCGTCGTTCGAGGGCATGGGCGCCAGCCGCGAGGCATGGTACGCGGCGCTCGCGGAGCCGGCCGTCCTTCTCGCCATGGCGGCTCTCGCGCTCATCTCCAGAGCCTACTCCCTGTCGGAGTTTTTCCTCAGCCTCACCCCGGAGACGACCGCGCGGCACTTCATGGCCCTCCTCTTCGCCGCGCTGGCCCTGTTCGTCGCCATACTCGCGGAAAACGCCCGCATCCCCGTCGACGATCCGGCGACGCACCTCGAACTCACCATGATCCACGAGGTCATGATTCTCGACCACTCCGGCCCCGACCTCGCCTTCATCGAATACGGCTCCATGCTCAAGCTCTGGGTCATGGGCGCGCTGGCCGTTGGCGCGGCCGTCCCCGTCAACATCGGCAGCCCCCTTCTGGACACGGCGTGCTTTCTGGGGGGGATGATCGTCTTCGCAGTCCTCATCGGCGCGGTCGAATCGGTCATGGCCAGGCTCAGGCTTGTGCGCGTGCCGCAGCTTCTCGTGGGCGCGCTTGTGCTGGCGGCCCTCACGGTCATCATGGCGGCGAGGAATTCCTGACATGATTCAGCAGGCAGCGGAATATCTGTCCGTCTTTCTCATCATCTCCAACTTCGTCATGCTGGCCTCCAGCCGCCTCGGCTTCTGCATCAAGGCCGTGGCCGCGCAGGGCGTCATCCTCGCGATCATTCCCATACTGAACGAATGGGGCAGGCACATCACCGTCTCGTCCGTCCTCATCTGCGCCGTCACGCTGGGCGTCAAGGGCTACGTGTTCCCCCATCTTCTCAACGCCGCCATCGCCCGCGCCCGGGTCCAGCGCGAGATCGAGCCGATCGTCGGCTACAACGCCTCGCTCCTCGCCGGGCTGGCGATGCTCGTCTTCGCCTTCTGGATGCATTCGCGCCTTCCCATCCGGCAGGGGGGAGACGGCCTGCTCCTGCCCGCCGCGTTCTTCGCCATCCTCTGCGGCTTCTTCATCACCATCGCCCGCAGAAAGGCGCTGAACCAGATTCTGGGCTACCTCGCGCTCGAAAACGGCATATTCGCCTTCGGCGCGGCAGCCCTTTCCGAACACCCGTTCATGCTTGAGATGGGCATCCTCCTCGACATCTTCGTCGCGGTGTTCATCATGGGCGTGGCCATATTCCACATCAACCAGGAATTCGATCACATCGACGCAGACCGCCTGGCCAGCCTGCGCGACCCGGCAGGGGAAAACTGACATGCACAGCATCCTTCTTCTCGCCCTTCCCCTCGCCTTCGCGATCGCGGCCGCCCTCTTTCCCGGCGCCCAGAACCCGGCGCGCCGGCTTCTCCTCCCCCTTGCCGCCGCGACCCACGCCGCCCTCGTCGCCCACCTCTGGATGGACGGGGACAACGTCAACGCCGTCATCCGCGACGCCCAGCTGTGGCTCCGTCCCGATCCCCTGGGGCTGCTGTTCCTCACCCTCACCAGCGGCCTCTTCCTTCCCATCTCCCTCTATTCGGTCGGGGACATGCGCCGCTACGCCGAGCAGGGCGCGGCGGCGGGCATTTCCGAACGGGTCTATGTCGCGGGCATGTGCTGCTTTCTCTTTTCCATGACGGCCGTCTGCCTCGCGCAGGACATGGGGCTCATCTGGGTGGCGGTCGAGGCGACGACCCTCGCGACCGCGCCCCTCATTTACTACCGCAAAAGCCACGGCGCTCTCGAAGCGACCTGGAAATACCTCCTCATCTGCTCTGTCGGCATCGCCCTGGCGCTCCTGGGGGTCTTTTTCCTCGCCGCGGCGGCGGGCGAGGCGGGGATGGTCACCCTCGGCGTCAACGGCCTCGCCGTGCTCGCCCCCGCCCTCAACCCCAACCTCCTCAAAGCCGCCTTCATCTTTCTCCTCGTCGGCTACGGAGCGAAGATGGGCCTCGCCCCCCTGCACAACTGGCTCCCCGACGCCCACAGCGAAGCGCCCTCCCCCGTGTCCGCCCTTTTGTCCGGCGCTCTTCTGAACGGCGCGTTCCTCGCCATTCTCCGCGCGACGGGCCTGATGCAGGCGGCGGGTCTGGGCGATTTTTCCAACGGCCTTCTGCGGCTGTTCGGGCTGTTTTCCATGGGGATCGCGGGCGCGTTCATCCTGGGGCAGAAGGACTACAAGCGGCTGCTCGCCTATTCCTCGGTCGAGCACATGGGCATACTCGCCTTCGGCGCGGGGCTGGGCGGCGCGGGGCTGTTCGCAGCCCTCCTCCACGCGGCGAACCACACCTTCGCCAAGGGCTGCCTCTTCCTCACCGCGGGCAACATCATGTTCCGCTACCATTCCAAATCCACCCTCACCGTCAGCGGCGTGCGGCGTGCGATGCCCCTGAACGGCGCGCTGTGGCTGGCCGGGTTCCTTGCCATTTGCGGCCTGCCGCCGTTCGGGCTGTTTCACACCGAGTTTTCCATCCTTGTCGACTGTTTCGCCGACGGCCGCCACGGCGAGGGGGCGCTGTACCTCTTCTTTCTCGCGGTCGTGTTCGTCGGCATGCTGGGCGTGTTCCTCGCCATGCTGCGGGGGGAGGCGCCCGCCCTCGCCGAGGGCGAACAGGCCGAATCCTTCTGGATGGCCCTCCCCGGCCTCGCGGCAATCGGCATCACCGTGATTCTGGGGCTGCGCATTCCCGGATTCCTTTCGGACGGCCTTTCCGCGGCGACGGGCATTCTGGACAGTTCCTTTTCAACCATGCCGGGGATCAGGCCATGACCACTCGCTCTCCCCTTGTCGTCGCCAACGGTTCGTCCGCGCCTCTGTCGGACATCCCGTGCGGCGGGATCGGCTGGCTCCGCTCCTTCATCCTCGAACATGTCGCGGGCGGGGCGCATCTGGCGTCGATGTTCATGTTTCCCCGAGAGGCGGGCGGATTGCATCTTCTGGCCGCGCTGACCGTGCCTGAAGAGGGCGGTCTTGCCCTGGGCATGAGCGAGGTGACGGAGGGGTCTATCCCGAGCCTGACGCCGGAATGTCCGGAAGCGCATCTGTTCGAGCGCGAGTTCGCCGAACAGTGGGGCGTTGTCCCGCGCGGGCATCCGTGGCTGAAGCCTGTTCGTTTCATCGCGGACGGGGCGTTGCCCGCGGTGACGGATTTTTTCCGCGTCGAGGGGGATCAGGTTCACGAGGTGGCTGTTGGGCCTGTGCACGCGGGGGTGATCGAACCGGGTCATTTCCGTTTCCAGTGCCACGGCGAAAAGGTCATGCATCTGGAAATCGCCCTCGGGTTCCAGCACAGGGGCATTGAGAAGCGGCTTGTGAACGGCCCGGACAGGGCGACGCGGAGCCTCATGGAAACAGCGGCGGGCGACACGGCATGCGGCCACGCCCTGGCGTACGCGATGAACATCGAGGCGCTGGCGGAGCTGGACGTCCCGGAGGAGGCGCACCGTGTGCGGGCGATCGGTCTGGAGCTGGAGCGCATAGCCAATCACGTGGGCGATCTGGGCGCGTTGTCCGGGGATGTCGGTTTTTTGCCGACGGCGAGTTACTGCGGGCGGCTCAGGGGGGACATTCTCAACATCACGGCGCTTGTCTGCGGCAACCGTTTCGGAAGGGGTCTGATCGTGCCCGGAGGGGTCGGTTTCGGCATGGACGCCGCCATGGCGGGAGCGGCTGCGGAGCGGCTGGAAACCGCGATGCGGGACATTCGGGGCGCGGTGCGCCTGATGTTCCGCAGGCCGTCTGTGATGGCGCGTTTCGAGGAGACCGGCGTGGTGAACCGTCTGACGGCGGATCATCTGGGGCTGGTGGGGCCTGCCGCGCGGGCGAGCGGACTGGAGGCGGACGTGCGCTGCGATTTGCCGCACGGGGCGTATTGCAGCGAAGAGTATCCGCTTGATCTGGGCGGCTACGGCGACGTGATGGCGCGGGCGCGGCAGAGGGAGCGGGAAGTGGAGACTTCGGCGCGGTTCATCGGCCAATGGCTGCGCCGGCAGTGCGACGCGGCGCCGGCCGCGCTGTACAGGGAGTATGGCCTCAAGCCCTCGCGCGTCGCGGTGTCGCTTGTCGAGGGGTGGCGCGGCCAGGTGGGGCATGTGGCGATCACGAACGCAGGCGGTCGTTTTGCCGCGTACAAGATCGTCGATCCGTCGTTTCACAATTGGATCGG
>QMCE01001975.1_pt1 | contig 11375 bp, 7 predicted proteins | sample 1821851 | NCBI WGS metagenome assembly QMCE01 (sample SAMN09453174, study PRJNA476694) | Termite gut metagenome, whole genome shotgun sequencing project. | isolation source: worker | host: Odontotermes sp. | place: South Africa:Pretoria | collected 2016-01-28
TTATTGTTCTTGGCGATGTTCATCACCGGGACCACATATTTCATAGCCACGTTCTCGTCGGCGTGGAGCGAGATCATCGGATTCTCCTTGCCTTCGAGTTTGACGCGCAGGGTCGGTTCGAGTTGGTCGAACGTCACCTCGGTAGTCTCGACGTAATACCTCCTGTCGGGAGTTATCGAGACGGTGGTGTAGGGTTTTTCAGTTATATTGTTGGTGCTCTTGGGCAAAACCAGACGCAGGGCGTTGGGATTGACCAGCGTGAGCGCCATCAGCACGAACATCAGCAGCAGGAAGACCATGTCGGTCATCGAGGCCGCCGAAAAACCGCTGTCCACTTTGGAAACTCTTCTTATTGCCATAATTCAAATTATGAATTATAGATTATGGATTATGGATTATGGTGTGCTTCGCACGTTTATTAATTTATATTGCGTAGCCGATTCATAATTCATAATTCATAATCCATAATTATTTCACCGGTTGATTAAGAATATCCATAAATGCGATCGAGTTCGCCTCCATCTGGAAAATGAGACGGTCGATGCGCGCCACGAGGTAGTTGTAGCCGAAGTAGGCCGGGATACCGACGATGAGGCCGCCGACGGTGGTGAGCATGGCGACGTACATACCGCCTGCCAGCACCGAGATATCGACCGTGCCGCCCATTCCTTCCATCTTCATAAAGGCCGTCACGAGGCCGATGACCGTTCCGAGGAACCCGATCATAGGGGCACCGCCGGAGATCATGGCGAGGTAGGGCAGACCGACGCCGAGTTTAGACACTTCGAGGTTGGCCTGGTTCTCGATGGCGTTCTGGATTTCGGGCATGGGTCGTCCGATGCGCTCGATGCCTTTTTCGACCATGCGTGCGATGGGACTGTTGGTGCGGCGGCATGATTCCAAAGCACCTGCGATGTTGCCGTCGGAGATCTTGTCGCGGATGCGGTTCATGAAGTTGAGGTTCATTTTCGAGGCTTTGCGAATGGCCACGAAACGCTCGACAAAGAGGAAAATGGCGAGAGCGCCCAGCAGCAGCAGCACCCACATGAGCCATCCGCCCGAGGTGAAAAGATCCCAGAAACTCATTGACTTGGCGGTCACTTCCATCTCTTCGGCCATTTGCGCCGCTCCTTCGGCGATTTCGGCCGCACCTTCCACGGCCTGCAAAAACAGATTCATACTTTATTCGGTTTTTTGATTATTTATTGTCTATAGCTTTTGAATAGGGTAGTGATTTTATATAATCTTCCATGAATTGCCAGTCCGGCGAGCCGTTTTTTGAGGGAAGCTTTATTTCTGTTTCCTCTACTACACCACGACCATATTTACGTCCAAAAGAATAACGATAACGTTCCATATCCAATACAGTAACAAGAAACATAGCATTAAAATGGTTAATAAATGGAGAATAACCCGCTGTCAATGTTGTTGAACCGATAAAATCAATCGGTTGATATGTTGTGTAGCCAACCGAGCCTTGGCCATCTCCTATGAAAACAATACAATTCCCTTTTGTAACTAATTCGGGTATCAATGTGACATTTTTCATAAACCCGTTTTCTTTTTTCTTTGCCCCAATGTATGCGATATCGTTTCCATTTTTCAATAATTCTGTTGCGTTTGAGCATTTACATTTTTCCAAATGGAAAAAAATATCAGTAATTTTGAACCATTTCCAATTATCCAGATTCAAATTTATAGAGTGGTTAATTATAGGTCGCGGAGAGATTAATTTTTCTATTTCGGTTTGATAATCTATCGTATTTTGATATTTAGGAATTATCAAATCTAACAACTTATCACCTTTCGGCTTTCGCCCATAGGAAAACTTGTATCTATTTGCAGTAATAATAGTCGCGTAGAACAATTTCTCTTCCAATTTCATTTCTCGTTTTGGCATTAAAACAGAAATGTCACTATTGGCAGAAAAACGCACAGGATAAACATATGAATATGTGTGGCTACCTTCTCCATTTGTTGACACATATAAGGAATCAGCCTCAAATATATATTTTTTATCTATCTCTTGAGACGAAATATATCCCACAATTGAATTTAATATGGTTTTTGATGGTCGTAAAAATGGAATGTCATAAAAATTGCTCTGCTCTGAGACGATATCCAGATTAGAAGTCGCTATGCCATTCGACAAGTAAAATAAATCCCGTAATTTCATATCTTACCACTCTGAATAGAGGCTAATAAATAATTCTTTATTGATTGTTCAAAAAGAAATTGATCCAATTTTGAGTAATCTGTTTCCATATAGGCCTCAGCTACCCACTCGTCTTTGTGTGTGATACGATGCTTTACGGATAATCCTGCTTTAACATCTCTTTCTCGATATAGTTTCAACCATTCTTCTTTTATATCTTCCCATTTCCCCAGAGCATCTATTCTGCCGAGTTTTTTACGCTTAACAAAACCGTCTTCACGATAATATCCAAAAAATGTTTGCTTATCGTTCGGATGAGGAACATTAGCAGTCCAAACCATCACACAAGGTGGGGCTGAAGCCGATGGATTGAAAATTTCTGTAGGCATACTAAAAACCGCTTCCAACGTGTGGTTTTTTAAAAGTCGCTCACGCTCAACTTTGCATGTCACTCCCAAGGCACAGTTTAACGGAACAACCGCAACTGCAACACCACGAGTCGAGAGAACAGATAAAAGCGTTTCAACAAATTCTAATTCATTATGATCTTCTTGTGAGTAAGGGGGATTTATCAATCCTATGTCAATATTTTGTTTCCGTAATTTGTCGAGGATTTTTTCATCAAAACAACTTCCGTAATGAATGTTACTTTTCCCATCGCGTCGAACAATCATATTGGCAATACATAACGCATATATATTGGGGTCTGCTTCGATGCCATAAAGTCCCTGCTGTCTGATGTGTTTAATTTCTTCAGGATTGGCATTTTGCATCATTTTGCTCATCGCCGTAACTAAAAATCCACCAGACCCCGCACAAATATCTACGACTTTACTGTTTTTAGTCAGTCCGCTGACTTCGCACATAAAATCCGTTAAGTGTTGTGGCGTAAGAACAATCCCCAATGCTTTCCCGTCATCCCCATTCGAAAATTTTATAAACTCCTGATAAAATTCACCCAAAGCATCTATTGAAGAATCAGAATGATTCATCATCGGCTTTATCTTCATATCCAGTTCCTGAATATACCATCGCAAAGAATTATCATCGGGCATCGGTGTGGTCTGAAAGTGATGCAAGCTTGCAACATCATTAAACGTGCTTAAGATACTATCTATTCTGCCCTGTTCTACTTTCGTGGCTTTCAGAACTTTCGTAATGGCTGTTCTCAAACGGTCTATAAGCGACTCTAATGTTGTTGCCGACTGATATTCGGCCTCAAAAGCAGGGTCTTGTAATGCGATTAGAATACCTGCTATAAAAATAGGTTTATTGTTTGCAGTAACTTTTGCCACTCGCAATTTATTACTCATATCGATAGCCGTTCTGCGAATATCTTCAATAGAGTAGGCGATTGATATTTTCTCACCTTTGATATATTTCAAATAATTTAAAGGCTCTAAAATGATGTTTATCTTTGTGAATTCGATATAATTATCAAACCCTTTTTTCCAATAAAAGGTCGATACTTTGCAATTCTCTTTTTTAGTTCCACTTACAGCTATTGCCACAACATTATAATCGTCTTTCAAAAATTTCGCATAATATAATGCACCATCGACTGCAAATTTTTTCGGTTTGTCAAATTGTTCCGATGCGTGATCTTTTACTAAACGTTTACATTCGACAACCATAATAGTATTGCTGTCATTATTGAACGTTATGATATATTCAGGCTTGGCTTTCCCATTTCCGCCTTTTGTGAAATCAGACAGAGCACATACATCAGGCTTACCTCCGGCCCTTTTTAAGAGATTTTCGACTTTTTTAATCTTTTCGATGTCTCCTTGCGGAAATACGAAACCAAATGAATTTTCACCCTTGCGGATATTCATTTCGGTTTCGACCAATTGTTCGCTAAATATTTCGTTCGCCATACCTATCGTTTTTTCTTTTTCGTCCGCGCTTGTTTTGAGGAGACACTATCCGCATCAAAGATAGTATTTTTTTCTTTGTGAATGTTTTTATCGTCCGTGCGACTTCCACTTTTGCGGAAAATATCGCCGAAGTGTTCGAAATCCTTTTTCCAGTATATCCCCAGGCCGCTCTCCTGCAATCCCTGGGTCTCGTTGGGGCGGTCGATGGTCTGCGAAAAGACTTTCAGGCGCAGGTTTCCCGCACGGTCTATCACCCACGTCAGCGACACGTCCCCCGCGAGATTCGACACATTGCTCGTCCCCACGCTCATGGCGGCGCGGTCGTCGACATAGTTGCCTTCGATCTCGAGTAGCAGCCTGTTGTCGATAAATCCGGTCGACAGTCCCAGATCGTACTGGTTTCCCGAGTAGTCGCTCTGGGGGCGGTAGCGGAAGTATATGTCGTAATCGTCGCTCGAAAGGAAATTGTTGATCTGGTTGGTGAGAATATCGAAACCCACCGCACCCGTCGCCATCACACCCGAGTTGGCGCTCTGTCCGGTGATGGAGTTGTCGGCGGCGAAACTGCCCGTGGTCAGCAGGCTCAGGAACTGCATACTTTTCAGCTCCTGGGTGTTCATGGTGCTAGCGGCGATCAGGCGGGCGTCGGGATCGGCCGACGGAAGGTCGATGTCGAAAGTTATTTCAGGCTCGGAGAGCCGTCCGGCAAGTTGCAGTATGCAGTCGACCGGCACCGTCGAACGTCCGGAAACAAAGGAGCTTCCCTCGCCTACCAGAGGCAGCAGCGATGTGCGCACACGCCACGAGGCTTTGACCCCCAGCAGAACGTCTTCCGGCGCTCCCGACCACCGGAGCGTGCTTCCCGGCGATATTGTAAAACTCTTGTTGAAGACATCCCTCATCGAGAAGTCGAACCTCCCCTCGGAGATGGAGTAGTCGCCCGTCATCGTAAAGAGGTCGGTCGCGGGATTTATTTTCAGGTCGATCACCCCTTCTCCGTGGGCGGTGATGCCCTCGCCGAGGTCGGGGTCGATCTGCATATGGACTTCGGCATCGGGGGTGAGGCCCGCCGTGATGTTTATGTCGAGGTTTTTCCGGGTGGCGGCACGTGCGGGGCCACGCAGACGGCGTTCGTAGGCCAGTTTCTTACGCGCCAGCACATCGGTCGTGTCGAGCCTTTGCGACCGGTCGGAGAAGACCACGAAATCGGCCCACGAGATGTTGCTCTTGCCGTCGAGCGGCAGGTGGAACTGCGTGCCGCGGTCGGTGCGTGCCGAGATGTTCATCCTCGTACCCATCCTCCCCGATCGTATCCCCATCGAGCCTGTCGCGAAGATGCGTCCGTAAAAAGCGTCGTTGTCGTCGGGGCCGGTATCGAAAACCAGCAGACCGCGGGTATTCGCCTCTATGCCGACATTCACGTTTCGCGGGTTCGACATGTCGACGGTCATCGAGAAGTCGGCGGTGTTGCCGTATGTGTCGCGCACGGTGGTTCGCGGCAGGCGCAGCACCGAGTTTTCGACCCTCATTTCTCCCCCTTCGAGGATATATCGTGCGCGGGTATATTTCACTGTGGTTTCGAACCGCGGGATGTTGACGCGTCCGTCCAGACGCAGCTCTTTGAATGTTCCGCCGAGCGTCAGGCGGGCATCCGCTTTTCCGCGAGTATCTTCGAGCAGATCGCCCAGCAAGGGGTCGAGCAGCGCCGCGTCGAAAGAGCCGATGTCGGCAACGGCGTCTATCTCCCCTTTCGAGGTCGAGAGCGAGCCGTACAGCACATTGATCCCGTTCCTTTCGTTGAGCATCTGGAAACGGTTCCGCCGGATGGAGCGGTCCCAGAAACTGGTGAAGCGCAGGGGTGCGGCCTCGATGCCGTTCAGCGAGAGTGCCCTCAGGTCTATCCCCGCATTCATTTTCGGGTCGTTCAACAACGATATGACATCTATATAGCCCGTCGCCCTGCCGCCGACAGCGAGTTTTTTATCTTCTCCCCTTTTGAAGAGGCGTCCCGACGGTGACAGGTCAAAATCGTTAAATTCCACCCTGAGGGTATCGGAGGCCCCCCGCGAGACGACACCGCCGACGGTGAGTCTCTCCGAGGGGTTGTCGGCGGAAAAAATATTGAGATCGTCGACGGCCAACCGGTTCCCGCCGGCATATGTGATAGCACCGGCCTCCAAACGCCATGTCTTATGGTCGAGCGAAATTTGCGAGGGTGAAAAACGGAACACCAGGCCCTCTCTTCCGCTATCTATCGACAGTCCCAATATCGCTGAAAAACTGCCGCTGATGTCGGCGGGACGGGTCGAGACGTTCATCCGTCCTCCCCTTGCCGCGCCGTGCAGGGCAAAGTCGGGGATGTGCATCGCACCCGAATAGATATCGGCGGCGCTCAGGCGCAGCATCAGCGAATCGGAACGGTTGTCGGAATCGAGTTCGATGCCGGTAATGAGCATACCCCGGTATTCGAGGAACTCAGATCGTGCCGTGAGCGAGAAACTGCGGATATAGGGATTGAACACGAACGACACCTCGCTCCCTTTCGCCACGCCTGTCTCCGGACTGAACGCCTTTAACAGCCTGTCGCTGTTTTTCATTTTGAGGATCAGCGTCGAGTTGTTGTCGGCGGCCTGATCGGGCAGGGGAGGAAGATGAATCCCGCCCTCCTCTCCGACGACCCGTCGGGAGTCGAGCATGGGAATGTATCCACGCATGAAATCGTCCAGATTTGCGAACATGGTGCGGTAACCGGTGCGGCTGTGAAATTCGACGTCGGCGAACTCCGAAGAGAGGGAGAGATGCTTTTCCGTCTCGTCGTTGCGGGCGGTGAGGGTTACGACAGGAGTATCCACCGTGCCGTAAGGCGACACATAGGCCAAATTGTGCGCTATCACCACGCCGTTAATATCGTCGAGCCGGGTGCCGTTCAGCGATGCGGAGATACTCCCCGACACCACCGAAACGGAATCTTTGGCATTGAGGTTCATGGCGGCGAGGTCGGCTTTTCGTATGTCGAGTTCGAGGGCGTACTCCGGTGTCGGGCGGCTCCTGTCGAGGCTTCCCGAAAGGTCGAGATGGAGTGCCGGATCGCGCACCACCGCTCCCAATTCGAAAACCTCGCCGTCGAGCGCCGCGTCGAAGGCCGTCTCCCGGTAAGTGTGGCCCCGGAATTCGAGACCGGTTATGTCACCGAGCGCTTCTCCGTCGATCTTTCCGCCTCTCACGGTGCCGTGCACGGAGAGATTGCCCGAGACCGAACCCATATCGCCGACCGCCAGCACCCGTCCGAGGTCGAGTTCCGGAATGACGATGCGTCCGTCGACGGCCACGCCCTTTGTGCCCGCGTTTCGGGATGTGGATATATTTGCGGATACATCGGTATTTCCGGCATCGGAGAAGAGTCTTGCCGACGTGTCAAAATTGTCGAGACGTCCCGAAACATTCCCCGTGAGAGCGATTGCGCCGAGCCTTTCGACGGGGGCGAGGATACTCTCGGGCAGCCCTTTGCCCGTGATCCCGCGTACGAGGCTGTCTATTGCACCGCCGCCCGTGATCGCAAGGTTGCTTATACTGGCTTCGACGCGCATATTTTTGAGGTCGGGTATCCCGCGGCTCCGGAAATCGAGAGCGAGGCTCGTTCCGGGTGCGTGCAGGCTCTCGATGCCTCCCGACAGCGACGTGAGAGGTCCTTTGGTATGGGCCGAAACATCTTCGAGAGCGAGGTCCCAATCGCCTACGACGGGGACGAACCTACCCAGAAAACGAGCCGTAAATTGCGAGCGGCGCACATCTATATCGAGGGCGACGCTGTCGTTGAAATTACTGAAAGCCAACCAATCTTTTCTCAAGCCTCTGATTTGAATGCAGGGTGCATCCAAATCGGCCTCCTCTCCCCTCCCTTCGCAACGTATTCGTGCGTTGTAAAGCGATACGGCAGCACGCGAAACGACGAGGTCGTGTGCTTCGAGGCGGTCTACGCGCCAACTGCTCCGCTCGTCGAATGACAGCGAACGGATGTCCATACGAATGGTGTCGCGCGAAATGGCGAAGTCGTCGATGCTGACGCAGGTGTTGCGGATCACGAAACGGTCCCAGTCGACCATCCTCCCTTTATCGGTGAACGGGCGGTCGTAGCGCAACAGTCCGAAAGTGAGGCTGTCGGCCTCGATGCCCATAATGTTCATACGGAACTTCGAGTCGGGATTGGGTGGTTTGTCGCCACGCATGGCTATCACCACCTCGCGAATGTTTATCATCGAAGCGCTGTCGCGGCGGATCCACAACCGGGCCTTTTCAAGCCCCACCCGGCCAAAGGTGAGAGGTGCTCCCTTTCTTCCGCCCAATCCCCATTCGACGACGGGAGCCGTCAGGCGCGGAACGTACAGCAACGTGTCTCCGTGGAAGTCCTCGACATAAAATCCTTCGACCACCACGCGGTTTATGAGCTTTATATCAATGCGGTCGATGGAGACCTTTGTTCCGAGTTTTTCGGAAAACATGGCCATTACCCTGCGTGCTGCGGCATTTTGCACCGCGGGCACGCTCGCCACCAGCGACAAAACCAGAGGCAGGGTCACGACCGACAGAAGCAGCACACAAAGTGCGGCCACCGCTGTTTTTACCACATTTTTTATAACTTTGCGCATCGAAACGGATCGGACATAAATCTCCAATCTGCAAAAATAGTTAATTTTAGACAAAAGCGGGGTTAAATGGACGGCGAGAAGGTTATTTTAGGCATCGAATCGTCTTGCGACGACACTTCGGCGGCGGTTCTGCGGGGCAGGACGTTGCTTTCGAACGTCATCGCGGGTCAGCAGGTGCACGTCCGTTACGGCGGCGTGATACCCGAACTCGCCTCGCGCGCGCATCAGCAGAACATCGTCCCGGTGGTAGACACAGCGCTTGCGGACGCGGGAGTGGGGGTCGGCGATCTCGACGCCATCGCCTTTACGCGCGGGCCGGGACTGTTGGGTTCGTTGCTCGTGGGGGTCTCGTTCGCAAAGGGGCTTTCGCTCGCGCATGACATTCCGCTGGTCGAGGTCAACCATTTGCAGGGACATATACTTTCGCATTTCATAGATTTGCCGGACAGGGAGGTGCCTCATCCCGCGTTTCCGTTCATGTGCCTGTTGGTATCGGGCGGACACACCCAGATAGTCGTCGTGCGTGCGCCTCTCGAAATGGAGATCGTCGGCTCGACCATCGACGATGCCGCCGGAGAGGCTTTCGACAAGTGTGCCAAAGTGATGGGGCTGCCATATCCGGGAGGCCCCGTGATAGACCGGCTGGCGAAAGAGGGCGATCCGAAACGGTTCGACTTCGCGAAGCCGCGTGTCGGCGGTCTCGATTACTCTTTCAGCGGGCTGAAAACATCGTTCCTCTATTTTCTGCGCGACAGCGTTGCGGAGAACCCCGACTTTATAGAAGAGAACAAGGCCGACCTGTGCGCATCGCTGCAACGCGCCATAGTCGAAACCCTGATGTATAAATTGGTGAAAGCGGCGGGAGAGTATAAGATCCGCGACATAGCCGCCGCCGGAGGTGTCTCGGCCAATTCGGGATTGCGCGACGCCTTACAGGCCGAGGGTGCGCGGCGCGGCTGGCGGGTCTTCCTGCCCGAAGTGCGTTTCACTACCGACAACGCAGCGATGATAGCCGCCGCCGGTAGTTTCCTCTACGAAGCCGGACGATTCTCGTCATTGGACTCCGTCCCCATGACGAGAGTTAAGAGTGAAGAGTGAGCTACGCAGAATTTTATATCGCGTTAGCCAAACTCTTCACTCTTCACTCTTCACTCATCCGCCGGTTCCTCCGGCAACTTGAACTCAGTCATTCCGGCGGTGACGAGAGCGTTGTACCACTGGACTATCTTTTTCATGTCCGAGAAGTGCACCTTGTCGGGGTCGTAGTCGGGAACTATTTCGGCGAAGGTCGCCTCGATTTTGCGCTGGTCTTCTTTGTGACCGACAGTGGGTTTACCGCCCGTCTTTTCGAAAAAAGCCGTGAAAATGTCGGCAAGCGGACGTTCCTCGGCAGTGGTGAAGACCGAGATGTCGGTCATCGAACTGACCCGAGCATTGCTCGGCACGTTCATCCGTTTTCCGTCGGCGAGCGCTTCGACGATTACTCCGCGCGTACTCTGCGCTACATATTTGTAAAGTCCCGGATAGCCCGAAACGGCAAGGATCTCCTTTAATTCCATATCGGCAACGTTATAAAGCTCCGATCTCGGAGAGAACGGCGTTGGTCTTGCGAACGGCTTCGGCGGAGGCGGCAAACTTCGCGGCCTCATCGGCGGTCAACTCCACCTCGACAATGCGTTCGGCACCGCCGCGGCCTATCACCGTCGGGACACCGATGCAGATGTCTTTCTGTCCGTACTGTCCGTTCAGTGCGACGCACGAAGGGATAACTTTCTTCTGGTCGAACATGATGGCCTCGACCACGCTCGCTGCGGCCGCCCCCGGAGCATACCACGCCGAAGTGCCCAGCAGGCCCGTCAGCGTCGCTCCGCCCACCATCGTGTCGGCAACCACCTTGTCGGCGGCCTCCTTAGCAAGGAATTTCGTCACGGGAACACCCCTCCATGCCGCCTTGTCGATGAGCGGTATCATGGTGGTGTCGCCGTGTCCGCCGATAACCATGCCGTCGATGTCCGACATGCTCGCACCCAGCGACTTGGCCAGATAACAACGGAAACGCGACGAGTCCAACTGTCCGCCCATCCCGAAGACCTGCGACGAGGGCAGTCCGCTCGACTTCAATGCAAGATATGTCATTGTGTCCATAGGGTTAGACACGATAACGAAAATAGCTTTCGGGGAGTGCTTCATGGCCTCGCCCATCACCGCCTTCACGATGCCTGCGTTTACACCGATCAGCTCTTCGCGGGTCATGCCCGGTTTACGGGGCACGCCCGAAGTGATGACGACCACATCCGAACCCGCCGTTGCGGCGTAATCGTTTGTAACACCCGTTACTTTGGTGTCGAAATCCAAAAGCGTGGAGGTCTGGTATATGTCGAGCATTTTGCCCTCCGACAGACCCTCCTTGATGTCTATGAGCACAACTTCACTCGCGACTTTACGCATTGCCAACACATTGGCGCACGTTGCGCCCACATTGCCGGCGCCTATGACCGTTACTTTTCCCATTATGGATTAATTTATGGTTTATACGTTTAGCCGACAAGAGCTTTATATTGGTCGGCCGACATCAGTCCTTCGACCTGCGAAGGATCGGACATCGCAACGCGGATGATCCAGCCTTCGCCATAAGGGTCACGGTTGACTGCGTCGGGAGCGTCGTCGAGTGCCGTGTTGAATTCGGCCACTTCGCCG
>QMCE01001977.1_pt1 | contig 11372 bp, 11 predicted proteins | sample 1821851 | NCBI WGS metagenome assembly QMCE01 (sample SAMN09453174, study PRJNA476694) | Termite gut metagenome, whole genome shotgun sequencing project. | isolation source: worker | host: Odontotermes sp. | place: South Africa:Pretoria | collected 2016-01-28
CGACACCCCGCCCCAGCTTACCATAGCCGCAAATGCCGATTCTTATTTTGTTGTTCATACCGATACCTTCTTTCTTATTTTCTTATGGGACGCATGTTTATGTTGTTGTGCGTCAAGTGCTCTTTTAACTCGCGGACCGTGTAGTTTCTTGCCATGCGCGGCGAGTACAGCATACTGCTGATGATCGCCGCCTGCGCCTGCGTTTGCAAAAACAGGCTGCTGAGATGCTCCGGCGCGCCGCCCCCGCCCGACGCGATAAGGGGAACCGATACGGCGTTTTCGGCCAGCTTCATGAGTTCGAGGTCGTAACCGGCCAGCGTGCCGTCCCTGTCGATGGAGTTTAGGCAGATTTCCCCCGCGCCCAGCTCCTGCCCGCGTTTTATCCACTCCGCCGCGTCCATGCCGGTCGCGAGCCTTGCCCCGTCGATGTACACCTCGTATCCGCTCGGCGTATGCCCGGTACGCTTTACCTGAACAGAGAGCACCACGCATTGGGAGCCAAAAGCCCTTGCGCCCTCGCGTATAAGCTCCGGATCGCGCACCGCCATGGAATCGACGCTGATTTTTTCCGCCCCCGCCTTGAGCGCCTCGTACATATCGCCGGGCGTTTTGATGCCGCCGCCTACGGTAAAGGGAATAAATACGCGCCGCGCTACCTTTTTTACTGTTTCGATGTCGATACGCCGCTTCTGCGCGCTTGCCGTGATATCGTAAAAGATCAGCTCGTCGATCTGCGCGCCGTACAGGACGCCGGCCATCTCTTCGGCCGGGGCGACCTCGATATTATCTTCGAACCGTACCGCCTTGGTCACCATGCCGTTTATGACGTCAAAGCACGCGATAAGCCGTTTGGTCAGCACGACAAAAACCTCCCCAGCAGCGAAAGCCCGGCCTCTCCGCTTTTTTCGACATGGAACTGTGTGGCGTAGATATTCTCTTTGCGAACGGCGGCCACAAACTCTCCGCCGTAATCCGCTACGCCCCATATGTCTTCTTGCGCTGTTGGCTGCGCGTAGTAGGAATTTACAAAGTAAAAATGATCCGTTAAGGCGGGATTGCACGGGCTTTTTGAAAGACGCACCTCGTTCCAGCCCATTTGCGGCACCCGCACCGCTCTGTTATCAAAACGCACGACCCGGCCCCTCAGCCAGCCAAGGCAAAGCGCGTCTTCTTCATCGCTGCGTTCAAACAGGATCTGCATCCCCACGCAAATGCCGAGAAAGGGCGTCTTTTTTTTCTGCACGGCGCCCTCTAATGCCGAAACGAGACCCATATCGTTTAGCGAAGCCATGGTAGCCCGCGCGCTGCCCACGCCGGGCAGAATGATATGAGAGGCGCCTTCCAGGTCTTTTCCGCTGCGGGCAAACGCCGCGCGGTATCCAAGGCGGGCGGTCGCCTCAAGCACGCTCGGCGCGTTTCCGGCTTTGTAGTCGATGATTTTGATCATTTACTATCCTCCTGCGCCGAGCTGGAACGGGCTCACGGTGCCGGGGTCGACATTCATGTACGGGTCGAGCCTCTGCGCCGCCACTCTCAGCCCCCGTTGCTTGAGCAGCCTGCCCGGCGCCGCTGCCGTAACGCCCTTGCCAAGCCCGGAAACCACGCCGCCTGTTACAAAGATATACTTTGCCATTTCTTATTCCCACTCCACCGTGGCGGGAGGCTTTGCCGTCACATCGTATACAACGCGGTTGATACCTTTTACCTCGCGCGTGATGCGCTCCGAAACGCTCCCGAGCAAAGCGCGGGGCAGTTGCGCGGCGCTTGCGGTTACAAAATCCGTTGTTTTAACAGCTCTTAGCGCAACGGTTTCTTCGTAGCACCGCGCGCCGTCGCGCACACCGACGCTCCGAATGCCGGGCAACAGCGCGAAATACTGCTGTATCTCCTTGTGCAGGCCGGCGCCTTCGATTTCCGCGCGAAAAATAGCGTCCGCTTCGCGCAGCATATCCAGCCTCGGCTTTGTCACCTCGCCCAGGCAGCGCACGGCAAGCCCAGGGCCGGGAAAGGGCTGGCGGTTCACAAAAGCCGCGGGCAGGCCCAGCGCCGCGCCGCACGCGCGTACATCCTCTTTATACAGCATTTTAAGCGGCTCGATGATTGTATCGAACAGAATATTTTTTGGCATGCCGCCAACATTGTGATGCGCCTTTACCTGCTTGTGCCCGTCTTGGCCGCTTTCGATAATGTCGGGGTAGATCGTGCCCTGTATCAGGCAGCCCGTATCTCCGCGCTTTTGGGCTTCCTCTTCAAAAACGCGAATGAACTCCTCGCCGATAACGATCCGTTTTTGTTCGGGCTCCGTCACGCCTTTTAGCTTTGCCAAAAAACGTTCTTCGGCGTCGACGCGAAGCAGATCGATGGAAAAACTCTCGCGAAACAGCGCGGTCACCTCGTCGCCTTCGTTTTTACGCATCAGACCCGTATCAACAAACAGGCACGTGAGCCGCCCGCCTATGGCGCGGTGCGCGAGCACGGCGCATACGGCGGAATCTACGCCGCCACTGAGCGCGCACAAAGCCGTTCTGCCCGCTGTCTGTTTGCCAATGGCTTCGCACGCCTCGCGAATAAACGCCTCGGCGCTTGTCTGGGGCTCTTTCATAATGTTCCTCCTCATACTGCTCTTCAATTAAAATACCACACAATTGCCGGCGAGATTTCCGCCTGTCTGCGTCATCCTCCTTGTCAGGCTAAAATCTCGCGCGGCATTCTGTGTCGCGTTTTAATGGAAGAGTAGCATTACATTTTGTTGAATCATTGATCATTATATACTTTTAGTATTTTTTCGGCAACTTCCCGCCGGGTCACCCTTGAATCCATCGCCTCTTTTTCAATATACCGGTGCGCCTGTTCCTCGCTCATGCCAAGACAGGAAATCAGCAGGCATTTGCCTCTGTCGATGATGCGGATATCCTCAATTTTCTGCCTGAGTTTATTGTTTTCCGCCTGCATGCGCCGCAGGCGGCTTTGTGCCGAGCCGGCGAGCTTTAGTGTCGCCCACAAAATCGCCCTGTTGATGGGCTTTGATACTGTCAGTACGCCGTCCTCCTCACAGGCGGCGGATACGGCCTCTGTGTGCTCGGCTTTTACCAGCAATATGACCTGCGATACGCCCTCGGAAGCAATTTGTCGCGAAAGGCTCTCGCCCGATTCATCTTTTAGCGGCGCGTTGACGACGACCAAATCAAAATCGCGTTCTAAAAGCGTTCTTCGCGCCTCGCCGCACGAATGCAAAACAGCGATATCCCAAATGGACGCCGCTTTTAATATCTCCGTGATGAATTCCAAGCCTTTTTCCGAATAGGAAATGAGTAACGCGCTTTCCACCGGCTCACCGCTTTTCTTGCACAATATGGTAAACGCTATATTGTGTCGAAATACCTTTCGATGTAGAAATGAGCCTTATTCTCGGCCGCCGCGCAATCGGCCGCCTCGTTTTTTTTGGCGTCGCAATATTTTGCGAGCAATTCCCCGCCGATAACCCCTTTCACAAAAGTGCTATTTTGCGCGAGAAGCACGGCCTTTTCCAGAGTATCCGGCAGAGCGGTCAGAGTACCGGTAACGCTTTCACCGGCGGTGAACAGATCCGCGTCGACAGCGGACGGAAGCTTTGTTTCGTTTTCAATTCCGTCAAGCCCGGCCGAGATAATTAACGCAAACGCGAGATACGGATTGACGGAAGGGTCGGGCGAACGCAGTTCCATGCGCACTCTTTCGCCGGAAGCGGCGGGAATCCTTATCAACTGCGAACGGTTTTGGGGCGACCACGACACATAACCGGGCGCCTCATATTTGCCCAGACGTTCGTAGGAATTGGCAATTGGATTCAAAAACAGGGTCATCTCCGCGGCCTTGGTGAGAATACCCGCAATAAAGCTTTCCGACGCGCTGCAATGCCCGTCGTCCGCGTTTTTGAAAATATTGCGCCCGTTTTGCGCAAGCGACAGGTTCACGTGCATACCGCTGCCCGGCGCGTCCAATATGGGCTTGGGCATAAACGAGGCGAACAGACCGTTTCGCGCGGCTACTGCTTTAACGGTGGATTTGAAGGACTGAAAGTTATCCGCGCAGGTAAGCGCGTCGCCAAATTTGAAGTCTATCTCATTTTGCCCGGGCCCCTGCTCGTGGTGCGAAGCTTCGGGCCGAAGCCCCATTTCCTCGAGGGTCAGGCAGATCTCGCGGCGGATATCCTCGCCGCGGTCGAGCGGTGCGATATCCAAGTATCCGCCCCTGTCGAAAGGGGTAGCGCAGGGGCGGCCGTTTTCGTCGGTCTGGAACAGGTAAAACTCGCATTCCGCACCGATCTTGCAGAGATAACCCATTTTTTTCGCGCGCTCCTCCACCCGCTTGAGCAGCTCCCTGCCGTCGTGCAGAAAAGCCGAGCCGTCCGGATTGCGGATATCGCAGTAAAACCGCGCGACCCGGCCCGGTCCCGGCCGCCACGGCAGTACCGACAGCGTGGCAGGGTCGGGGAACAAAAGCAGATCCGACCGGGTAACATCGCGAAAACCGCGTATGGCATGAGCGTCGAAGGATACGCCGTTTTCGAACGCGGACGCAAGCTCATCCGCCATGACCGAAATGTTTTTTTGCATCCCGAATATGTCGCAGAAGCCGAGCCTTACAAATTTGACGTCGTTTTCCTTTACAAACTCCAGAACCTCGGCGGCCGTATGGTTCATTCTGTTGCCCTCCTATTCTACCGTAACGCTTTTTGCCAGATTGCGGGGCTTATCGATATCCAAACCTTTGTTGGCGGCCACATAGTAGGCAAACAGCTGCAAGACCACCGCCGAAAGAGACGGCGAAAACAGCTCGTGGCACGCGGGCAGCAGAATTTGCGTCAGCTTTTCGTCTCCGTTTGCGCCGTTCCGGCTGTTTCCGATAAGAAGAACCTTGGCGCCCCGGCTTATTACCTGCTGCGCGTTGCTCATGATCTTGCCGTACAGGCGCTCACAGCTTGCGAGCACAACCACCAGCGTATCTTCTTCAATGAGGGAGATGGTTCCATGCTTGAGCTCGCCGCCGGCGTATGCCTCCGAGTGGATGTAGGAAATCTCTTTGAGTTTAAGGGAGCCTTCCAGTGCGATGGCGTAATCGATGTTTCTGCCGATGAAGAAGATGCTTTTATACCCCACGCAGGCCGACGCGTATTTTTGGATCGTGCCGGTCGCTTCCAGCAGCTCCGCCGCCTTTTCGGGAAGCGCCGCGACCGAGGCCAGCAACGCCCGTTCCTCTTCCTCCGTCAGCGTTTTGCGCCGCGAGGCAAAGCGCACTGCCAATAGATATAATAACACAAGCTGCGCCGAAAATGCCTTGGTGGTGGCCACGGCAATTTCGGGCCCCGCTGCCGTAAACAGGCAATAGCGCGCTTCCTTTGCTATTGTACTGCCCACCACGTTGACAATGGCAAGTGTTTGAGCGCCCTTGGCCTTTGCCTCGCGCAGGGCGGCTATGGTGTCGGCTGTCTCGCCCGATTGGCTTATGAGAAGTACCAGCGTTTTCTTGTCGAGGATAGGATCTTTGTACCGAAACTCGCTGGCAAGCTCTGTTTCGACCGGCAGCCTGCACAGGGCTTCAAATACATATTTTGCCACCACGCCCGCGTTGTAGGCCGACCCGCACGCGGTGATGACGATTTTATGATAACGCGAGACATCGAGGTTGTCAATCACACTTTGATTCGCACCGGTCCTGGCGGAGCGTATTGTATCGCGCAGCACGCGGGGCTGCTCCATAATCTCCTTGAGCATAAAGTGCGGGTAGCCGGTTTTCTCGGCGCTGTCCGGGCTCCATGCAACGGTTTCGGGCGGTTTTTGCAGAGGCTCTCTGTCAAAGCTAAAAAACCGCACGCCGTCTTGCCTGATAACGGCGAGTTCTTTGTCGCCCAAATAGCAGACGCGGTTGGTGTACCGGAGGATAGCGGGCACGTCGGACGCGATAAAGTTGCCGTGCTCTGAGAGGCCGACAATGAGCGGGTTATCTTTTTTGACCGCGACGAGCGTGTCGGGCTCGTCAAGGCACATGACGCCGAGCGCGTAAGAGCCCTCCAGCCGGTTTGCCACCCTGATGACCGTATCGATGATATCCCCGCTGTAATAATACTCGCAAAGCTGCGCGACGACCTCGCTGTCTGTCTGCGATGCGAAGCGCACGCCCTTTTGCTCCAGATAACTCTTTAGCCGCCGGTAATTTTCGATGATACCGTTGTGCACCACGGCGACCCGGTTCCCGCTTCCGACATGAGGGTGCGAGTTTACGTCGGATGGCTCGCCGTGTGTTGCCCAGCGGGTGTGGCCGATTCCCACCCGCCCCGCGAGCGGAAAGCTTTTCAGCCGCGCTTCCAATGCCGCGAGACGCCCTTTTTGCTTCACAACGCCGAACCCGCCGCCGCCGACAACGGCGACGCCCGCCGAATCGTAACCGCGGTATTCCAGTTTTTTCAGGCCATCCACAATCATGGCGACCGCGTCCTTTTTGCCCGCGTAACCGATAATCCCGCACATGGCGTTCGCCTCCCGCTACATCACAAGGTAATCGCCGCGTTCCGCACCGACCGATACGTATTTTATAGAGCAGCCGACAGCATTTTCCAGATACCGGATGTACGCAAGAGCCGCCGCCGGCAGTTCCTGCGGTCTCCGGCATTTTGATATATCTGTCTTGAAGCCGTCCAGATATTCGTATACGGGCTTCGCTCTCGCGAGGGCGTCTCCGGACGGAAAATCTTCGGTTTGCACGCCATCCACATCATATGCCACACAAACGGGGATTTTTTCGAGATAGCAAAGGACATCGAGCTTGGTGAGCGCGAGCTCGTCTGCTCCCTGCACCTGTACGCCGTAGCGGCTTGTCGGGATATCGAACCCGCCTACCCGGCGCGGCCTGCCGGTGGCCGCGCCGTATTCGGCCCCCGCCTCGCGCAGGGCGCTCGCTTCCGCCCCAAACAGCTCGGCGGCGAAGGGCCCCTCGCCCACACAGCTCGAGTAGGCTTTCATTACGCCGACAACACGGTCTAGCTTCCTGCCCGGCAGGCCCGCGCCGATGGTGGCGTAAGCCGCCAGCGTCTGCGAGGAGGTCGTATACGGATAGATGCCGTAATCGATATCCCGCAGCGCGCCGAGCTGCGCCTCGAACAAAATATCTTTGCCGTCGCGCGCGGCCTCGCGCAAAAAAGCCGACACATCGGTGATATAAGGCAAAAGCTGCCGCCCGTATTCGTCAAGCCAGCGCAAGGCTTCCCGCAAATCCGCTTTTTGCGCGCCGTAGCCTGTTAATGTGAGATTTTTCCATTTCAGAATGGCCGCGAGTTTATCCTTCAGGGCTTCCGGCGTCAGCAGATCGCCCATCCGCAAGCCCTTTTTCATATATTTATCGCCGTATGCGGGCGCGATACCGCGGCGGGTCGAACCGTATTTTTTGTCCCCGAGCCGTTCTTCCTCCATGATATCCTGCGCCACGTGGCAGGGCAGGCAAACGAAGGCGTTATGGCTGATCTTCAGCTTCGCCGGCGTGACGGCGATACCTTTGTTGCGCAGTACCGCCAGCTCGCCGCAAAGATGCTTAAGGTCTATCACCATGCCGCAGCCCATCACGTTTACCGCATTGCCGCGCAAAATACCGGACGGCAGCAGATTTTGGATAAACCGGCCCTTCTCGTTAACAACGGTATGCCCCGCGTTGTTGCCGCCCTGATACCGGCAGATGACGTCATATTCTTCCGCCAGCAGATCCACCATACGCCCTTTGCCTTCGTCCCCCCAATTGATTCCGACCACCGCTGTCAGCATAACATGCCCTCCTCTGATACTATTCCGCAATTAAAGACGAGCACCTTTGCGCCGGGTCGGCGCGATAAAACTTAGGCGGGAGCGGGCATTGGCAGGGCTAATGTGCCCAAAAGCTCTTTGTTGGCCGCAAGCACCTGCCGCACATCCGCTGCGAATTCCTCTGTCTGTTCCTTTGCTCTGCCGGTGAAGTTCTCGGCGCGCAGCAGGTCGCCGAGTTCATCCCCGGTCAGGGCAAAAGCGGCATCCGCTAAAATACGGGAGAGTAAATCGTTCTCTCCGCCTTCCAGCTTTACTCGCTTCGCGGCTTCGAGCGCGTGCAGGCGTATTCGCTCGTGAAGAAGCTGCCTGTCGCCGCCTTTTTTTACACAGCGCATCAAAATTGCCTCGGTTGCCATAAACGGCAATTCCTCATCCAGATGCGTTTTTATCATCTTTGGGTATACATTCAGTCCGCCCGCCACATTGCCCATCAGCAATAAAATCGCGTCCGTGGCAAGAAACGCTTCGGGGATTGAGATGCGCCGGTTGGCGGAATCGTCCAACGTGCGCTCCAGCCATTGAGCGCTTGCCGTCAGGGCGGGATTCAGGGCGTTTACGGCAACATGCCGCGCCAGAGAGGCGATGCGCTCACATCGCACGGGGTTTCGCTTGTACGCCATCGCGCTGGAACCGACCTGTGAAGCCTCAAACGGTTCGTCGACCTCCTTTAAGTGCGACAGCAGGCGGATATCGTTAGAGAATTTGTGCGCGCTTTGCGCGATTGACGACAGCACCGAGAGCGTGCGATAATCCACCTTGCGTGAGTATGTTTGCCCGCCTACGGCATATACCCTTTCAACCCCCATGCGAGCGGCAATTTTTAGTTCCAGCGCTTTTACCTTTTCATGGTCGCCGTCAAACAGCGTCAGGAAGCTCGCGGCTGTACCTGTCGCGCCCTTGCAGCCGGGCAGGCATAGGCTATCGAGCGTGAATGCAAGCTGGTCGAGGTCAAACAGCAGATCCTGCATCCACAGCGTGGCCCGCTTGCCAAGGGTGGTTGGCTGCGCCGCCTGAAAATGCGTATAGGCAAGGCAGGGCAGCGCTTTGTACCGCAGCGCGAAATCACAGAGCGCCGCGAGTGTGCTGAGAAGCAGGCTTTTGATTCGCAGCAGGGCCGAGCGCTGCAAAATGATATCCGTATTGTCGCCTACATAGCAGGAAGTTGCCCCGAGATGAATGATGGCCTTTGCCTTTGGGCATTGCTCGCCGTAGGCGCGGATATGCGCCATGACATCGTGGCGTGTTTCGGCTTCAAATCTGGCCGCCGCCTCGTAGTTGATGTCGTCAATATGCGATTTCATTTCTTCGAGCTGCTCACCGCTTATCGGAAGCCCGAGCTCGCGCTGGCTTTCGGCCAACGCGACCCACAGTTTGCGCCATGTGGAAAATTTGTTGTTGTCGGAAAATATAAACTGCATTTCCGCGCTCGCGTACCGCTTGCACAAAGGGCTTTCATATCTGTCTGACATACCCGCCCGACCTTACCTTTCTGTGTTGCGCATAAAAAATACGCCCACCTTATGATGCGAACGGAGAACAATGATAAGCCGGCAAAAGAAGAACCGGACGAACCAAAGCTCCTGCATCATCTGATGAACGCCTTTGTTCAATAATAACATTATACTACAGCAACTGGCGGATTGTCAATGATTTGGAGAAATCTTGCTCAATGCTCAGTGGAAATGCATGCTGCTCTTCGATTAAAATTCGCCTGTCATTTATGCTTGCGCTTTTGCGCCGGGTCGGCCGCAAATACGCGGGCGGGGGCGGCTATTGGCCCTGCCAATGCCCGCCCTCGCCCAAGTTTTATCGCGCCGGCCCGGCGCAAAGGTGCTCGTCTTTTAATTTCGGCACAGGGATATTATACCAGCTCGATCACAGCCATCTCGGCAGCGTCGCCGCGCCTCGGGCCCATACGCACAATGCGTGTATAGCCGCCCGGGCGGGCGCTGTATTTGGGCGCGATCTCGTCGAAAAGTTTCTTTGCCACATCCTCTTTCGTAATGAAAGAAAGCACCTGGCGCTTTTGGTGCAGATTGCTCACTTTGGCCATCGTGATCATTTTTTCCGTAACCGAGCGCACCTCTTTTGCCCTGGTGACGGTGGTCTCGATGCGGCCCTTTTCCAGCAGAAAGGTAACCATTGCGCGTAGCATGGCCTTTCTGTGGTCGGTGGGTCGCCCGAGCTTTCTTGCCCCTGGCATATCCGTTCACTCCTTTCGGTCGCATCTTCCCTCATAAGGCGTCGTTACCGCCTTGCGAACGATGCGATTCCGGCTTACTGTTCTTCTACGGGCCGTTCCATTCGTTCTCGCAAGCGGGGGAGAAGTCCGGTATTTTTCCGCCTGCGGCGGAAGATGGCCGGAGGCGAAAAAGGGTGGGAGTTCTCTATTCCTCGTCGTTTGAGAGGGTGAAGTTGAGGGAGGCAAGCTTGGCCATAACCTCTTCGAGGCTCTTTTTGCCAAGGTTGCGAACCTTCATCATCTCCTCGGGGGATTTGCTGACGAGATCTTGCACCGTGTTGACTCCCGCCCGCTTTAAGCAGTTAAAGGCGCGAACAGATAAGTCAAGCTCCTCAATGGTCATCTCAAGAGCCTTTTCCTTACCGGATTCTTCTTTCTTTTCCAGAATCTCGGCCGAGCCCATCTCGTCGGAAAGGTCGACGAAGTGGTTGAGCTGACGGTTGAGGATCTTGGCAGCAAGGCTGACGGCTTCCTTCGCGGATATCGTGCCGTCGGTCCATACCTCCAGCGTGAGCTTGTCGTAGTCGGTTATCTGTTCGACACGGGTGTTTTCTACCCAGTAGTTTACCTTGAGCACCGGCGTGTAGATACTATCAACCGGTATGGTGGAGATGGGGGCTTTATCGAGCTCGGTTTGCTTGTTGCGCTCGGCGGAAACATACCCCTGCCCTTTTTTGAGGGTAATTTCCATCGAAAGCTTGGCGCCCTGCCCCAGTGTGGCGATATGCATCGAAGGATCAAGCACTTCGATGTCGGCGTCGGCCTCGATGGAACCGGCCGTTACCTCGCACTCGCCCTCAGCCTCGATGCGCACCGTTTTAGGTTCCTCGGTGTACAGCTTGGCGGTGAGGCCCTTGATGTTGAGGATGATTTCGGTCACATCCTCCTTGACGCCGGGGATCGTGGAAAACTCGTGCTGGATACCGTCGATCTTGACGGATATAACGGCCACACCGGGGAGCGAGGAGAGCAACACGCGACGCAGGCTGTTACCCAAGGTTGTGCCGAAGCCCCTGTCCAGCGGCTCGCCCACAAAACGGCCGTAGGTGCCGTCGGGCTTAAGCTCCGCCGTTTCAATTTTCGGCTCGATTATTTTAACCAAATAGAAACCCTCCCTATTAAGACGCCCCGCTTAAGCGCCTTTTTATTCGTTCCCGCTGCCTTAATGTTGCTTCCCCCTGTTACTTGCTGTAAAGCTCTACTATAAATGTCTCGTTAACCGGAACGTCTATATCCTCACGGGTGGGTACGCGCTCTATTTTACCTTCAAACGCGGCTGTGGAGCCGGTTATCCACGCGGG
>QMCE01001978.1_pt1 | contig 11372 bp, 9 predicted proteins | sample 1821851 | NCBI WGS metagenome assembly QMCE01 (sample SAMN09453174, study PRJNA476694) | Termite gut metagenome, whole genome shotgun sequencing project. | isolation source: worker | host: Odontotermes sp. | place: South Africa:Pretoria | collected 2016-01-28
CAACACCGGAGTTGCCGGCGGTGCCTCAGCCACCTTCTTGCCATTCTCGTCGAACATAGCCTTTACGCGTCCCGTATTGGTTCCAGCCAACAGGATATCGCCCACATGGAGCGTTCCGTTTTGTACCAGTATCGTCGATACATAGCCGCGGCCCTTGTCCAGCGACGATTCGATGACCGTACCCGTCGCTTTGCGGTCTGGATTAGCTTTCAAGTCCAAGAATTCAGCTTCCAGAAGTACTTTTTCGAGCAGTTTATCGAGGTTCAGACCCTGTTTTGCCGACACTTCCTGCGACTGATACTTGCCGCCCCAGTCCTCGACCAGATAGTTCATCGCGGCCAGTTGCTCTTTGATATGCTCGGGGTTGGCGCCTGGTTTATCGATTTTGTTGATTGCAAAAACCATTGGCACACCGGCTGCCGCGGCGTGGTTTATGGCCTCTATGGTCTGGGGCATCACGCTGTCGTCGGCCGCCACGATGATGATCGCAACGTCGGTAACGCTCGCACCACGGGCACGCATCGCCGTAAACGCTTCGTGACCCGGAGTGTCGAGGAATGTGATCTTGCGCCCGTCCAACTCCACGCTGTAAGCACCGATGTGCTGCGTGATACCGCCGGCCTCGCCTGCGATGACGTTCGTCTTTCTGATATTGTCCAGCAGCGACGTCTTACCGTGGTCGACGTGGCCCATGACCGTCACAATCGGAGGCCGCGACTGCAAATCCTCATCGCTGTCGGGAGCCTCGACTTCCACCGCCTCCTGAATCTCAGCCGACACGAACTCGACTTTATAGCCGAACTCCTCAGCAACCACAACGAGCGCCTAGGCATCCAACCGCTGATTGATCGACACCATCAAGCCGAGGTTCATACAAGCCATGATCACCTCGTTCACACCCACGTTCATCATCGTCGCCAACTCGCTCACCGTCACGAATTCCGTAGCCTGGATCGTGCTGCCCTGCATCTGTGCGCGTTCGATCTCCTCGTGACGTGCTTGCGCGGCTCTGTCGCGTTTGTCGCGGCTATACTTGGCCGATTTGCTCTTCGAGCCCTTCGATGTAAGGCGAGCCAGAGTGTCCTTCACCTGCTTCTGTACCTCTTCGTCGCTCACCTCGGGCCTGAACAGCGGCTTGGGAGCGCCTTTCTGACCGCCCTTTTTCTTGCCTCCGGCATTTGCGTTATGTCCACCTCCCGGACCGCCGCCCCCGAAGGGTTTGTTGCCTCGAGGTTGTTGTCCACCACCGCTTCCCGCTCCGGGCTGCTGCTTGCTAAGGTCGACCTTATTTATACGCTTGCGCTTTTCGCGCTTGCCGCTCACGATGTCCTTCATGTCGATCTTGCCGAGCACCTTGGGTCCTGTGAGCGTATCGGTACCGGGACGGAAAACGTTGCTCGAATCGGCGGCACGGCGCTCGTCATACGTTTGGCTCTGCATCACAGGTTTAGCGGGCTCTGCCTTCTCGGGTGTCACTGCCTTCTCGGGTGCCACCTTGACAGGCTGTTGCACAACGGGCTTGACCACTACCGGCTCGGCCTTAGGCGGCTCCGGCTTTTGAGGCGCTGCCTCCTTCTTGGGCGCTGCCACAACAGGTTGTTGCACAACGGGCTTAACCTCCACCGGCTCGGCTTTAGGCGGTTCCGGCTTGGGTTCGGGTTTCGGTTCGACTTTCGGCTTGGGGTTCAGATCTATCTTGCCGATCACCTTGGGGCCGCGCGCCGCAACCTCTTCGCGTGCGCTGATCACACCCGTTTTGATCACCAGCTCCTCTTTGAACTCCTCTTCGGGCCTCTTCGCGGGGGCATCCTTACGGCTGTCGAGCGAGATGGTCTCCTGCTTCACGCCGCCGATACGCTCGCGAACGTTGAGCCGTGCGTCGCTCTTGCCTCCGCCGAACTCCTTCTCCAGCAGCGCATAGGCATCTGCATCGAGCACCGTGTTGGGCGAAGAGTCGATCTTATGGCCCTTCTTGGCCAAAAATTCCACAATGGTGCCCACGCCGACATTCATCTGTCGCGCAGCCTGATTAAGCCTTATCCTTTTTTCGTCACTCATACCGTAATAATTCCTGGTAGTAAATCTATATCTGTGTGCATATACGCACGGGGCGATCATTATTTTGCTGACTGTCTGGGTATTAGCAGGGCCGTATTTATGCAACCTTTGCCGGGCGAGTTAAGCGTGAGTCCAAAATTAGGTCATGCATGACTTCGGAATACCGACCGAACAATTGCCTTTAATCCGGAACCACACTCACCGTATGCGAACAGAGAATTGCGTTTTACACATTGCATCTCTCAATCGCACGGCGCCATCAACTCTTCAACAGGCAGCGCCTAAGCCCTCCTCTAAGTATGTCAGTCATTACTGAGGCGGGAGAAACGGATTCCCCTGCTTCGATGGCGATGAGGTAGCAAAAGATACGTCCTTTGTCGAATACCAAAGGCATGGTCATTATACAAAGCACTTTGCCTGTCACTCATATCATCGACCGCCGCCGCTCACACTGCTCACACTCCGATTTTAGTACTCAGAGCACTCTTTTAATCGTTTTATTTCCGAGTCTGTATCGTCGCATATTATTTAGGCAGGCAATCCATACGCCCAAATATCCAATGTCACGGCCGTTATGAGAATACTTCGCCAAGTACTCACCGCCGATACCACACACTACTCAAACTCCGATTTCAGCACACGTAGCACCTCTTTCACCGTCTCTTCTTCGAGATCGGAGCGGCGCATCAATTCGTCGGCAGACAGCTCCAATACGCTCTTGGCGGTATCGAGGCCGGCACCCTTCAGCGCATCGATCACCCACTGCTCAATCTCGTCCGAGAAGTCGTCCAGCGCCACGTCTTCCTCCTCGTTCTCGCGATATACATCTATGTCGTATCCTGTCAGCATGCTCGCCAGGCGGATGTTCAACCCACCCTTACCGATCGCCAGCGACACCTCGTTGGGCTTCAGATACACCGCCGCAGTCTTGCGCTCTTCGTCCAACGTTATAGATACGATTTTTGCCGGATTCAGGGCGCGTTGGATTAACAGTTGGGTGTTGTTGGTCCAGTTGACCACATCGATATTCTCGTTACGCAACTCCTTGACTATCGAGTAAATGCGCTGCCCTTTCATGCCCACGCATGCTCCAACGGGATCGATGCGGTCGTCATAGCTCTCGACGGCCACTTTGGCCCTCTCGCCCGGGATGCGCACGATCTTGCGGATCGTGATGATGCCGTCGAATATCTCGGGTACCTCCTGCTCGAACAGACGCTCCAGGAACTCGGGTGCCGTGCGCGACAGGATGATCACCGGCGTATTGTTCCTCATCTCGACCTTGCTCACGATAGCGCGTATCGCGTCACCCTTGCGGAAAAAGTCGCTCGGGATCTGCTCGCTCTTGGGCAGGATCAGCTCGTTATCGTCATCGTCGAGGATCAGCACCTCTTTTTTCCACACCTGATAGATCTCGCCCGTGATAATCTCGCCCACCTTCTGGCTATATTTTTCGTAGATGCTGGCCTTCTCGAGGTCCATAATGCGCGAGGCCAGATTCTGCCGCAACGACAGCACCGAGCGCCGCCCGAACTGGTCGAGTTTGATCTCGTCGGCAACCTCCTCGCCGACTTCATACGTGGCATCTATGGCCCTTGCGTCGCTTAATGAGATCTGCTGGTTGGGATTCTCGACCTCGCCGTCGGGAACTATCGTGCGGTTGCGCCATATCTCGAGGTCGCCCCGATCGGCATTTATAATAATGTCGAAGTTCTCGTCGGTCTCGTAAGTCTTGATCAGCAGGTGGCGGAACACATCTTCCAGCACGCCGATCATGGTGCTTTTGTCGATATTCTTCAGCTCTTTGAACTCAGCAAAGTTGCTAATCAGATTCAGATTGTCCATCTATCGTTTAGTTTTTATCTGTCTTTTGTTCGGTTCGGGCCGACTTAGGCTCGGTCGAAAGCCGGGCGGATGTTTCAGGCCATCTCTGGGGTCACCATAAAATCAGGCAGCGTATTGTCCGTAAATTGAACTCCTCAAACAGCCTCTCGCCCGGCACTCCTGAAACACGCGCATGCTGCACTGCTGCCTTGTATGCTTCTGCCTTCTGCTTATAGGCAGACTCTTCATATACAGACCATGTTGATACGACTAAAATTTTCGCCGTGACTGGGTCTGAGGTCGCCGGGCTACTCCGGCATCCTGCCTGCGAACTGTTCACTCACATCGATCGCGGCTCCGGGAAGTCGAGAAATTATGCTCTGCACTATGCAGTCCGTCACTTTATTATAACGCCTTGCCATTACAACGGCGAGGTGGTTCACTATATGCCTGTCCTGTCGATTCCCAGGAGTTCTATGATGCGCTAAAGTGCGACACGGATCGTCGCAGTCGGTATTGCGCATTCTAAATCTCCGAGTTCGCGATAGGGCTCCGGTTATTTAAAGTCGAGCCACTCCTTAGTCCACTTAACCTCCGTCAGCGGATACTCATCCACGCGTTCTATGGCCTGCTTGCGTTTGCTCCCCTCGACGGCAACGCGCTCCTCCCATGCCAGAGTTATCGACTCGGGCGTCGCGGCGCGCAACTGGGCGACGATCTTTGTGCCATTATTCAGCAATACCTCGACGGGTCGCCCGACGAGTTTCGCGTATTGACGATACACCTTCAGGGGTTGCCCTACGCCTGCTGAAGCCACAGTGAGCTCGTAGTCCTCGACTTCGCGATCGAAAGCGCCGTCTATCGCCTTGTTCAGCGCCACACAGTCGTCTATCGACACCGACCGGTCGCCATCTATCGCAACTTCGACCACATTCCCGGGCCGCACCAAGACCTCGACCACGAACATCCCATCGGCCAATGCCGACTCGGCTACAGCCCGTATTTTCTCTGACTCCAACATAACCGTTATAAAAACAGGGGACTCTCCTGTCCCCTGTCACGGTGCAAATATAGTATTTTTTTTGCGTTCTACAAAAAATATTGATTAATGGGCGTCGTTTAGTCGAAAGATGAGTGTCGGCAGGTGCTTGTGCGGGGCTGCTTTTCCGAACGAGAGGCTCGAATTCTGCAAAACCAATGTTATCGCTTAGAGCAAACTGCCTACAACACATATTCGGCACACTGCATAGATAGGGGCATTGTGATAATGACAAGAATTTGTCTCAAAACGAAATTTGACCCTCTGAGAATTGCATATTTAGAAATTTTCTCCGAGGGGAGTCCGAATAAAAGAGATTCCGTCTCGGAGTTTCGAGACGGAATCTTAAATATTAACCGATGATAACAAATTGTGCTTGGAATGCAGCATCGCACTTTTTGCGGGCAGACTGAATTACTCCACATCCTCGCCGTCCTTGGCGCTGTTCCATGGTTTGATCACTCCGCGTTTCGAGTCGCGGATGAAGTTGACGATCAGGTCCCTCTCGGGTGATGCGGCGAATTGATCTATCACCATGTCGCACGCCCTGCCGTAGCCATAACCGCTCTGGAACAGTATGCGGAACATCTCCTGTATCTCGCCGATCTTCTCGCTGCTGAACCCGCGGCGGCGCAGTCCTATAAAGTTGGCGCCCACGAACGACAGCGGATTGTGCCCCGCCTTCACGAACGGAGGTACATCCTTGCTCACGAGCGACCCGCCCGCAACCATGGCGTGTGCCCCGATTCGCGTAAACTGATGCACCGCCACATGGCCGCTCAGTATCGCCCAGTCGCCCAACTCGACCTCGCCGGCCAACAGAGTACAGTTAGCCACGATGCAGTTGCTGCCGACGATACAGTCGTGACCCACATGCGAGCACGACATGAAGAGGTTATTGCTGCCGACCACCGTTTTGCCGCGCGATGCCGTACCGCGATTTATCGTTACGCCCTCGCGCACGGTGTTGTTGTCGCCCATCTCTACGGTGGTGTACTCGCCTTTGAACTTCAGGTCCTGGGGTACTCCTGCGATGACCGCACCGGTGTGGATGCGGCAGTTCTTGCCCATCCGCGTGCCGTCGTGCAGCACCGCCCCCGGCCCAATATGACACCCGTCGCCCACCACCACATCGCCTGCGATGTAGCTGAACGGATCAACGATCACATCTTTGCCCAACTTCGCGTCGGGGTGAATATATGCCAATTCGCTTTTCATAACCTACCTGTTTTTAACGACCTGAGCCATTAGTTGCGCCTCTGTGGCCAGCACGCCGTTGGCATAGGCGCGCGCCTCCATAACCACGATACCGCGGCGTATGGGCTCCAGCAGCCGCAACTCGAACTGCAATGTATCGCCCGGAACCACTTTTTGTTTGAATTTAACGCCGTCGATCTTCATAAAGTATGTCGACCACAGCTCGGGATCCTCGACATTGTGTAGTGCCAGAATACCTCCGCACTGCGCCATGGCCTCGACGATCAGCACGCCCGGCATCACCGGCTCATCGGGGAAATGACCCACGAAGAACGGCTCGTTCATCGTAACATTCTTAATGCCTACCACATTTTCGTTGTCGACATGCATCACCTTGTCGACCAACAGGAACGGCGGTCTGTGGGGCAGGATGCGCTTGATGGCGTTTATGTCGTACAGCGGCTCGGCACCCGTCTCGAACACATAGCGCGGACGCACGGCATCGCGTTTGATACTCTTCTTGAGTACTTTCACCAGCTCGGTATTGGCCATGTGGCCGGGCTTGGTGGCCAGCACCTTGCCTTTGATCCGCACACCGAGCAGCGCCAGATCGCCCAGCACGTCGAGCAACTTGTGCCGCGCAGGCTCGTTGACGAAGCGCAACTCTATATTATTGAGATATCCGTTGCCGTTAACCTTGACATCCTTACGGTTCAGAATACCGGCAAGGCGCTTGATCTCGTCGTCCGAGATGGGGTTTTCGACCACCACTATGGCGTTATCTATATCGCCTCCCTTGATCAGATTGGCCTCGAAAAGCGGCTCCAACTCGTGCAGGAACACGAATGTGCGGCACGGGGCGATCTCCTTCGCAAAGTCGGTCGTTTTGTCGAACACCGCGAACTGATTGCCTATCACGCGCGAATTATAGTCGATATGCACCGACACGCTGAACTCCTCGTCGGGATATATTTCGATATTGACGCCTTTTTCGGGTATCTCGAACTCGACCTTGTCGCGCAATTCATAGTATTGCACCTCGGCATCCTGCTCCGTTAGGCCCGCTTTGGCTATCGCGGCGGCATATTCGCGTGCAGAGCCGTCCATAATAGGAGTCTCGGGTCCGTCGATCTCGATCAGTGCGTTGTCGACCCCCATGGTCCACAGTGCGGCCATGATGTGCTCGATGGTGGATACTCTGGCCTCGCCGCGCTCGATGGTCGTTCCGCGCGCCGTGCTGCATACACATTCGCCCAACGCAGGGATATCTACCGGAGGCTGCAAATCTGTTCTGCGGAACACGATACCTGCGTCCGCCTCCGCCGGCAGCACTGTCATTCGCACATCCACACCGGTGTGCAATCCCTTTCCGGCGAACGCGACAGGGGAGGCAAGCGTCTTTTGTTTTGGCATAGCAATGAGTTAGTTACGTTTAGTATAACGTAAAATTCGACAGCAAAGGTATTAATTTTTCATTAAGAAATCGTACATTTGTAGGGAATTATGCAAAACGGGAAAGATAAGCCGCGTGTGAGGTTGCCGTTCGAGCGGCGGTCGATGGATCTCGGAACGTGGGTGTATGTGCATCGTGCGGGGGTTTGTGCGACCGTTATAGCGTTGCTGCTATTTGGCATAGCCTTCGTGGGGTGGCGAATGAATATGGGCGAGAGCATGGCCCATCAGGTGATATATCTCGAGATGGAGCCGCCCCCCGAAGAGATGCAACAGCCTGATATAAAGGAAGTTGCGCCGGTGGATTATGGCAATGTGTCGAATCGCGCATCGAACGAAAATGCCGAGCTCGACGCCCGTCTGCGCGATGCTGCGGGGAGTGACGCTCAAGACCTGTACGAAGAGGCGGCGGGGCTGGACGACAGGATGAACGCCAATCGTGCAGCGTACGAGGAGGGCCTGAGGAGCAACCGTGAGATGATAGACGCCTCGCGCCACCAGCCGACCGACGGGAGCGGGCAGGAGCGGAGTGCGCGCCATAGCGGGAATGTGGCGGCCAGTTACTCGTTCACCAACCCCGTTCGGCACGACATGCATCTCGACATTCCCGCCTACCGGTGTGTGGGTGGAGGGCAAGTGGTGGTCGCGGCGGTGCTGGATCAGAACGGGAATGTGGTGTCGGCCGAGGTGGAGCGCTCCTCGTCGACGGGTGACGGATGCTTGCAACGCGAGGCACTGGCCTCGGCACGTGCGTCGCAGTTCAATATGGACACTTCGGCGCCGGTGCGACATAGGGGGACGATAACGTATGTGTTCGTGCCGCAATAGCCACGCGTTTTGCACATTTTTTTCGCGGCTTCACGTGTCGCAAGCGCCAAGGCGACTTGCTTAGGATGATGGGCGTGTGTCGCTACTTATACGGCCGGGGCGCATTCAGTGCGAAGCAGAGGCTGCGGTTGAGGGATATCAGGTTGCGCGAGACGGTTTAGGTGTACTTCAACGGACTCCGGTCTAATAACTTTCGCGGGTTTTGCATCGGAATACGATAAGAATTATCATGCGTTAGCGCTGCAGACCATGGAGGCGGATAGATGGATGTTATTTATGAGGTTGTTTGGAATTTTACACTCTCGTTCTTTTTTTGTCGTTTTACTCTCCATTTTCACCAAAAACTCGCGACATAAATTCCGCGCTATACTCCTCGTTCCTGGCAAAAACAGTAGGGTAAAAATCCTAAAAAACAGCTTTGGTGAAAAAGTCCAAGCGACCTCTTAGTTCTCAACGATATCTCTATCATCCACGCCGACCGACAGCCGTTTGTGACAGGATTGGGGAATTGGAAAGTCTGCTCGCGAAATCGTAACTTTTGGCTATATTTGTCTTTGGGTATGGAAAACGGAATAAAATATGAGTTTACTGCCAAGCCGTGGCTGCACGAGTGGCTCTTTGTTGCGATGCCAGAGGAGATGGCTCGCGAGATCAGAGAGAACCTCAAGTTTCAGGAAGAGGGTTGGGGACGGATGAAAGCTACCGCCAAAATTGGAACGACCGAGTGGAATACCGCAATCTGGTTCGACACCAAGAGCAACACCTACCTGATGCCCGTTAAGGCCGAAATCAGGAAAAAAGAGAACGTAGAGCCCGGCAAAGAGATTAAGATAACAATATGGGTATGAGATAATTTTCCTGTCACGCTCATCCGCTCGTTCTGCTCATGCGACGAGGATGGTGCCCGAAGTTCGGTCGCTCGTTACGCTTCGGAGTCCCGGGCAGGTTGGATGGGAGACGGATGAACCCAAGGCAGATAGAGTACGATTGTAGTTTTTGGATATATTAATAAAGGCGATGACATAGTCGAAGGCAGTAGTGCCGGAGCAGACTCGACAGTTATAAATGTGGCATAAGCCGTGCAGACGCCCACAGTATCGGCGAGTGATGAACTGCCCACTTAAAGTATCGGGTATGGATACGGCAAGGCTTGCTGCCGAGAGTATGATATTCCCTAATTAAACATCGATATAAGATTTGGATATCACCACTGGTAATATAATGTTGGTCGGGTCGATCCTGCTTTTCGGCAGTATTCTGGCGGGCAAGGCGGGAGGACGGTTCGGTATTCCGGCCCTGTTGCTGTTCCTCGGACTGGGGCTGCTCGTGGGCGCGGGGGGCGTGTTCGGCGATCGGGGAATACACTTCGACGATGTCGCCGACGTGCAGATTATAGGTGCCATGGCGCTCAGCGTGATTTTGTTCACGGGCGGTATGGAGACCCGATACTCGGAGATCAAACCAGTGATGGGGCAGGGGGTGATCCTCGCAACCCTCGGCGTATTGCTCACAGCGGCTGCGACAGGATTGTTCATCTATCTGGTATTCGGCCAATTCCGGCTCGTGGAGTCGCTCCTGTTGGCTTCTATGATGTCGTCTACCGACTCGGCAGCCGTTTTCTCGATCCTCAGGCGCAAGAAGATAGGGCTCACGCAACGTCTGAGGCCAGCACTCGAATTGGAGAGCGGAAGCAACGACCCTATGGCTTATATGCTCACGATACTGCTGTTGGGCATAATAGGCGGTGGCGGCGAGGTGAAAGTAGGTGCTGCGGCGTGGATGTTCGCGTTCCAGATGAGCGTGGGTGCCGCGGCAGGGTTCGGTATAGGCAAGCTGACGGTGCTGGCAATCAACAATGTGAACCTCGAGAACAAGTCGCTCTACTCCGTCCTGCTGCTGGCATTCGTGTTCTTTACTTTCTCGTTCACCGATTCGATCAAGGGTAACGGCTATCTGGCTGTCTATATAGCGGGACTTGTGGTGGGCGATAGTAAACTACTCTATAAAAGGAATCTACAAACATTCTTCGACGGGTTTACGTGGTTGTTCGAGATCGTGCTGTTCTTGGCGTTGGGTCTGATGGTGCGACCTGCCGACCTGCTGCCCGTGCTCGGGATAGGACTGGCCGTAAGTGCGTTTATGATGATTGTAGCGCGTCCGGCAGCCGTGCTGTTGAGTCTGCTGCCATTCAGGGGGATGACTCTGCGCGGCAAGTTTTTCATCTCGTGGGTGGGATTGCGCGGGGCAGTACCGATGATCTTTGCATGCTATCCGATCATGGAAGGGGTCGAGGGGGCGCATACGATGTTCAATATAGTGTTCATTGTGACGGTGGTGTCGCTCATTGTACAGGGTACGACGGTGGGGCGTGTTGCGCAACTGCTGAATCTGGCCACCGAGGAGAAGCTACCCGCATTCGGCCTCGACCTGCCTGATAAGATCAAGTCGGCCCTATCGGAGATAGATGTACAACCCGTGCTGTTGGCCCATGGCGACCACCTTAAGGATATGATCCTGCCCGATAACACACTGGTGATGATGGTGCGCAGGGGCGACGACTATTTTGTCCCCAAGGGCGGTACGAGGCTTGCTGTTGGCGATAAACTGCTCGTAATATCCGATAATGACGACGAGTTGAGGCGCACATACGACTCCCTCGGAGTGATAAATTCTTTGCAGGAGTGACATAGCCTGTTTCGTCCTACCGGCTTGTCGATCAGTTGTTTGCTCCGAAGATCGGGGGCGATTGCGCACACTTACTTGGGACGAAAAAAAATATGTAACGCCGAAACTCTTTTGTGATTTCTAAATTTTGCGTATACTTGCACCGTAAATGCAAGACATTTTTTATGAACAATGGTAAAAAACGGGTTGTAGTCAGCTACAACAATCTCTCACCTGAACTGCAAGCCGAACTGAAAAAGGCATATCCTCTGGGATTCACCGACTCTATGATAAGAATCGAGAAGGCTCC
>QMCE01005966.1_pt1 | contig 11368 bp, 9 predicted proteins | sample 1821851 | NCBI WGS metagenome assembly QMCE01 (sample SAMN09453174, study PRJNA476694) | Termite gut metagenome, whole genome shotgun sequencing project. | isolation source: worker | host: Odontotermes sp. | place: South Africa:Pretoria | collected 2016-01-28
CCGCGGCAAGCCGCGGGGTATTAAACCTTTCGTTTCCTCACTCGCTCGATCATGCCCGCGCTAGCGCGGTCGCGATCTCGCTCCGTTCGTCAATAAATGTTTTGGCTTATTTGAAAATCAATTTGGATTGAATTTTCTTTTTCATTTTTTCATTACAGAAAAATCAGGGCTGCCTGCGTGTGACAGACAGCCCCGGTTTATCAGGCGTTTTCTGTAAATACGCCCATCTTTCTGAATTTCCCGTAACGCTTTTCGGGTAATTCATCGTAATTTTCGGCTGTCAGGCGATCCAGAGCGCCGCGCAGCCATGAGGCGATGTTTGACGCGGTAAGCTGCGCGTCTTTCGCGGCCCCGCCTTCGGGTTCGGCGACTATGTTGTCACAGATGCCGAAGGAATATAAGTCTTGCGCGGTGATTTTCATCAGTTCGGCGGCTTCGCGTTCCCTTGAGCCGTCCTTCCAGAGAATTGACGCAAAACCTTTGGGGGAAATGACCGAATAGAGAGCGTTCTCCAGCATGGCAAGTTCGTCACACACGCCCATAGCGAGCGCGCCGCCGGAACCGCCTTCGCCGAGCACTATCGACATAACCGGCGTTTTAAGCGTCATAAATTCCTGCAGGTTGCGGGCGATGGCTTCGCCCTGTCCCCGTTCTTCCGCGCCGACTCCGCAAAACGCGCCGGGAGTGTCAATGAAGCACAGCACCGGACGGCGGAATTTTTCGGCTTGTTTTGCGAGACGCAGGGCTTTGCGGTAGCCTTCGGGGTGAGGCATGGAGAAATTGATTTTTTGCAATTCCGCAATGTCCCGCGCCCGTACCTGCGAGATAACTGTAATGGGTTTTCCTTCAAAAAGGCCGATGCCGCCCATCACGGCGGGATCATCGCTGAAATAACGATCCCCGTGAAGCTCGGTAAACTCGGCAAATAAAAGGGGAATGTAATCGCGTATTGTCGGGCGGCCCAGACTTTTCAAGAGATCGACTCTCTGCATTATATTCAGCGGCATTAGTTACTCCTTCCCTGCTTGTAGCCGTGCAGCCGGATCAGGCGGGCAAGAACGGCGGGCAGTTCCCGGCGTTCGACGATCATGTCGGCGAACCCGTGCTCAAAAATAAATTCGGCTGTCTGGAATTTTTCCGGCAGAGTCGCGCCGATAGTGTTTTCAATTACCCGTTTGCCGGCAAACCCGATCAGCACTCCCGGCTCGGCGATAATGATGTCGCCTATCGAAGCAAATGACGCGGTAACGCCGCCTGTGGTGGGGTCTCCCATTATGGAAATGTAAAGCTGACCTGCCTGCCCGTGACGAGCAACCGCTCCCGATGTTTTCGCCATCTGCATCAGGGAAAAAATTCCCTCCTGCATACGCGCTCCGCCGGACGCGGTGAAAATGATGATAGGCAGTTTGTTGTCTGTGGCGTATTCAAACGCGCGGGTGATTTTTTCACCGACTACACTGCCCATGCTGGCCATCATAAAACGGCTGTCCATCACGCAGATAACCGCCTCGCAGCCTTTGATTGTACAACGGCCTGTTACGACAGCTTCCCGTGTGCCGGAGCTTTTTTGCGCCTCGCGGACTTTTTCTTCATATCCGGGGAAGGAGATGGGGTTTACCGATTCCATTCCCGAATCGAACTCGCTGAAGCTCCCTTCGTCAACGGTCACGAGCAGCCTGTCCTGCCATCCGATACGGCTGTGATAGCCGCACTTGGGGCAGACCCAAAACTGCTTCTGAAAGTCTGTGGCGGAGAGCTGTGTTTGCTGTGTTTGACATCTTGGACATGTAAAATCACTCATATTGACAAATATAATAAATTTGTCAATTAAATATCAAGCCCCGCGAAAAAATTTATCAAGTGGGTACAATGGCTCGTCGGTAAAGCCGATGAGCCATTGTTTATAGTAATCGCTTAACTACGAAAAGAATTTCTGGATATATCCGACGACGAACAAGGCAATGATCATCAGCGGCAATACCCATGTGAGATAAGGCTTCAGGAACGCGGGGAATTTCCTGCCGGTTCCGGTGTCAACCTCCGTGATGAAATTATTCCAGCCCCAGCCTTTTTTTGAAACGCAGAATAGAAGATACACCAGCGCGCCCAAAGGCAACAGATTATTCGACAGGATAAAATCTTCAAGGTCGAGAATTCCGCCGAGCGGCGCGATATGCGATAACACGTTGAATCCCAGAGCGCAGGGCAGCGACAACACAACAACTACGAAGAAATTGATCAGCGTGGATTTATCCCGCGAACAGCCGGTAATGTCCATCGCAAAGGCGATGATATTTTCAAAAACCGCCACCACCGTTGACATCGCGGCAAAAGACATAAACAGAAAGAACAAAGTTCCCCAGAATTGCCCGCCGGCCATTTGGTTGAAAATATTCGGCAGCGTGATAAAAATAAGCGAAGGCCCAGAATCAGGCGCGACATTAAACGCGAAACACGCGGGGAAAATCATCAGTCCCGACAAAAACGCCACGCTGGTATCCAGTATGGTGATGGTAATGCTTTCGCCGAACAAACGCCGTTCGCGGCTGAGATAACTGCCGAAAATCGCCATGCTACCCACGCCGAGACTCAACGTGAAGAACGCCTGTCCCATCGCGGCATAGGCGACCGTTCCCAGTCCGTGTTGACGGATTGCGTCGAAATTCGGTTTCAGATAGAATGCCAGACCTTTGGCCGCGCCGGGCAGAGTGACTGAACGAATCACCAGAACAATCAGTACCACAAGCAGCAGGGACATCATTACTTTGGTAACTCTCTCAACGCCCTTGACAAGTCCGCACGCGCAGATACCGAAGCCGATAGCGCACGCCGCGAGCATCCAGATCACCACAGCGCCCGGCTGTGACACAAAATTTCCGAAGATCGCGCCGACCTCGTCCGGTGTAAGCCCCACAAATGCCCCTTCCGCCGTCTTGAAAAGGTAGGCAAGCATCCAGCCGCAGACCGTGGTGTAGAACATCATCAAGAGGTAATTTCCCGCCATTGCCGCCCAGGAAAAAAGATGCCATTTCGATCCTTTCGGTTCTAGTTCATGAAAAGAACGCGCCGCGCTTTTTCCGCTGCCCCGGCCTACGGAAAATTCCATAGACATTATCGGTATCCCGAATATCACCAGGAACACGACATAAAAAATTACGAAAAGCGCTCCTCCATACTGACCAGTAATGAAAGGAAAACGCCACACATTGCCCAGCCCTATCGCGCAACCAGCGGAGAGCATGATGAATCCCAAACGGGAAGACAGTCTTTCTCTACTCATACAAAAATTATGCTCCAGTTTTTATTTCATGTCCATTGTTTTTTTATGACGGCGCGAAATGGGGAACAAGTATCAGAGAGCAATGAGCAGGGAGTAGTGTTTTGCTTAGTTATCAGAGAGTGTCCTTTTCCTGTCCCGCTTGTAAACAAAGACTGGCGGAAGCCAGAAGCTCAGTAATAGAGAGATTCCGGGTCAAACCCGGAATGACACTTTCTAGAACAGATTGCGTACAACAAAATCCCCATTCCCCGATCCCTCTATGACAATAATTGTGTGGAGTTTGGCGCAGCCAAACTCCGTAGCTATCCGGCGAAGCCGGATAACCGGGGGATAGCGTCAGACTTGCTCCGGGCTGTAAGCCCTCCGCAAGTCTTTGCGCAACGATTGGAGCAAGGCTGGAGCGTAAGGGGGGCGGACGGGGATTGCGGCTATGTGCCGGGAAATGTTTGGAAACAGCCCCCCTTTCTTTATATTGCAAATGTGTGGAGTTTTTCGCTATCCTTGCGGGATAGCGGAAAACTCCGGAGCTATTCGCTGAAAGCGAATAGTCAATTACTGCTTGTTGTGTGAAAAAATCTATCGACAAAAATGGAATCTCTACATATACTTAAATTAGTTTTATAATTATCACTAAAGAACGGTCATCAGTGGAGGAATTATGTCCGAAGTTTTATCGATTGTTTTGGGCGGAGGAAAAGGCACTCGTTTATTTCCGTTGACACAGGCCAGGGCTAAGCCCGCTGTCCCTTTTGGGGGCAAGTACCGGCTGGTGGATATTCCGATCTCAAACTGTATCAACGCTAATTTGCGGCAGATATATATTCTTACACAATTTAACTCGGCGTCATTGCATCTGCACATCGGTCAGACATACGTGTTTGATTCTTTTACGAATGGTTTTGTCGAAATACTTGCGGCGGAACAGACTTTTGAACATTCGGGGTGGTTTGAGGGTACTGCCGATGCTGTTCGCAAGAATTTTCCTCATTTCAGGACGCAGAATCCTTCGTATTACATTATTCTTTCGGGCGACCAGTTGTACCGCATGGACTTGAAGGAGCTGCTTCAGCGGCACATTGATTCTCAGGCGGCTATCACGATTGCCTGTACGGGTGTGAACCGCGAAAATGCCAGCGCGTTGGGGATTCTCAAGGCGGACAAAAAGAACCGTATCACTGAATTTATGGAAAAACCTGGCCCGACGAAAGATATTTCGGATTACAAATATCCGGGAGCGCCGAGCAGCGCGAAAGAAGACCTCTATTTGGGCTCAATGGGAATCTATGTTTTTAACGCGAAAGTTATGGACGAGTGCCTTGCCAACGACTTGACTGATTTTGGCAAGGAGATTATTCCGGCGGCTATCAACAATCTCAAGGTGAACGCTTATATTTTTGACGGTTACTGGGAAGATATTGGAACTATTAGAAATTTTTACGAGACGAATCTGGAACTGACCAGTTTGAAGCCCCGTTTCGATTTTTACGATGAGAGCAAGCCGATTTATACTCGTATGCGTAATCTGCCGCCGTCAAAAATGAATTTCTCAAACATGAATCAGTCTATCGCGTCCGAGGGGTGTATTATTACCAACGCGAATATCAGTAATTCAATTGTCGGTGTCAGAACGATTATTGAGTCGGGCGCAAGTCTGAACGGAGTGGTCTGCATGGGCGCGGACTACTACGAAACTGAGGCACAGCGGGCACAGAACGCCGAGGCGAGAGTCCCTAATGTGGGTATAGGCCGGGGCGCGATTATCAAAAGCGCGATTATCGACAAAAACGCCTGCATCGGCGAAGGCGTTGACGATATCAAGCGGGAGGACGGCCATTTCGAGCAGTATCACATTGTCGACGGAATAATCGTGATCCCGAAAAACGCTGTGCTGTATCCGGGAACGGTTATTTAGGCGGGCTGTCCGGCTTCGCCGGACAGCTTCGGAGTTTTCGCTCCGCGAAAACTCCACGCATTTGTTGTCATAGAGGGACTGGGGAATGGAGATTTTTCTGCTCGCTATCTGAGCGTATTACTTTCACGATCAGATTTCTAACCGCGCTCCCTAATCCCCAGTCCCTACTCCCCGCTCCCAATCTACGGCTTTTCGGGTATCAATCACTCATCACACTGGAAAGTTCTTTTTCGCGTTTCCGCTCCGCAATATATTTCTGAAATTCTTTTGCCCCTTCGTGGTAAAACGCAGTTCTTCCTTCAAAGGTCATATCTTTTGTGAGTTCGTAGTGGTATTCGCGGATTTTGTGAATATCTTCTATAGTAAAATCAGGACTGATTTCTGGTTTATCCATAATACTAACAAATTCTCCTGTCCCTACTCCCCGCTCCCCACACAGGCATTTTCCGGCTGAACACCAGCGGGGCAGACTACGCTTGCGGGCTTTTTTCCCGACACGCGGATTTTTCCGTTTTTGGCGCGCGCGGTAAAAATTGTGCCGGCAGGCCAATCGCCGTCAAGCATAAGCCGCGACAGCGGGTCTTCCAGCTCTTTTTGAATAACGCGGCGCAGCGGCCGCCCGCCGAATTGCGGGTCCCAGCCTTTTTCGATGAGCATTTTTCTCGCGCTGGAAAACACCCGGATTTGGCAGCCCTGCTCGGCAAGGCGCAGAGACAGTTCCGCCGCCTCAATATCAAAAATCGATTCGATATGTTTGAGTTCCAGCGGGTGAAATACCACAATGTCGTCCACACGATTGATAAATTCGGGATTGAACAGGCGGCGCAATTCTGAAAGCGCCTGCGCCTCGATTTCGTCCATGTTCATAATGCCGGAGCCTGCGCCAAATCCCAGACGGGAATTGCGCGAAATTTCCCGCGCTCCGGCGTTACTGGTCATGATAATAACCGCGTTACGGAAACTCACCGTGTGACCGAGACTGTCCTTGAGTTCGCCTTCTTCCAGTATTTGCAGCAGCAGATTGAAAACGTCCTTGTGGGCTTTTTCTATTTCATCAAATAGAATCACGCGGTAAGGACTGCGCCTGATTTTCTCAGTCAACATTCCGCCCTCTTCGTAGCCGATATATCCGGGCGGCGCGCCAACAAGACGGGAAGCGTTATGCTTTTCCATGAAATCCGACATATCAATTCTGACAAGCGACTCTTCTCCGCCGAAAAGGTACTGAGAAAGTTTTTTCGCCAGAAGTGTTTTGCCCACTCCGGTCGGCCCCAGAAAAATAAATGATCCCATAGGCCGCCGGGGGGAAGAAATTCCCGTCCGCGAACGCCGTATCGCCGAAGAAACCCGCCGCACGGCATCGTCCTGCCCGATCACCGATTTATGCAGCTCGTCCTCCATGAAAAGCATACGCCGCGACTCATTGAGGGCAAGATGCGTCAAAGGAATCCCCGTGGTTTCCGCGACAACACGGCGCACATCTTCTTCCTCCACGGGAATACGGTTGTTATGCGAAGCGCGTTCCCACGCAAGCCGCGCGTCCTCCAGCCGGACTTTCAACGCCCGCACTTGGTCACGGACTTCAGCGGCGCGTTCATAATCCTGCGCGTTCACCAAAGCGCTCTTTTCCTCACCAAGCTTTTCGATTTCCCGTTCAATACTGACAATTTCAGGCGGCTCTTTCGCGCTCTCAAGCTTCCGCATCGCGCCCGCTTCGTCCAAAATGTCGATGGCTTTGTCCGGCATAAAACGCCCGGTGATGTAACGCTGGGCAAGGCGGGCGGCAAGCTCAACCGCGCCGGGGGAATACCGCACAAGGTGATGATCCTCGTACTTTTTTTGCACCCCCCGCAGTATCTCCACAGTCTCCTCAAGCCCCGGCTCCTCGACCAGCACCGGCTGAAAACGCCGCTCCAGCGCCGCGTCTTTCTCAAAATGCTTGCGGTATTCGCCAAGCGTAGTCGCCCCAATGCACTGAACATCGCCGCGGGCAAGTCCGGGCTTGAGCATATTCGAAGCGTCAATCGTCCCCTCCGCGCCGCCCGCCCCAATAATCGTATGAATCTCGTCGATAAAAAGTATGATATTTCCCGACTGAATAATTTCCTTCATTATTTTTTTCAGCCGTTCTTCAAATTCGCCACGGTATTTAGTGCCCGCGACAACCGCCCCCATATCCAGAGACAGTATCCGCTTGCCGGATAAAACATCAGGCGCGGTCTTCGACACCAGCATTTGCGCGATTCCCTCGACAATAGCCGTCTTGCCGACCCCCGGTTCGCCGACCAATACCGGATTGTTTTTCGTCCTCCGGCTGAGAATCCTCAAAGCGCGGGCAATTTCCCGTTGCCTGCCAATAACCGGATCAGTCTTGCCGGCCTTTGCCAATGCGGTCAAATCACGGGAAAAATTGTCCAGCATAGGAGTCAACACCGGATACACCGCCGGCTTGATCCGGGGACGCGCCTCCCGTTCAGTCCCCCCCGCGCCGAATTTCTGCTCACCATATTTCGGCTGCGCTTCAGACTGCCTTTTATCCAGCTTAAAAACCGGCCGCTGCTGAATAATCGGTGAAAGCGACCCATCGGCAGGAATAAAACTCCCCTCACGACTAGGCCGGTTAAAAGTAGTCTGCACCACCACGCGTAGCATATCCGTATCAACCGCCCGCTGATTCAAGTAGGTCTGAGCGCATGAATCCCGTTCCAGCATAGCCGCAAACAGCAAATGCTCCGTTCCAAGATATTCGCTCCCCAGATTACGCGCCTCCTGAGTCGCAAGCTCCAGCATATTCTTAGTACGTTTTGAAGGCGCAAGCTCCCCAATCACCACATCCCGCAGCCGGGGCACAGAATCCTCCACCACACGCCTAAATTCCGCCAAATCAATCCGCAAAAAAAGCAAAGCTTTGCAAGCAATCCCATCCCCGTCTTTCAAAAGCGCAATCACAATATGTTCGGGAAGAAGCTGCTCAGAATTATAATGCCGCGCCTCTTCCTGCGCTCCCGTCGACAAAATCCACTGCGCCCGTTGAGTCAAACCTTTGAACACACTCCCCCCTTGGCTATTCGCCTCCGGCGAATAGCTCCGGAGTTTTCGCGCCGCGAAAACTCCACATATTTGTCGCATAAAGAAAGGGGGGCTGTTTCCAGACATTTTCCGGCACATAGAAACATTTCCCGTCTGCCCCCCTTACGCTCCAGCCGCAAGCGGCTTACGCTATCCCTCAAATGGGGACTGGGGATCGGGGAATAGGGAATTCGTTGTCCGCAACCTAAGCGTGACACTTTCACGATCAGATTTCTAACAACGCTCCCTACTCCCCAGTCCCCATTCCCTACTCCCTAATCCAAAACCCCATCAAGCAAAACAAGATCGCCCGGCTTAACCCCCGCGCTGGAAAACCAGCCCTGCGGCACTTCCAAAGCATAGCGCACCGAGTAGTTTGATCGCACCGAAGTCTCGTCAAGCGGCCGCATATCCCGAATCTCCGTAATACGCCCGTCCGATGAAATAAACGCGATGGAAAGCGGAACATACGTATTCTGCATCCAGAAAGAAACCAACTCATCACGGTCAAAGATAAACAGCATCCCCTCGCCGTCCGCGACACGCTTACGGTTCATCAGTCCCCGTTCACGCTCTTCGTTGGTACGCGCCAGCTCCGCCGTCACGCTTACCCGCCCCGCCCCAGCAGCGCGTTCAATGACAAGTTCCGCCGTCCGCAGACGCGCAGGAGCGCAGCCCAAACACAGCGCCCAGACAAGCGCAATCCCCGCCAGAAAAAACCGCCGGACAAAAGCCCGCATAGAAACCGGGCGTACCCCAAAATCAAAATTCATCGAGAAATTCCTGCCTGAGCCGCGCCTGGTGGGATTCCGTCACCTCTGACTCACTCAAAATGTCCTTAAAAACCCGCTTGTCAACATATTTCACCGTCAGCGGCCGCTCGATGGCAATCCTCGTTTCTTCGGTCTCCCAAACCGCTTCCCTGGGGTCAAGATACGAAGGTTCTCCGTACTTTTTCACAAAACCGGTAAACACCGAATAATGATCCACCAGACTCGTGTTCAGAGAAAACGCCATGATAAAAAGTTCTCCGTCCCGCAGCTGGAAAAACGCCCGCCGGATAAACGATGGCCCCGTTGTTTCCACCAGACTCTGCTCCCGTGACGGCAGCAGTGACACATCCCTGTCACCGCGAAAATTAAACAAACTGTCGTTTTGCAGACTGATTTTCAGGTCGTCCAGTGTCATCCCCAGCTCAATTTCCCGGAATTTTCGCGGCAAAGCGCCCTCGTCCGCGTTCTCCGCCTCGATTTCCCCGCCGGCAGCCTCCTGAGCCGCCTCCCCGGAAACTTCCTGCGCCCACAGCGCGGACACACCCGAAAATCCCGCCCAGAGACAACACAACAATACCGGTAAAAAAAACGTATTTTTCCGCATCATTCTAATTATCGGTAAAAGCCCGCGATACATACACGGATTTGATATGAAAGCCCGTCCGCCCCACAAAAAAAAGCGCGTCAGAGGCAAAGTCCGCCCAAAACGGCGGCTTATTCAAAGCGGCTGGCGGGAAGAAAAAGCCGCGGCGTTTTCCTTACGGGCTTTTTCGATTTTCTGCATTTTGCGGTAATATTCTGATTGCTTGGAAATCTCGGAAACATCCATTGTGTACACTTTGTCCTGCACAATCTGGATTTTTTTGTTTTCCATCATTTTCCGCAGCACCAGCGAACCTTCCGCCTGCGGAAGCCCCACCATATTTACCAGCTCTTTCGGGCCAAAATCAAACGTAAACGACTGGGTAGACTGGGTATTCACCTGCTTTTTTTCAAGCTGTATCAAAAGAGCGTCGTACATGCGCCCCAACGGATCATTGATAAGCGTATTGGCAAGCTGTTTATAGATAAACCATATCCGCTCTGACAGCAAAGTCGTCAGCCGCGTAATAATCTGAGGCTGCGTCCCGATCATGCGCTCAAAGTTAGCGCGATTCACCGCCAGCACCTGACAATCCTCGTAAGCAGTCGCGCTTGCGGCACGAGGCTTGGATTCCAAGAGAGACATCTCCCCGAAAATATCCCCCGGCTTGAGAACGGCCAGCAGCACCTCATTATTGTCAACGATTTTGGAAATTTTCACCGATCCCTTCTGAATAATATACAGCTCCTCCCCCTGCTCACATTCCGCAAACAACATGGAGTTTTTCGGGTAAGTCCGGTTAAATTCATCGGGACCATATTCCAGTTTGGAGGACTTAACATACGGGGCGATTTTCATCATCCGTTCACGGGCAATTGCGACATTTTCCCCGCCCGGACAATACTTTATATATTGATGATACGCATAATACGCCTGAGTGTACTGGCTCTGTTTCGCGTAATACTCGGCAACCTTGAACAAATGGGAAATATCCGCGCCGCCGGTATTTTTCAGCGTCAAACGGGTCAGCGCCTCGTCCAGATACCGCATACGCCGGGAGAATTGCAGAATAATTTTCATCGCAACCGGCGTATTATTCTGAATTAATTGCCCGTACTGATCCCGCAGAACAGAAATCAGCGTAACATCAGTCAACGCCTGGGCTGTTTCGATATGACTGTGGGCGGACATCGTGGAAACAACCCCGAAGAAATCCCCCGGCCCCAGAACATTGCCCCCCTCTTCCGCGACAACCTCCACTTCTTTGGAGATTCGCACCTTACCCTGCCGAATAATAAAAAACCGGTCGGCGTTCTGCTTCCCTTCAACTATGATATAAGAGCCTTTCAAAAAATTGACAAATGCAAGTTGCAACTGTTCGGCCATTCCCATCCCCGGCAAAAATTCAGACCTATTCACCGGAAAACTCGCTCCTCCGGCACTTTCACCAGTATAAGTCGCTTCCCGCCCCCTGTCAATGCTAGAAAATTCCAGTATAACTTAAGAAAGGGGGGACACTTTCCCCACGTTTTCTCGCATACCGAAACATTTACCCTGTCCCCCCTTACGTCTCCGCCCGCAAGCGGGCTGCGCCTATCCCCCAACCGCTTTCGTCATTCTGGCAAAAACCAGAATGACGAAAGCGAGATTCCAGGTCAAGCCCGGAATGACAAAGTTTACTGGGGATTGGGGAGTAGGGAATGGGGAATTTGTTGTTTGTAATCTAATCGTGGAAACGCAAAACCGCAATT
>QMCE01005766.1_pt1 | contig 11365 bp, 12 predicted proteins | sample 1821851 | NCBI WGS metagenome assembly QMCE01 (sample SAMN09453174, study PRJNA476694) | Termite gut metagenome, whole genome shotgun sequencing project. | isolation source: worker | host: Odontotermes sp. | place: South Africa:Pretoria | collected 2016-01-28
TACATAGAAAACGGCAAGAAATTCTGTATTGTTATCCATTCGGAAGAAAACAGCACTCCTGTGCAAGATGAACGGACGGCGTATGCTGTTCAAAATTCAAAGCAACAGGAGGATAGCATGGCTATTTCTCACGAATTCGCAATGAAACTTTGGAACAAGCAGTGTGAAAAGGGTACTACTCGCTTGCTAGATCGGAAAAATCGGGAAATTCGGAAAGAGGCTTACGGTGATGACAAGTCCAAATTTGGATGGAATATTCATCATATAATTCCAAAGGAACGAGGTGGCACAAATGCCGAGGATAATCTCGAATTTGTACATTTGTATACCCATGATGAAATTCATGGGCGTGCATAGAAAATAAAACAGAAAAGCCGTCTGGTAAAAATCAGGCGGCTTTTTTTATTCAGAGAAGACCTGAAAAAGTATAAAAACGGCATCAACAAAAACTGCCCGTTGTTCGTTAGCTTATTAGCATGGCATCGCCGTAACTGAAAAAGCGGTAATTTTCCTGTATTGCCTCGGCGTAACTGTCGAGAATCAATTTTCTGCCACTGCCGGGTGGAAACCGGGGTAGATGAATATCGAGGTGGCTCCGGTTCCTCTTTTAAGGCCGGAGTCTTTTTGCCATGCGCTTTCCAGTGTCCGCAGGCTGGTTGTTCCCACGGCGATAATTTTGCGTCCGGCGCTTTTCGCGTTTTCGATTTTCGTGGCGGCTGTTTCGTCAATGCTGAAAATTTCTTCGTGCATGAAATGGTCTTCGATATTTTCGCCGCGAACCGGCAGGAAAGTTCCCATTCCCACATGCAGGGTGACAAAAACGCAGTCTATTCCTGACGCGCAAAGTGTTTGCAAAAGGCCGTCTGTGAAGTGCAGTCCGGCGGTGGGGGCGGCGGCGGAACCGTATATGTCCGCGTACACGGTCTGGTAACGATCCGCGTCCGTCTGGGTGTCGGCGCGTTTGATGTACGGGGGCAGCGGAATATGCCCGTAACGGTCAAGCCAGTTATCGTCGATGGGCGCGTCAAACTCGACTATGCGAAACCCGGTTTCTTCGCCGGTGATTTCGGCGCGGGCTATTTCATTGTTGTCCGTGTCGAAAAATGCGTAACGGCTGCCTGTTTTGCGCCGCCCCGATTTTTGGACAAGGGTTTTCCATTTTTTGTGTCCGCTTGTTCCGCCTGAAATTCCGCCCGAAGCCGCGTTGGTTTCCGTTACCGGCTCAAGGAGCAGAAACTCAACCTGCGCGTCCGATTGCAGGGATTTTCCGGCAAGGCGCGATTTACGGACTTTTGAATTGTTGAAAACCATTAGAGGCGGCTGTCCTGCCGCGCCGCGCAGTTCAGGCCCGCTGAGGATTTCGGGAAGATCGGCTGTCACGCGGTGTTCCCGTCTTTTTGTTTGGCGGTCGAGTGTCATAAGCCGGCTTAGTCCCCGCTTTTCAGGCGGAAACTGGGCAATTAAACGCGGTGGAAGGTCGAAAGAAAAATCGGCGGTTTTCATTGCTGCTGTTTATTCCCTTTTTTCACAATTTTCGTACACAAATATATCCATGAATACTGTGTATAATTGCAAATGCAATTGATAATACAATATATGCGGTATAATGATAAGGTATTTTTAGGAATAATTTATTTCCCAATAATCCAATGCCAATTAACCATATAACCGTTGTCCAATAGGGAGCCAGTAATATAAACAAATTATTTTGTAATAAAATCGCTGAGGCTTTTATTACAAAAATAAATGAACAGAAATAAATCAGAATCCCAGCAATATATATAATAAGCCCTATTTTCCCAATGCTATTATCCAAATTTATTGCCATTATAACAGAAAACGCTATTGTCATTATTCTTGTAATGGTTTCTATTGTAACTATTGGGTGATTAATATTTTTCAGATAATATTCCGGGAGATATTTTGTAAATATAATATTAAAAATAATTACCGGCAAGAAAAACCAAAAACAATTATTTTTATGGTCATTTATAAAATCAATTATATTCATTGTTGAATACCGAATCTCATTCCAATTGCGTTTATTCCAGGATTCCTTTCCCTGCCATACACATCATTGTTCGAGATATGAAACCAATCCATAGTCGCAAATATTCTCGTTGAATCCTCAAGTTTATGTTCTATTCCGCCGCCGGCATGTAACGCGCCGTTTAATTTAGTTCCATTTTCTGGGTAATTCCTCGTAAAAAATACAAAACTCATTCCGCCTTCGGTAAAAAGCCTTGTTCTGTTGATAGAAGGAGCGTATATTCTCATGTTTCCATTTACGGTGAATCCGAATGTTGGTAATCTTACGTTGTTTTTTCCGTCAAAAGCCATAATTACGCCAAGACCGATACCAAAATCGAAAAGGTTATAATCAGGGGCAATATATGGAAAATTGACAATAAAATCATATCGTGGCTCCATTATCCCAATATTGTCGTCCGTGTATGAATAATATGCCCCTATTGTCATTCTATGACCAAAGTCAATTTCCGCGCTGTTTTCCCGCGAATATAACGCCGCATTCAACAAGCATAAAAAAATTATTATTCCAATATATTTTTTTGCCATTAGCAACTCTCCACTTTGCTGTATATGCTTTTAAGCATCATCACCCAAACAGGGAATTTTCACCGATTCCCGCGTTCAGCGGCGTAAGCCCCAAATGCCCGTAGGCCATAGACGTAACCATTCTCCCCCTGGGACTGCGCTGGAGCAGACCCGCCTGCACAAGATACGGCTCGTAATAATCTTCCAGTGTTTCCACAGACTCGCCAATGGAAATGGCAAGAGTCTCCGCGCCGACCGGCCCGCCCCGGTATCGCTCGATAATGATTTTGAGAATTTCCCTGTCCTGTTTTTCCAATCCCAGCCCGTCAATTTCAAGGCGCAAAAGTCCCTGTTCGACAACTTCGCGGGTTATCTTTGCGCTGCCCGCTATCTGGGCAAAATCGCGCATACGCCGCAGCAGCCGGTTTACCACACGCGGCGTTCCCCGCGAAGATTTTGCCAGCAAAGCCGCCGCGTCCTGCGTGATCGCTATGTTAAGAATTGCCGCCGAGCGGCGCACGATGGCTTCCATGTCTTCCTGCGAATAAAACGAAAACCGGCAGGTAATTCCGAAACGGCTGATCAAAGGGCTTGAGACAATTCCCGCCTTAGTTGTCGCGCCCACCAAAGTAAACGGCTGAAGCGATATTCGCAATGTCCGCGCCATAGGCCCCTGCCCAACTACCCAGTCAAGCTTGTAATCTTCCATAGCGATATAGAGCAATTCTTCGATGGCGCTTTTCAGCCGGTGAATTTCATCAATAAAAAAGACATCGCCCTTTTTCAGATTGGTCAAAAGCCCGGCAAGGTCTTTCGGTTTTTCGAGCGCGGGGGCGGAAGTCTGAACAAAACCCGTTTCCATTTCATTGGCCACCACTTGCGCGAGAGTCGTTTTTCCCAGTCCCGGCGGCCCGATTAAAAAAAGATGATCAAGGCTTTCACCGCGTTCTTTTGCGGCAGTGATGAAAACCGAAAGATTTTCCTTCATTGCCTTCTGACCGAGAAATTCCCGCATATTCCGGGGACGCAGGCTGAGATCGCGCTCGTCCTCTCCGGCCTGCTGTTCGGGATGCGCGAGGCCGTCTGTTTCGTTTTTCTTACCCATTTTCACTCAAGTCCATTAATACCGTTTTCAGCGCGTTCTCAAAACGAGACAGTTCCGCGCCGAAACTTTCCGTGTTGATAATTTTCTTTTCCAGGGAGGCCGCCGCCGTCCCCAATTCCGCCGCTCCCAAAAGCGCGGCGGTACTTTTCAGCGTGTGCGCGATGCGGGCGGCGGTTTCCGTGTCACTTTCTTCCAGCGCTTTCTGAATTTTCCCGAAATCATCCGAATGATCCCGCATGAAACTCCGCAAAAGATGCGCGTACAATTCAGGATCGCCGCCGGTGTTTCTCAGCCCCGTTTCCCTGTCAATCGCGCTCTCCTTATTATTCACAGCCGCGAAAAAATTTCCACCGGTTTCAGGCGGCGCGTTCGCCTCCCGCAGAGAAATTTTTTCGGGAGGCAGCCATTTCAGCAAACAGCGATTCAGTGTTTCAGGCTCAATAGGCTTCGGAATAAAATCATTCATTCCCGCCGCGAGAAAAACTTCCCGCGCCCCTGAAACGGCATTCGCGCTCAACGCGACAATCGGCATCGTTTTGAAACGTTCGTTTTTCAGCGCCCGTATATACTTAACCGCTTCAATACCGTCCATGCCGGGCATCATGTGATCCATGAAAACAAGATCATACGATTGCTGTTTGATTTTCTCCACCGCCTGAACGCCGTCCCCTGCAATATCAGCGTGAATCTGATGCGTGGCAAGATACGCAACCGCCACTTTGCAATTAATGTCGTTATCATCGACTACCAGAACTTTTATTTCAGAAGCGGCGACAACAAAAGAAAGCGATTCATTTTCTTCGGCAGATGTTTTTTCGCCTTTGGTCAGCGGCAGTATTACCGTAAATACCGAGCCTTTTCCGTACACGCTTTCGAGACGTATTTCACCGTCCATCATATCCACAAGGCGCTTGGCAATTGACAACCCCAAACCAGTTCCCATAATTCCCTTGTTTGTGTAATTATCCGCCTGCTTAAACGAATCAAAGAGCAGAGGAATGTCTTCCTCGCGTATGCCGATTCCAGTGTCCGTTACGCGAAACATTACATTAAACTTTTTATTGTCCTGAGCGCCGCCAGACGAAGCAGATTCATCTGACAAGCGTATCTCAAATTTAACAAAACCTTCACGGGTATATTTGATGGCGTTATTAATGATATTCATTATCACTTGGCGAATCCGCACATCATCGCCGAAAATTATCTCAGGAACATCAGACGCAAAAAAAGATTCAAAATTGAGGTCTTTGGCGTTAGCCGAAAAATGACTCAATGAAACAATATGTTCGTATAATCCGCGCAGACTGAAATTCACCGGAATAAGCTCCAGTTTCCCCGCCTCAATTTTTGAAAAATCCAGAATATCGTTGATAATCTGCAGCAGCGTTTTAGACATTTTTTTTATGTCGTCAAAGAACATACGCTGATCTTCGTCAAGGTTGTCAGTTCGCATAAGATCGCTCATGCCAATAATAGCGTTCATCGGCGTGCGAATCTCGTGACTCATCGAAGCAAGAAAACGGCTTTTCGCTTCATTAGCCGCCTGCGCGGATAAAGTCTGAATTTCCATTTCCCTGTTCAAGGCATCAGCTTCCCGAATCTGCCGTTCTTTTTCCTTAACCTCCCGCAAATCTCTTGAGTACATGACAAAACGATCATCGCTTTCCCAGTGAACTTTTACCATAATCGTTTCCACCGGAATAAATCCGCCCTTTAAATCATAGTAAGTCCATTCAAAACGCTGCGAACCTTTTTCAAAAACACCCTGGATATATTCGGCAATTTTTTCACTTGAACGGCTTCCGTCACTCTGAAATTCAGGACTCAGATTCCCGGTGTATTCGAGCAGCTCATCTTTATCCTTCAAATCAAAAAGCCTGAGCATTTCCTGATTACAATCAAGAATATGATTATTCCGGTCACGTATGGTACAGGCCATCGGGACAAAATCCAGCATCAAGCGGGTCATTTCATGCGTCTTTCTGCTCTTAGCCATATTGCGAAGAAACAGAAACAAATTGCCCGTTATCGAAATAGCAAAAAGAATATTGCAAATATGAAGCAAAGACATCACACGGGTCATTCCACCTGAAATAAAATCGTCCGTATGGTAAAAAATAATCAAATTAATCAGGACAAGCAGCAAAAAACTTATCGTTATCAATACGACTTCTTTTCTGATATGAGTTTTACGCATAACACTCCCTTTCCGGCATTTTGACATCACGGATTTTTTTGAATAAAAACCTGCGGACAGTTCAGCTGGAGCCTGACAAATACACAATCACATTTTTGAACAGCAATTTTTCCCGCTCATCCGGCGAGATTCCCTGAGGAAGATTTTCCTCACAGCGTGACAACGCCTCCACCGCCGCGCGTTTATCGTAGCCCATTTCCGTCAACGCCTGAATCAAATCTCCGTAAGCAGACTCCGCGGGAGATTCCGCCTGAGCAACCAGCTTTCCTTTAAGCGCAAGCAGCATTTTCTGGGCAGTCTTTTTTCCCAAACCAGGCACTTCCTCAAGCCGCGCAAGATCACCACTTTCCAACGCCCGCTCAAGTTCCTGCTGGCTTATACCTCCCATTATTTTTATCGCGCCTTTAGGCCCAATTCCGTCTACCTTGATCAATTCCAAAAAAGTATTCCGCCGGGCAGCATCCGCGAAACCAAAAAGCTTCATCTGATCTTCCCGGTGATACAGCCATGTAAAAATCCGCCGCTCCCCGCCCTCAGACAGCGCGTCAATATCCGTTGCGGGCATCACAATTTCCCACTCAATCCCGCCTACGGAAAGAAACACCATTTCACTGCCTTTTCCGCTGACAATTCCACTCAGACTGTTAAACATGGAATAATCATAATATTTTTTTCAAAAAAAATCGACCAGTTTTCACACAATCATTGAATAGCTCAAGAAAGGGGGGACACTTTCCACGCTGTCATCGGCATACCGAAACATTTACCCTGTCCCCCCTTACGCCGCAGCCCGCCAGCGGTCTGCGCCTATCCCCCGGTTATCCGGCGAAGCCGGATAGTGGGAATGGGGGCTGGGGACTGGGGAATTTGCCGTTCGCTGTCTGCGCGTCATTTTCGCGTTTCGCTTGCTGTGTAGAAAATTTTGTAAGCGATTGCGGTTTTGCGTTTCCACGATTAGATTACAAACAACAAATTCCCCATTCCCTACTCCCCAATCCCCAGCGAACTTTGTCATTCCGGGCTTGACCCAAAATCTACATTCAAGCTTGACTTTCGATCAATTCTCCTATATAGTCAGTCTAGTCAGACTATATAGGAGAATTGAAGAGATGATGACGAGGAAAAACAAAAATCCTGCCAAAAGGCCGGATCATTACTGGCAGTTACAGGAGGCGAAAGCTATGTTTAGTGACGCTGTAAGAGCGGCGGAAGCGGCTCCCCAATTTATCACGGTTCGAGGCGAGGAAGCGGCGGTACTTCTTTCCATTGATGAATACCGCGAACTTATCCGCCCGAAACAATCACTGTACGAATTTATCCGAGAGTCCCCGCTTTTCGGCGTAGACCTCAACTTGCCGGATCGTTCCCTTGACGTTGAAATGCGGACGATTAATCTATGAAATACCTTCTGGATACCAATGTCATCTCTGAAATGCAGAAACCGGCGTGTAATCCACAGGTAAAAAATTTCATAGAAAGCTTGTCATTTGAAGATATGTTTCTCTGTGTTATTACCATAGGCGAGTTGTGCTACGGCATAGAAAAACTTCCTCCATGCAGAAAAAAGCATGAATTGGCGGTATGGCTTTACGCGAAAGTGCCGGAGTGGTTCAGGCGGCGTGTCATACCTCTGGACATGGAATTATTACTGGAATGGGGAAAAATCCGCGCACAGGCAGTCAAGACAATGCAAATTGCCGATTCGCTCATTGCCGCCGCCGCAATCAGCCGTCATTTGACTCTGGTCACGCGCAACACAAAAGATTTTGAGGATATACCCGGAATAAATCTGATTAACCCGTGGGAATTCGACAGTTGACTTGTTCCTGAACGTTTTTCAGTTTGCGGACAACACACGCGCTGCCGGCGGCAGTCACCGGCCTACGTTGATTTTCCCGCCGGCATGAGCGGCGCATATTGCCGCGCCCAAAGCGTCCGCCGCATGATCCGGCTTGGGAATTTCCGCAAGCCCCAGAATAATTTTGACCATGTGCTGAACTTGCGCTTTATCTGCGCGGACAACACCAGTAACACCCTGCTTGATAGCATTGGGAGTAAACTCGAAAACCGGCACCCCCCGTTCCGACAGGACAGCCGAAATAACCCCCCGCGCCTCCGCGACCGGAATCGCGCTGGAAACATTCCTGCCAAAATAAAGCGTTTCAATGGCGGCTCCGGACGGCTTGTACTTATCCAGCAACTGACGCAGAGTTTTCAGGATAAAAAAAAGGCGTTCTCCCCGTGGGAGCGCCGCCTCCGTTTCAATACTGCCGTGATCGACATAGCGGACTTCTCCGCCCGCATAATCGACAACTCCCCAGCCGGTTGAAGCAAGGCCGGGGTCTATACCAATAATCCGCGTAGAAACCACGCGCCGTGAACGCGCCGCTTTCGGCTCAGGCGGCGGATTCCGTAGAGAAATCCCAGCCTGACTGTCGCCGCCGGATTCCCCGGTAAGCGCCGGCTTACTCCGCCTCAAAACCTTCGGGTATGCTGATGTTCGTGTAGACGTTCTGCACGTCGTCGTTTTCCTCAAGCTTGTCGATCAGTTTCAGAATTTTCGCGGTAGCTTCGTTGTCCAGTGTAACATCTGTTTCGGCAACCATGCTTATTTCCGCGCTTGTCGTCTCAAAACTCTTTGTTTCCAAAGCATTGAGCACCGCCTCAAAATCCTCAGGCGCGCTGGTTACTTCGATAACTCCGTCAGAAAGTGACACATCTTCCGCGCCGCCTTCGAGCGCGGCTTCCATTACCGCGTCTTCGGTGTATTTTTCGCCGTCAAGAGTAAAAATCCCCTGCCGCTTGAACAAACGCGAAACAGAGCCGGATGTGGCAAGCTGTCCGCCCGCCCGCGTCAGGATATTGCGAATATCGGCGGCCGCGCGGTTTTTATTGTCGGTGAGCACCTCGATAAAAATAGCAACCCCGCCTGGCGCGTAAGCTTCGTAGATCAATTCTTCGTAGTTTACGCCCTCAAGCTCCCCGGTTCCCTTCTTAATAGCCCTGTCGATATTATCTTTGGGCATATTCGCGCCGCGCGCTTTCAGAACCGCCGTACGCAGCCGGGGATTCCCATCGAGATTTCCCCCGCCCATACGGGCCGCGATAGAAATTTCTTTGATAAACTTGGTGAACATTTGGCCGCGTTTAGCGTCGGCGGCCCCTTTTGCGCGTTTGATTGTCGCCCATTTACTGTGGCCCGACATAAAATCTCCTTAAAAAACCATAATGCGAAATGAGAATACGAAATGAATCCACAAACGGCCATCCATCCCGAAACTCCAATTCCCATCAGGCGAATTAGTTTTCGGGGCGAAAATTAAAATTTGCCCTTTTGAATCGCTTTTTCGATATTATCGTAAACCGCTTTTGAATACCACTCGTAGCTGAACGGGTCTTGAGTCCTGATTACCGGCTTCAACACCGCCTCAAGATTATCCTTGCACTCCTCGCAGAGGTCCCGGTGACAAATATGAAAATATGTCCGGTTAGGCACAGGTTCTTCCATCGTCTGCTTACATACATCGCAAGTAAGGGTTTTCATAAACAAACTCCTTGTTGATTGATTTCTTAAATCTTACTGGAATTTCCAAAAAATGTAAAGTCAAAAAAAAGCGGGCGGTTTCCTAACGTTTTGTGCCCGGAATCTCGCGTCATTGCGAGCGAAGCGTGGCAATCCTGCATTGTTAAGATTGCTTCGTCGCAAACGCTCCTCGCAATGACACACTGGCTTTCGTCAGAATGACGAAAGCGGCCGGGGGATAGCGCAAGACACGCGAAGCGCGGCTGGAGCGTAAGGGGGGACACGACAAATGTCGCTGTATGCCGAAAAACGTGGGGAAAGTGTCCCCCCTTTTTTAATACAACAAAAAGCGGTCAGCCAATTTCCTGTATGGCTTTTTCGCGGGCGGCAATGAGTTTGTCGCACCATGTGTCGAACTCGATGTCCTCGCGCTGACATTCCGGGTGGGCAAGGACGTATTTGATGGTTTCGCGGACTCCCTGATCAAAGCGGACTTTTGCGCGGAAACCGGGAACGAGCCGTTTGAGTTTTGTGTTGTCGAACACGACTGAGTTGGCTTTATCTCCGGTGAGGCTGCCGGTGAAATCATAGGGGGCGCAGCGGCCGAGGAATTCGCTTGAGACGTGGACGGCTTTGAGGGGGGCGTTCAGAGCGGAGGCGACGGCGGCGTATATTTGATTCCATGTGAGGGTTTCGTCTGATGTGATTTGGACGGCTTCTCCGGTGGCGTGTATGTTTCCGATGAGGCCGGTGAATGCCCGCGCAAAATCGCTGTTGTGTGTCATTGTCCAGAGGCTTGTGCCGTCACCGTGTATGATGACGGGTTTGCCGTCGAGTATGCGTTTGAGTACCTGCCAGCTTCCGTTTTTGCCGTGAACGCCGAGCGGGACACTGCGTTCGTCGTAGGTGTGGCTGGGGCGGATTATTGTGCAGGGGAAGCCGTTTTCACGGTATTTTTCCATCAGGAAATTTTCGCAGGCGATTTTGTTCCGCGAATATTCCCAGTAGGGATTTGCCAGCGGCGCGCTTTCGGTGATGAGGTACGAGGCGGGCGGTTTCTGGTATGCCGAAGCGGAACTGATAAAAATGTATTGATTGCACAGTTCCCTGAAAATCCGGTAATCCTTTTCGACATGTTCCGCTGTAAACGCGATAAAATCCGCCACGGCATCGAATCGGGCGGGGTTTCCGGGGTTTCCGGGGATCGATGATTTGGCAAGCGCGGCTGTTATTTTTCCGGTGATCGCCTCCACGCTTTCGGAGCGAATATCGCAATTAATGACGGTGAGTTTTCCCGGCTTTCCCGCCGTGTCGAGAATGTCGCCGCGTGTGCCCCGGTTCAGCAAAAATAATTCCCATCCCAGCTCTAGTACTCGCTTTGAGATGGCCGTACTGATTGTGCCGGTTCCGCCGATAAACAATATTTTCATAAAAATTCTCCTCTTAACATTACGGGTTCTTTTTATATATCATACAACGGTATATCATACAACGGAGAGGTGAATATGCAATACCGGAAATTCGGAAAACTTGATTTTGAGGTTTCGGCCTTTGGCATGGGGTGTATGCGGCTGCCCCGAATCGTTGCAAACGGCGAGGCGAGCGTTGACCGCGAAAAAGCTTACGAGCTGATTCGTTACGCGGCGGATCATGGCGTGAATTATTTTGACACGGCGTATGGTTATCACAATATGACCAGCGAGGAAATTCTGGGCGAGGCTCTGGACGGGGGGCGGCGGGAAAAAGTCAGAATCGCCACAAAGCAGCCGTTCGGCGTAATGACGACTCAGGACGATATACGCAAAAATCTTGAAGCGACTTTGCGGAAACTCAGGACAAGTTATATTGACGTGTACCTGATTCATAATATTAACGCGGGCTGCTGGGACGATATAAAAAAACGGAAAATAATCGAGGAATACGAAAAATTCCGCGCCGAGGGAATGATCAAGGCAATCGCGTTTTCCTATCACGGGAATTTCGA
>QMCE01001980.1_pt1 | contig 11364 bp, 7 predicted proteins | sample 1821851 | NCBI WGS metagenome assembly QMCE01 (sample SAMN09453174, study PRJNA476694) | Termite gut metagenome, whole genome shotgun sequencing project. | isolation source: worker | host: Odontotermes sp. | place: South Africa:Pretoria | collected 2016-01-28
AGCATAGTCCGGCAGAGGATAGACTCCATCGGCCAGGTCGGTCACACTGTGGGTATAGGGCCCATGGGTGAAGGGCTCATACAGGCCGGGCCTTCCCCACCTACCGGCGAAGCCCCCACATCAGAACAGTCGGGCGCGACGACCGCGCAACATCGGCCAGCTGGTGATGTCACCATCTGGCCCGAAGACACAGGTGACCAGGTCGCGCACTTCCCATTCACCCGATCGGAGGGAAGCCGGGCAGGGCGACGCATGATAGTGTCATGTAATGATGAATCAATCTTCTATTTTATCTCGGAGATCTCATACCTCAGACCTGGCGATCGTGACCGGTGTCGTGGGCGTGGCGGGCGGAGCCTGGCTGACAGTGATGTCCGCCTTCGCCCAGGTCTGCGTCGGCCAGCAGTACGCCTTGGCAGACTGGTTCCTCTTCGACGACGGCTTCATCCTGGACGGTCTCAGCGACGACCCCTGGGACCGGGTGGTGGTGCTCGGAGGACTGTTGATGTTGGCGACACTGGTCATCGACCTCGCCTTGATCGTCCTCCCCCTCATCTGCCTCTGGTCCTACCGTGGCCTGCGTTGCCTCAGCTGGGGAGCGTCCCTCCTGCTCATCCTTTCCGGCGCCGCGGCGCTGGCCTCATGGAGCCTGATCCCGCCGCGATGGTCTGAGGCGGCGGCCATCGAGAGGACCTTCTTGGCAGTGCTCGGCTTCGCCGGTCAGGACACGAAGCTGCTCTGCGTCCCGCTCGGCCTGCTCGCCCTGGTCGGCGGCATCCTCTACCTGCGACGGTCCAAACGCGTCGCCCGACTCGCCTCCGCCTGACCTCATCCGCCCGATGGCCGATCCGCGGGATCCCTCGACCGGCCAGCCGCGCCCCGGAGGCGTCAGGGACCGGGACAAGTTCGCAACACTTTGGAATGACGGCCAGCCGCCCCCGGGGGCGTCAGACGCGGAAGCCCTGGTGGGGACCCGTCCCACCCGCCAGGGGTGCCGCGCCCGGTCAGCCGAGGAAGGCCCGCAGCCGGGCTAGGCTGGAGTCCCGCCCCAGGATGGCCATCGACTCGAAGAGGGGCGGCGAGACCAGCGACCCGGTGACGGCCACCCGGATCGGGGCGAAGGCGACCTTCTTCTTGTAGCCCAGTTCCTCCACCAGCCGGGCCGTCAGCGCCTCCTGGATGGTCTCGGCCTCGAAGGGCACCGCCTCCAGGACCGCGATCGCGGCCGGCAGGAGGGCGGCGGCGTCGGCCTCGACCTTGGCCCGGGCCGCCTCGTCGACCACCAGGGCCCGATCGTCCGCCAGCAGGAAGCCCACCTTCCCCAGGGCCTCCTTCAAGGTGGTCAGCCGGGGCGCGATCAGGGGGACGGCCGCCCGGATGATCCGCTCGGCCCGCCCGTCCAGACCGCCCGGCACCTCGGCCGACTGGTGAGTCCGGATGTGGTCGATGATCCGGTCCCCCAGCTCCTGATCGCCCAGGGAGCGGATGTAGTGGCCGTTCAGCCAGTCCAGCTTCTTGACGTCGAAGACCGGGCCGACCGTGTTGACCTTGGCCCAGTCGAACCCGGCCACGAAGTCCTCGAAACTCATGACCTCGGTCTCGTCCTCGGCCGGCGGGTAGCCCATCAGCTGGAGGAAGTTGCGCAGGGCCTCGGGCAGGTAACCCTCCTCCTGGAACCAGAGCAGGCGGGCGGCCGGGTTCTTCCGCTTGGAGATCTTCGACTTGTCGGGGTTGCGCAGCAGGGGCATGTGACAGAACTGGGGCACCTCCCAGCCGAGCCAGCGGTAGAGCAGGATGTGCTTCGGCGTCGAGGAGATCCACTCCTCGCCCCGGACCACATGGGTGATCCCCATCAGGTGGTCGTCGACCACCACCGCCAGATGGTAGGTCGGGAAGCCGTCGGCCTTGAGGATGACCTGGTCGTCGGGCCGGGGGGCGTGGACCTCGCCCCGGATGACGTCGGTGAAGGTCAGGTCCAGGTCGTCGGGGATCAGCATCCGCACCACCGGAGTCGGGGAAAAACCGGGCAGCTTCGCCCTCTCCTGACGGGTCAGACCGTAGCAGAGGCGGTCGTAGCCGGTCTGGGCCTGCTTCGACTCGGCCTGGCTGCGACGCATCTCGGCCAGCCGCTCCGGGCTGCACCAGCAACGGTAGGCGTGGCCGGCCTCGATCAGCTGGTCGACGTAGGGCTGGTAGGTCGCCAACCGCTCCGACTGGCGGTAGGGGCCGTAGGGGCCGCCGACGTCCGGGCCCTCGTCCCACTCCAGGCCGAGCCAGCGCAGGGTGTCGAAGATCTGCTGCTCGGAACCGGCCACGTAGCGGGCCCGGTCGGTGTCCTCGATCCGCAGGACGAACCGGCCACCGGTCTTGCGGGCCCAGGCCAAGTTGAAGAGGGACATGTAGGCCGTGCCGACATGGGGGTCGCCGGTCGGCGAGGGCGCCACCCGGACACGGGCCGGGGCGAGGGACTCAGTCATGCGACTCAGTGTAGCCCGCGACCCGACCATGGCCGGGTCGCCCGCGGAAAACCCCTCACTCGGCCAGCCCGGAGGAGGTCGCGGCGTGCTCGACCCACCTGGCCCAGGCCTGGTCGGTCAGACCCCGGTGGGCGATCAGGTCGGCGTAGAGCCGGCCCGACTGCTTGATCCGGCGCTCCTGGGTCTCGTAGTCCAGATCGACCAGGCCGAACCTGGGGACCTCCCCCTCGACCCACTCCCAGTTGTCGGTGAAGCACCAGTGGTAGTAGCGCTCGACTGGCGCCCCGGAGGCCGTCACCGCCCGCAGATGGTCGACCAGGAAGCGGGGCCGGAAGCTGTCGGCGGCGTCGGCAGTGCCGTTCTCGGTGACATAGATCGGCCCGGGGTAGCGCCGGGCCACCCGCCCCAGCAGGCGGGTCAGGCCCTCGGGGTAGATCTCCCAGCCCAGGTCGTTGACCGGGGAGCCCGGCCGCGTGCCCTGGCTGACCCCCCTCACCCAGGAGCGGGTGTAGTAGTTGACGCCGGTGAAGTCGTAGTAACGGCCCGGCCGGATGTCGCCGGCCCCCCTCAGGGGCGGACGGAAACGCCCCACCGCCATCGCCTCCATCAGGGCGCCCTGGAAGAGGTGCTCCATCAGCTTGGCTCCCGCCTGGTCGAGCGGGTTCATCGGGTCGGCCGGGTCGAAGACCCGCAGGTGGTGGGCCACACCGACCCTGGCCGTCGGCTGGATGGTGTGGATCAGGCGGTAGGCCCGGATGTGGGCCCGCGCCAGGCGGCTCATCACCGTCATGGCCTCGCCGACCGAACGGTGTCCCGGCGGCCAGTCGCCGAAGACGTAACCCTGGGTGGCGTAGACGTTCGGCTCGTTGATCGTGATCCACTCGCCGACCAGGTCCTTGAACTCGGCCACCACCTTGTGGACGTAGCGCAGGAAGCTGGCGGGGGCCGACCGGTCCAACCAGGCGCCCCTCTCCTCCAGCCAGCCGGGGTTGTTGAAATGGTGGAGGGTGACCAGGGGGGTGATCCCCGCCGCCCGCAAGGCGGTCAGCTCCTCACGGTAGTGCCGCAGGGCCGCCTGATCGAAGACCCCGGGCCTGGGCTCGATCCGGGCCCACTCCAGGCCCATCCGGTAGTGCCTCACGCCCATCTCCTTGAGCAGGGCGAGGTCCTCCTCGACCCGGCGCCAGTGGTCGGCCGCCCGGGCCGGGGTCGAGCCGTCCTTGACGTGGCCGGGCCCCTGCGCCCAGCGATGCCAGTTGGTGTCGGCCTCGCCGCCCTCGATCTGCGTGGCCGCCGTGGCCACTCCCAACTCCAGTGAACCCAGATCCAATCTCATACCATCAGCCTACCGACTTCCGGCGGGCCCATCGTCGCGGCCCTGGCGAGGGTCGGCCCGCCTGGGGCCCGACGGGGCGGGGGGCCGGTGGGCGCGGGAACCCCGCCATCCTTTGCCGACGACTTCCGACCGGGCGCGGGGTGGCCGGCGGGGCGGGGGAACCCCTGGCGGAGGCTGGAGCGTCCGTCCTCCTCCCGGCCCCTCGCGTTTTCGGCGGGCGGACCGGGCGGCGGCGGCCATGCCCTATCCTTGTTCCGTCACTGCCAGCTCACGAAGGTCCCCCATGTCTGTGAAAACCGCCGCGCCCACAGCCGCCGCCACCTCGCTCGGCCTCTTCGGCCTGATCGGCATCATCATCTCGGCGATGGTGGGAGGCGGCATCTTCTCCCTGCCGCATGACATGGCCGCGACCGCCGCCCCCGGCGCCATCCTGATCGCCTGGGCCATCACCGGGGTCGGCATGTGGTTCATCGTCAACACCTTCCGGATCCTGGCCGACGTCAAGCCCAACCTGACCAGCGGCCTCTACACCTACGCCGAGGCGGGCTTCGGGCGTTTCATGGGCTTCCTGGTCGCCTGGGGCTACTGGCTGAGCAACTGTTTCGCCATCGTCGCCTACGCCGTCCTGGCCATGAGCACGGTGGGCGCCTTCCTGCCCGGCTTCGACGGCGGCAACACCGTCACCGCCATCGTCGTCGGTTCTGTCGTCATCTGGGCCATCTTCGTCATCACCCTGGTGGGGCCGAGGCGCACCTCCCTGATCAACCTGGTCGCCACCATCGGCAAGCTGATCCCGATCCTGATGTTCATCGTCTTGGTCGTGACCGTCTTCAAGGCCGGCGTCTTCGTCCATGACTTCTGGGGGTCGGCCGCCGCCGGCGGCGGTTTCGACCTGGGCGCCGTGATGGGCCAGGTCAAGCCCACCATGCTGGTCACCCTCTGGGTCTTCATCGGCATCGAGGGGGCGGTGGTGGTCTCCCGGCGGGCCCTCAGCCAGACCATGGTCCGCCAGGCCACCCTGATCGGTTTCCTGGTCACCCTGGCCCTCTACATCCTGGTCTCCGCCCTGCCCCTGGGACTGGTCTCCCGCGAGCACCTGGCCGACATGGCCAACCCCTCGATGGCCACCATCCTGCTGGAACAGTTCGGTTCCTGGGGCTCCACCATCGTCAGCGTCGGCGTCATCATCTCGGTGCTGGCCTCCTGGTTGGTCTGGATGATGCTGCTGGGGGAGATGCCGGCCGCCGCCGCCCGCAACGGCACCTTCCCGACCGTCTTCGCCCGGGAGAACCGCCGTGGCACCCCCTGGGTCTCCCTCCTGGCCGCCGCCGCCGTCATCCAGGTGGCCTTCGTCCTGACCTACTTCGCCGAGGACGCCTGGAGCCTGATGTACTCGATCTGCTCCGTCATGGCCATGCCCTGTTACCTGATCACCACCCTCTTCCTCATCAAACTCAGCCAGTCGGACGCCTTCTCCGGCGAGGGCGGACACTCCCGCCGCGGCACCCTGGTGGTCGGCCTCCTGGGCTCGATCTACGGGGTGTGGCTGATCTACGCCGCCGGCCTGCCCCTGATGATGGCCGCCTGCCTGGTCTACGCCGTCAGCACGCCCCTCTACGTCGTCGCCCGCCGCCAGAACCAGCCCGGCCAGCCGGTCTTCGCCCGGTACGAGTGGATCGTCTTCGCCGTCGTCACCGTCCTGGGGCTGATCGGCCTGGGCTACCTCATCTGGGGCTGAGACCGAGGGACGGAAAGACGCCGCCTGTTCCATAGCTCCGCCCGTGCCCCCCGTCGAGCACACCCGAAGGTGGCCGAGGGGGAGGTCTTCGACCCGCTTGGCCACCTCGCCCGTCCACCGAACCCGCCGGTCAACCCACCCGGGCCCACGCCCGAAGGGCCATACCCTCCGTCACTGACCGCAACCCCCGCCTGCCCCCGGGCCCACGCCGGAAGGGCCACCCCGTCCGACCGGCGCCACTATGCTGAGACCATGACACGCACCCCCACCCCCATCGACCGTCTGGCCGACCGTTTCTTCGACGAGGACGTGGCCCTCAGCCCCATGACCATGACCTCCCTGGGCATCGACCAGCGTCAGGACGAGTACGACGATCTCAGCCCCGCCGGGCTCGACGCCCACCAGAGCTTGGTCGACCGGACCTTGGCCGAGCTCGACGCCACCGAGGCGACCGACGAGACCGACCGGGTGACCGCCGCGGCCCTGCGGGAGCGGCTGGGACTGATGGGCGAGACCCACGCCGCCGGCGAGGACCTGTTGGACATCTCCAACATCGCCTCCGGCCTCCACTCCATCCGCGACGTCTACGACCTCATGCCCACCGCGACCGAGGCCGACTGGGCCACCATCGCCCGGCGTCTGCGGGCCGTGCCCGCCGCCATCGAGGGCTGGTTCCGCTCGCTGCGGGCCGGCATCGAGCGCGGTCTCAGGCCGGCCGTCCGCCAGGTCGACGCTCTGGCCGACCAGGTCGAGGGCTGGATCGGCCCGACTGGTTTCTTCGCCGGCCTGACCACCCAGGCCAGGGCCGACTGCCCCGGCCTGACCCCCGCCACCCGGGACCTGCTGGAGGCCGGGGTCGCCGCCGCCACCAAGGCCTACGCCCGGGCGGCCGGCAGTCTGCGCCAGGAGATCCGGGAACAGGCGGACCCTCAGGACGCCATCGGCGAAGAGCGTTACCGCCTGGCCTCCCGCTCCTTCCTCGGGATGACGGTGGACTACGCCGAGACCTACCGCTGGGGGCTGGATCAGGTCGCCGCCCTAGAAGAGCAGGAGGCCGAGATCTGTGCCCGTCTGCGCCCCGGGCTCAGCGTCGCCGCCACCAAGCAGTCCCTGGACGAGGACCCGGCCTACCTCCTCCACGGCACCGAAGCGATGCAGGCCTGGATGCAGGCCCGGGCCGACCAGGCCATCGCCGCCCTGGACGGAACCCACTTCGACATCCCCGACCCGGTCCGACGGATCGAATGCCTGATCGCCCCGACCCACGACGGCGGCATCTACTACACCGAGCCGACCGACGACTTCTCCCGGCCGGGCCGGATGTGGTGGTCGGTGCCGCTCAGCCAGACCACCTTCTCCACCTGGCGGGAGCTCACCACCGTCCACCACGAGGGCGTGCCCGGCCACCACCTCCAGATCGGGCAGGCGGTCGTCAACAAGGACCGGCTCAACAAGTGGCGCCGCGGCGGGATCTGGGTCTCCGGCCACGGCGAGGGCTGGGCCCTCTACGCCGAACAACTGATGGCCGAGCTGGGCTACATGGAGGACCCCGCCATGATGCTGGGGGTCCTGGACAGCCGGGCCCTGCGGGCCGTCCGGGTGGTCATCGACCTGGGACTCCACTGCGGCTTCACCCCCCCGGCCGAGGTCGGCGGGTCCCAGTGGACCTTCGACAAGGCCCTGGCCTATTTCAACGCCCATGTGGCGATGGACCCCGAGGTCGCCCGTTTCGAGGTCCTGCGCTACTTCGGCTGGCCCGGCCAGGCCCCCTCCTACCTGATCGGCCAGCGGGTCTGGACCGAGATCCGCGAGGAGGTCAGCCGCCAGGAGGGCGCCTCCTTCAGCCTCAAGGCCTTCCACCGCCGGGCCCTCGACCTCGGCTCGCTCGGCCTGGCCACCCTGCGCGAGGCTCTGGTGGGCTGAGACAAAACTATGCAGATCCGGACGGTAGAGCCGTCCGATCTCGTCGTCGCCGAGCCGGCACCCCAGTTCCCGCAGGTGGGGGATCAGGATGTCGGCCACATCATCGCCAGCCTGGTAGAGCACGCCCATGGCGTCGAGGACCACCAGGGCCGGCGGCGGGGCCCCTTCGAAGACGGTCATCCATCCATGTTGCCACATCAACCCGGTGGACAGGACTGGCGCTCCACCGGCGTCCCCGGCATGGTCCCGCTGGACGGCTGGACCCGCAGCGGCGGGCCCAACAGACCGGACCCGCCGCTGACCAGGCCTCCCTCGTCAGCCCAGAGTCACTTCCACCTGATAGGTCCGCCCGGCCTCGCCCAGGGGCAGCAGGGCCTGGGACCGCCCCTCCCCGGCCGTCACCGCCAAGGGCTGGCCGTCCAGGGTGACGCCCGCCACCCCGCAGGCCACATGGTCCGGGTTGGCGACCTGGATCTGATAGGCCGCGCCCCGCCACTGGCGGGTGACGCTGAAGCCGTCCCACTCACTGGGGACGCAGGGATCGACCACCAGGCCCCTCGGCGTCGGGCGGACCCCCAGGATGTGCTTGGTGGCGGCGGTGTACATCCAGCCGGCCGTCCCGGTCAGCCAGGGGTTCTCGGCCCGGCCGTAGAACTCGTGGTCCCGGCCGTAGATGAACTGGGCGTAGACGTAGGGCTCGGCCCGGCGGATCTCCGCCCGGTCGTTGAGGAGGCAGGGGGCCATGGCCTCGTAGAGCTCCATCGCCCGCTCGCCGTGGCCCAGGATGGTCTCGGCCATGATCGGCCAGGCGTTGGGGTGGGAGAAGATGGCTCCGTTCTCCTTGACCCCGGGGTAGACCCGGGTGACGTAGCCGATGGTGTCGTCCACCTTGGTGTAGGAGGGCCAGCAGAGGTGGACGCCGTAGGGGCTGGCCAGCAGTTCGTGGACCGCCTCCATGGCCGACTCCCCCCGCTCCCGATCGGCCACGCCGGCGATGACGGCCCAGGGCATGTGCTCCAGGAAGATCTTGCCCTCGGGCGACTGTTCGGAACCGATCTTGACCCCGTCGCGGGTGTAGCCCCGGATGTACCAGCGGCCGTCCCAGAGCTCCCGGTTGGCCACCTCGGTCACCTGGGCGATCATCTCGTCCAGACGGGCGACCATCGGCCCCGAGACCAAGGGGTCCACCACCGACTCGGGCAGATCCGCCAAGAGGGAGCGCAGGGCCTTGGCCGCCCAGACGTGGAGGAAGGTCACCAGGGCGGTCTGGCCGCCGCCCAGGTTGAGGCAGTCGTTCCAATCGGCCCTCAGCCCCTTGGCGACCCCGTTGTCGCCCACCTGGTCGGCGCTGAACTCCAGGGCCCGCATCAGGTGGTCGAGCACGGTGGCCGGGGCCGGGTCGAAGCGGGCGGCGTAGCCGGCTCCCAGCAGGGCGTCACGTTCTTCGGCGGTCGCCGAGGAGTCGGCGAAGGGCACCACCCGGCCCAAGAGGTCCCAGCGCCCGGTCTCGGTGACGTACTCCACCACCGAGGGCACCAGCCAGAGGTGGTCGTCAGAGCAGGCGTCGGCCAGGCCGTGGAGGAGGTCGGAGGCCTTGGATGGCACCACCGTCGGCAGCTTGACGCCGACCGGGATGTCGTCACGCCGGTTCTCCTCGAAGAGCAGGGGGTCGAACAGGTGGAGGCCGTAACCGGGCGACATCTGACCGTGGAGCAGCTCCATGATCCGCTGCTCGACCTTGCCCGGGTTGGTGTGGACCACGCTCATGATGTCCTGGGCGGTGTCGCGGTAACCCAGCCCGACCCGGCCGCCGACCTCGACGAAGGAGGCGAACCGGCTCCAGACCACGCAGGTCTCGGCCTGGTAGAGGGTCCAGGTGTTGAGCAGGGTGTTCATCGCCTCGGAGGGGGTCTGGACCGAGAAGACGGCCTTCTTGTCGCGCCAGTAGGCGGCCAGGTCGGCGATGGCGGCGTCGACCGCGCCCGCTTCGGCGTACTTGGCCCGGACCCGTTGGCCGACCGACCGGCGGCCGTAACCCAGCAGATAGGTCAGACGGACCGTCTCGCCCGGCGCCAGGGTCAGCCGGTGCTGGAGGGCGCCACAGTGGTTCTGGGTGGTGGCCTGGGAGCCGGAGCACTCCCCCCGCACCACCGCCAGCGGATCGGTCTCGGTGTGGTAGGCCCCGATGAAGGAGTCGCGCATCGAGTCGAAGCCGTCCGGGGTGCGGCTGGCGGTGAAGTAGTGGTAGGTCCAGGGCTCGTAGTAGAAGTCGTACTCGACCACCCCGTCCTCGTAGTCCGACCCAGAGGCGTAGAGCGACATCTGGAAGTTCTCGTTGTCGATCTGGACCGAGTGGAAGGAGAACTCGACGTAGCCGAAGAGGGAGATCCGGCGGGTCTGGTCGGTGGTGTTGGTGACGTGGACGTCCCAGAGCTCGACGTCCTCCCCCCGGGGGACGAAGACCCGCTGACTGGCCTGGATGCCCCGGTAGTCCGACTCGAAGACGGAGTAGCTGAGGCCGTGGCGGGTCCGGTAGGTCGCCTGGTCGAGCGGCTTGCCGACCGGCTGCCAGGAGCAGGACCAGTAGTCGCCGTCGGCCTCGTCGCGCAGGTAGAGGTAGTGGCCCGGCCGGTCCTTCGGCACGGCGTTGGGACGGAAGCGGGTCACCCGGCCCTGCTGGCTCGACCGGTAGAAGGAGTAGCCCCCGGCGTTCTGGTCGATGACGGTGCACCAGTTCTCGACGCCGATGTAGTTGATCCAGGAACTGGGGAGGTCCACCCGGTCGACGACGTACTCGTCGTGGTCCTGGTCGAAGTGTCCGTATCTCATGGGTCGCCTTTCCTTCCCCGAGGGGTTCAGTGGTTGATGTGTGGAGTTGTCATGTGGGGCCCGCCTCGCCTGTCGCGAACGACCTTCGACGGCAAGACCCCAGGCCTGTCCCCGACACCCCTGACCGGTCCGTCAGCCTCCCCGCCTCAGGCCCCGGCGAAGCCCTGGACCCAGTCGATCAGGACCTGGGCCCGCTCCAGGGTCTCGGCCTCGGCCACCATCCGCAGGACCGGCTCGGTGCCGGAGAAGCGCAGGAGCACCCAGGAGCCGTCGACCAGCCGGATCTTGATGCCGTCGAAGGTGTCGATCCGCTCGACCCCCACCCCGGCGATCTCGGCCGGGGCGGCCGCCGTCATCCGGCGGGGCACCTCGACCCGCATGGCCGGGGTGGCGGGCACGCCGGTCTCGATCTGTTCCAGCCGCCCGGTGATGGCGAAGACCTCGTCCAGCAGTTGGGAGAGGCTCTTGCCGGTCTTGGCCAGCATCTCGCAGACCAGGGCGCAGGCGAAGATGCCGTCCTTGCCCAGGATCCAGCCGCGCTGGGTGAAACCGCCGGAGGACTCACCGCCCATCACGGCGCCGATCTTCGTCATCCCGGCCGTGATGTGTTTGAAGCCGACCGGCACCTCCAGGCACTCCTCGCCGAAGTGGGCCGCCAACCGGTCCAGCAGGTGGGTGGTCGACAGGTTGCGCACCACCCCGCCCCGCTCGCCACGCACCTCGTGCAGATACCAGTAGATCAGGACCAGCAGTTCGTTGGTCGAGACGTAGCGCCCGGTCTCGTCGACGATGCCGATGCGGTCGGAGTCGCCGTCGGTGGCCATGCCCAGATCGAAGATGCCGCGCTGCCATGGGGCGGCTTCGCCCCGACGGGAGTGCTGACGCTCATCCGGCCCAGCGACCGCCTTGCACTCATCGAGTGGATCTTCGACGGCTCTGTGATCGAGGCCGAGGTCGAGCCGACACCCGCCTTGCCCTGAGTGTTGCTGCCCCAAGCATAGACGTTTCCCGCGCCGGATATGATGTAGTTGGTATCTCCCGCCACAACAAGCTCGGAAAAG
>QMCE01002122.1_pt1 | contig 11363 bp, 8 predicted proteins | sample 1821851 | NCBI WGS metagenome assembly QMCE01 (sample SAMN09453174, study PRJNA476694) | Termite gut metagenome, whole genome shotgun sequencing project. | isolation source: worker | host: Odontotermes sp. | place: South Africa:Pretoria | collected 2016-01-28
TATTACTACTAAGAAAGCGGCGGACAAAAAAAACTACACCCCGGGCGAGGCAGTCACCTATACGATCACGGTGACGAACGCAGGCCCCGCGACCGCAAAATCACCAAAGGTCAGCGATACGATGCCCGCACAGGTCGAAAGCCCGCAATTTAGCGTGGATAACGGCCCTCTGGCAAACTGGGCGGGTGAAACCACGCTGCCCGATATGCCTGCGGGGAAGACGACGCTCGTAAGAATCACCGGCAGGATAAGGACAGGAGCGGCGGGCAGCCTCGCCAACAGCGCTACGACCACGACGCCCACGCCCAATAAGGACGGCGGGAACAACACCACCACCGGCAAGACCACCGACGACCCCATCAACGGCGATCCCTCCGTAAACGGTACGGCGAATATTACTACTAAGAAAGCGGCGGACAAAAAAAACTACACCCCGGGCGAGGCAGTCACCTATACGATCACGGTGACGAACGCAGGCCCCGCGACCGCAAAGAACCCCCAGTACAGCGTGGATAACGTCAATCTGGGAGCGTGGAGCGGAGAAGCGGCGCTGCCCGATATGCCCGCGGGGAAGGTTACGACCGTAAGGATCACGGGTACGATAAGGGCTGGAGCGACGGGCAGCCTCGCCAACAGCGCGACGACGACGACGCCCACGCCCAACAAGGACGGCGGAAACAACACCACGACCGGAAGAACCACCGACGATCCTAACAACGGCGATCCGTCCATCACCGGCACGGCGGACGTAGTCGTTACAAAAACCGCCGACAAAGCCGCGCTAAGGCCGGGCGAAGTCCTCACCTACGCTATCGCTCTGACAAATAACGGCCCGGCAGCGGCCGTAGCGCCCGTCGTTAGGGACCGCATAATCGCCCCGATCGAAAATCCGCAGTACAGCCTCGACGGCGGCGTAACATGGGCGGCGTGGCCGGGCAGCGTCACGCTGCCCGACCTTCCGGCCGGCGCGCGGGCTATAGTGTCGGCGCGCGGCACGATCAACAAGGATACGCCGCCGGGAGAGCTGACGAACACGGCCACGGTAACCACCCCAACGCCGGGTAAGGACGGCCAAACCACCCCGAAAACCTCGACGACGGCTACCACAAACATCACGCCGGTCGCGCGCTTGGTCATGACGGTGACGGTGGATAAGAATACAACGATTCCGGGCGACAGCATCACCTACACTATTGACCTCAAGAACAACGGGCCAGCGGCGGCGAAAACCCCGACGATCACCTTCCCGCCGCCCAGCGGACTCACCGATATCCGCTTCTCCAACGACGGCGGCAAGACGTGGACGCCCTGGACAGGTCAGACGAAGGTGCCGGATCTCCCCAACGGCGGAACGACGTCAATTTTGGTCAGAGGTAAGGTTGTAGGGAATACGCCGAATATCAACAGCAATATCACCACCGACAGCCCGACCGACGATCCGAACGCGGGCAAGAACATAGTATCGAGGGATACGGCCGTTACGGGTACCGCCGACGTCTCGGCGACCAAAACCGCCGACAAGACCACGGCGGCGCCCGGCGATACGATAACCTATACCATAACAGTCCGCAATGCCGGCCCGTCGGCGGCAAAGACGCCCACCGTCAGCGACACGCTGCCTGCCGCGATTGAAAATCCGCAGTTCAGCGTGGACAACGGCGCGACCTGGAACCCGTGGACCGGCAGCGCGACTTTTACCGACGTTCCGGCCAATACGAGCAGAAGCGTACTACTTCGCGGAACAATCAGCAAGACCGCGACGGGCAGCCTCGCCAACACTGCCACAATCAGAACGCCGACGCCGTGGCTCGACGGCACGAACCCGCCGATTCCCGCGACGTCAACGCCCGTGACCGTCACCCCTCCGACTCCGACCGCCGATGTTGGAATAACCGTAAACGTGGATAATCCGACGCCGAAGAAGGGAGATACCATAACCTATACTGTTACTGCCAAAAATAAAGGACCCGCTCCCGCGACGGACACGGAGATCGGCTTCACGCCGCCGCCGAACCTCAGGAACGTCGAGTATACCCCGGACGGCGGCAAAACTTGGACGCCCTGGACAGGAAAAACCAATATTCCGAATATTCCGAACGGAGGAACGCATCAGATCCAGATTCGAGGGAAAATCGACGGCGACCAGCCGAATCTAAGCACGACCATCACCGCTAAGCCAAAGGAAAGCGACCCTAATCCCGCCGATAACAGCGTGACGACTACGACCCCTGTCGATCAGCTTGCCAATATAGTGACCACCGTCAAGGTGGATAAGGATAACCCGCAGCCAGGCGACGATGTAACCTTTACGGTGACTGTCCGAAACGACGGCCCCGCGACGGCGAAGACGCCCGAGGTAAGCTATAGGCCCCCGCGCGGCATTTCGGACGTCGTATATTCGAAGGACGGCGGCAAAACCTGGTCGCCCTGGCCGGGCACCACGACCCTTACCGATATCCCCAATGGCGGAACGGATCAGTTTATTATCAGGGGAAAAGTTGACGGGAGCGCGACGGGGACGATAACGTCCACCGTCACTGTAACCAGCCGCAACGACAACCCCAATGCGCCGGGGAGAACGGGAACGGTGCAAATCAACGTTGCCGCAAAGATGCTCGTGCAAAACACCGTCCAATTCTGCTGCAACGGCAGCATCATATGCTGTCAGCCGGTGGCATACGGCATACCAGTTCCGAGACCGGCTGACCCGGTAAGGCCCGGCCGCGCTTTTATGGGGTGGTTTACAGATGGCGGACGCTCACACTACCCGTGGAACTTCGCCGATCCCGTCTATGGGAATATGACGCTGCACGCGAAGTGGGCAAGATATTGAATTGTGGCGGAGGGAACAGGATTCGAACCTGCGTGGGCCGGAGCCCTAACGGTTTTCAAGACCGCCCCGTTATGACCGCTTCGGTATCCCTCCGTATATTAGAGGGCGTCAAATTCGATTTTCGAATTTGACGCCCTGTGGTAGCTTAGCCCTTCATCTGGCCCATTACTTCCTCGGCAAAGTTGTCCTGACGCTTTTGCAGGCCTTCGCCCATCTCGTAGCGCACGAAGCGGCGCACGGAGATCTTTTCGCCGATCGTGGCGATCTGCTCATTGATGAGCGTCGCGATCGTCTTGTCGGAATCCTTGACGAACGGCTGCTCCATCAGGCAGACCTCTTTATAGTATTTTTCGATGCGCCCCTCGACCATCTTTTCGATTATGTTGTCGGGCTTGGGCTTAGGCTCGTTCTTCGCCTGCGCGCGCAGGATCTCGCGTTCCTTGTCGAGTTCCGCCGTGGATACTTCATCCTTCGTCACATAAGTCGGCTTCGCCGCCGCGATCTGCATCGCGATATCGTGTACGAGCGCCTTGAAAGCGTCCGTACGCGCGACGAAATCCGTCTCGCAGTTTACTTCTACGAGCACGCCGATCTTGCCGCCCATATGGATATAGGAATCCACAATGCCTTCGGCGGCGATGCGCCCTTCTTTTTTTGCGGCTTTTGCGAGACCCTTTTCGCGGAGATAGTCCGCCGCCTTATCCATATCGCCATTCGTCTCTATAAGCGCCTTTTTGCAGTCCATCATGCCGACGCCGGTCATCTCGCGCAGCTCCATAACTTTTTTCGCGCTGATTTCAGCCATAATATCCAACCTCCTAATTGGGTTTATACCTTAGTATTACTCGTCGCCGCTCAGGTCTTCGCCGTCGGCTTCGTCTTCTTTGGCCATCGACTCGCCCTGACGCCCTTCGATAACCGCGTCCGCGATTTTCGAGGCGATGAGCTTGACGGCGCGGATGGCGTCGTCGTTGCCGGGGATGACGTAATCGACTTCGTCGGGATCGCAGTTCGTATCGACGATAGCGACGATCGGAACCCCCAGTGAACGCGCTTCCATCATGGCGATGTGTTCCTTGCGCGGATCGACGACGAACAGGCAGCCCGGAAGTCCGCGCATGTCCTTGATGCCGCCGAGATTCTTTTCCAGCTTTTCGCGCTCGAGGTTGAGCTTGATGCCCTCTTTTTTAGTGAAAAGAGCGAAATCGCCGTTCTTTTCCATCTGCTCGATCTTGCGCAGGCGCGCGACGCGCTGCTGGATCGTCTTGTAGTTGGTAAGCATACCGCCCAGCCAGCGCTGATTGACGAAGAACATCTCGCAGCGCTTTGCTTCGGTTTCGATCGATTCCTGCGCCTGCTTTTTCGTGCCGACAAACAGCACGCTTTTGCCCGATTCGGCAACGTCGCGCACGAAATAATACGCCTCTTCGATTTTCTTCACGGTCTTCTGCAAATCGATGATGTAGATGCCGTTGCGCTCTGTGAAGATGTACTCCGCCATCTTCGGGTTCCACCGGCGGGTCTGGTGTCCGAAGTGGACGCCCGCTTCCAGGAGCTGCTTCATGGAAATGACAGACATAAATAAAAACCTCCTCGTTATTCTTCCCACGGCTTCAGCTTCGCGCTAAACCCTTTGGGCACGAGGCGCGAATCCACCGAGGTGTCTATTTCCAGAAAAGATTGTAGCATAAGCATGGGATTTTGGCAAGCGCTCAGCCGCACAATTTCACGCCAATCTAATTTACTAGTTGACAAGCTTGCGGGCGGATGCTATTATTACAATGCATAAAGAATCTTTTACATCAATTTTAAGGCAAGCAGTGTAGTTTCTAGCAAGTAACGTCGAAAAATAAGAATCAAAGGAGAAATGAAAATGAAGAAGCTCGTACCCGTATTATTGGCTCTCGTCATGATTCTCAGTATGGTTGCATGTGCCGCTCCCGCCGCCCCTGCTCCCGCAGCTCCGGCTCCCGCCGCTCCAGCGCCTGCAGCTCCGGCCCCCGCCGCGCCAGCAGCCGATCCCCCTGTGACGCTCGTATACGCGGAGGTCAATCCGCTCGACAGCATCGTCGGCCAAACCGGCACTTTCTTTAAAGACAAGGTCTTCGAGCTCTCCGGCGGCACAGTTACCATCGACATCCAGGCGAGCGGCGTGCTCGGCTCTGAAAACGACGTACTCGACGCCATGCTCGGCGGCAGCACTACGATCGACATGTCCCGTATCTCCGCCTTCGCGCTCACGAGCTACGGCGCGCAGAAATCCATGCTCCTCTCCCTCCCCTTCACCTTCGCGAACCGCACCCATTTCTGGAATTTCGCGAACAGCGACTTGGCGCCCGAGTTCCTGAATGAGCCGCAGACGATCGGCCTGCCCGTACGCGGCATCTTCTACGGCGAGGAGGGCTTCCGCCACTTCTTCACAGCCAGCCCCGTCGCCGAAATCGGCGATATTGCGGGCATGAAGCTGCGCGTCTCCAACGACCCGATCATGACCGGCCTGGTCGAGGGGCTCGACGCGAGCGCGACGGTCATCGCCTTCGGCGAGCTCTATTCCGCCCTGCAGACCGGCGTCGTGGACGGCGCTGAGCAGCCCATCGCGAACTACTACGCCAATAAGTTCCACGAGGTCGCTCCCTACCTGATTCTCGACGCGCATACGCTTGGCGCGGTTCAGGTTATCATCACGGACAACGGCTGGAATAAGCTCACGGCGAATCAGCAGAACGCGATCACGGAAGCCAGCAAGCTTGCCCAGGAATACAACGCCCAGATCTCCGAGGATGCCGAAAACGAAGTGCTTGAAACCCTCAAGGCCGAAGGCGCGATCGTTGTCGAAACAGAGATGGCGCCGTGGGTCGAGGCCTGCCAGCAGGTCATTACCGACAATACAGCGACTCAGGCCGAGTTGTATCAGCAGCTCCTCGATCTCGCATAACCGCGAAACCAACGCCTTATAACGGGGGGCGTCGGGGTATGCCCGGCGCTCCTGGTTTTTTAGCAGCATATTTCATCGAAAGGGGGATATAAAGTGCCGCAAATATTTACGACACTGGACAAAGCGAAGCCCGTTTTCGACGCGGTCGATAAAGGCGTCATGTTCTTTTGTAAAATCTTGCTTATCGTCGATATTCTTATAACCAGCATGGCCGTCGCGGGGCGCTACATAGAATTCATTCCCGATCCCTCCTGGAGCGAGGAGGTCGTGCTCTCCTGCATGTCCTACATTGCCGTGCTCTCGGCGGCGCTTGCCATACGCCACATAAAGCATATACGGGTTACGGCCCTCGACAGATACCTGCCGAAAAAGCTGGTCATGTCCCTGGACGTACTATCCGACGTTTGCGTGCTGGCATTCGGCGTTATCATGCTCATAATCGGCTGGGAATACGCCTCGACGATCGGTTCCAGGGGCACCTACGTCTCCATGCCGAGCATATCCCGCTTCTGGATGTATCTGCCCATACCGCTCGCGGGCTTCGCCATGATCATCTTCCAGCTTGAGGTGTTGTATCAGCATATTAAGGCATTTTACGTAAAGGAGGAACCGGCGCAATGAGTATACAATCACTCGCGATCCTCGTGCTGTTGGGCAGCTTCGCGGTCATGATCATACTGCGCTTCCCCATCGCCTACGCCGTCGGCATTTCCTCCGTTTTGTGTCTGCTGGTACAGGGCCAGAATCTGGCGGACGTCAGCCGGCTTATGGTTAAGGGCATCAGCTCCTTCAGCCTGATGGCCGTACCGTTCTTCATCACTATGGGCGTGCTCATGGGCAGCGGCGGCATATCGGCGCGGCTCATCGCGCTCGCGGACTCGCTGGTCGGCTGGATGCGCGGCGGCCTCGCTATGGTAAATATCGTAGCCTCGTACTTCTTCGGGGGCATCTCCGGCTCCGCCTCCGCCGATACCGCTTCGATCGGCCCGATCCTCATCCCCATGATGGTGGAAAAGGGCTATGACGACGATTTTTCCACAGCCGTAACCATTACGTCATCCTGCGAGGGCCTATTGGTGCCTCCGAGCCACAACATGGTCATCTACGCCATGAGCGCGGGAGGCGTATCCGTCGGCGCTCTGTTTTTAGCGGGCTATCTGCCGGGCGCACTGCTTGCCGTTTCGCTGATGGTCGGCTCCTATATCATCTCCGTCCGGCGCAAATACCCGACGGGCTCAAAATTCAGCTTTATAAACTTCCTGAAGCAGCTCGGCAAATCTATTTGGGCGCTGGCCGCCGTTATCGTCGTCGTGGTCGGCGTCGTAGGCGGCGTGTTCACCGCGACGGAATCCGCGGCTATCGCCGTCATCTACAGTTTGTTGGTCAGCGTTTTCATCTATAAAGGGATGAATTGGAAAGGCGTTTGGAAGGCGCTGAACGAATGCGTCAGCACGCTTTCGATAGTGCTGATTCTAATAGCGACGTCCGCCGTATTCGGCTACTGCCTGACGACGCTGCACGTCCCCGACCTCGCTGCTGCGGCGATCACGAGCCTTACGAACAACCCGATCATATTGGCGCTCTTAATGAACCTTATCCTTTTATTCCTCGGCTGTATTATGGATATGGCGCCGATCATCCTCATCGCGACCCCTATTCTTTTGCCCATCGCCATATCCATCGGCATGGACCCTGTGCAGTTCGGCATCATCATGGTCCTCAACTGCGGCATCGGCCTGCTAACGCCGCCCGTAGGCGCGGTGCTGTTCATCGGCTCTGCCGTGTCGAGGGTGCCGATCGAGCGGCTCGTAAAGGCGACGCTGCCCTTCTATCTTTGCATGATAGTCGCGCTGCTGCTCATCACGTTTATCCCCGAAATCAGCATGTGGCTGCCGAGTTTATTCAGGCCATAAAGACATTAATCATTAGAGGTAAGCTTATGAAAATGACATTCCGCTGGTTCGGCGCAAAGAGCGATTCCGTTACGCTGAAGCAAATAAAGCAGATTCCCGGCATGAGCGGCGTCATGGGATTTCTCGACTATAAAGCCGCCGGCGAGGTCTGGACGGAAACCGAAATCGCGGCCTACATAGGCGATATTCACGCCGCCGGACTCGAATGCGAGGTCATCGAAAGCGTAAACGTCCATGAGGATATCAAAATGGGCCTGTCCTCCCGCGACGGATACATCGAAAGCTACATCACGACGATCCGCAACCTGGCAAAGCACGGCGTGAAGGTGATCGTCTACAATTTCATGCCCGTATTCGACTGGCTGCGTACCGATCTTATGCGCCTTATCCCTGAAGACGGCTCCTACAGCCTCTATTTCGACGAACAGGAGCTCGGCGATATGGGGCCTGTCGAAATCGTCAGGAAGACCGCCGAGGACAGCAAGGGCTTCTCCCTGCCTGGCTGGGAGCCGGAGCGCCTCGCCGAGCTCGAAGGTACGCTCCGTCGCTATGAACCGATCACGGCCGACATGCTGCGCCAAAATTACAAGTATTTCCTCGACGCGGTCATCCCCACTTGCGAGGAATGCGGCGTAACGATGGCCTGCCACCCGGACGACCCCGCGTGGCCGATCTTCGGCCTGCCGCGCGTCGCGAACCGCCTGGAGGACTTCGATAAGCTGCTTGCGCTGAACGCCTCCCCCGCCAACGCCATTTGCATCTGCACTGGCTCGCTCGCCTCCAACCCCGCCAACGACATCCCCGCAATAGTGCGGTATCTGGGCAAAAAGGGGCGCGTCGCGTGTATGCACATCCGCAACGTCAAGCATATGGGTCACCGGCGCTTCCGTGAGTCGAGCCATCTGTCCTCAGACGGCGATCTCGATATGTTCGCCATCGTAAAGGCCGCGTATGAGACGTGCCCCGACGTATACATACGCCCCGATCACGGGCGGATGATCTGGGACGAGGAGGCGCGCCCCGGCTACGGCCTTTACGACCGCGCGCTGGGCGCGGCGTATCTGAACGGCCTATGGGAGGCGATCGAAAAATGCACTTGAACTCTCAATCGCTAAACGACCGCGCCGCCTGGGAGTCGGCGGGCGTCGCCCTGCCGCGCGGCGATATTGCCGCGATGACTGCAAAGACCATAGCCGCGCCCATATGGGTTCATTTTGGCGCGGGCAATATCTTCCGAAGCTTCATCGCCGGGCTTTCGCAGCGGCTGCTCAATGAGGGCTTATCCGAGAAAGGCGTCGTCGTCGCGGAGACGTTCGACCATGAGATCATCGAAAGGGTTTACACGCCTTTCGACAACCTCGCGCTTAACGTCATCCTGAATTCCGACGCGAGCGTAGATTGTGAAATCATCGCGTCCGTGGCGGAGGCGCTGCGTGCGGACGCTCAGAGAGCGAGGCTTATCGAAATCTTCGAGGCGCAGAGCCTGCAAATGGTCAGCTTCACGATTACGGAAAAGGGCTATTCGCTGCGGCGCGCGGACGGGAACTTATCGGAACCGGCGAAAGCGGATATGGCCGGAGGGCCAGAGCGCGCCAAGACCGCGATGGGTATTTTCACGGGGCTGCTGCTTGCGCGCTACAACGCGGGGGCGTGGCCGATCGCGGCCGTGAGCATGGACAATTGCTCGCATAACGGTGAAAAGCTGAAAGCCGGCGGCGTCGAAATCGCGCGCGCCTGGTGCGAAAACGGCTATGCCGCGCGCGGTTTCTTGGACTATCTGAACGACGAAAAAAGAGTATCCTTCCCCTGGAGCATGATCGACAAGATCACGCCCCGCCCCGCGACGGCCGTATATGAAATGCTCGAAGCTAAGGGTATAGAAGGCATGGAGCCCATCGTCACTGGCAAGGGCTCCTACGTCGCGCCGTTCGTAAACGCGGAGCGCCCGCAGTATCTCGTCGTCGAGGACGCGTTCCCCAACGGCCGTCCTCCGCTCGAAAAAGCGGGCGTATATACGACCGATCGCGATACCGTCAACAAGGCCGAGCGTATGAAGGTGACGACATGCCTCAATCCCCTGCACACCGCCATGAGCGTATTCGGCTGCCTGCTCGGTTATACGCTCATCTGCGACGAAATGAAAGACTCGGACATCACAGCGCTCATCCGCAGGCTCGGCTATGTGGAAGGGCTGCCCGTCGCCACCGACCCTGGCATTCTCTCGCCCAAGGCGTTTATCGACGAGGTGATAAACGAGCGTTTGCCCAATCCCTTCATGCCGGACGATCCGCGCCGTATCGCGACGGATACCTCACAAAAGGTGGGCATCCGTTTCGGGGAAACGATAAAGAGCTATATCGCCGAGGGCCGCGATTTAGATGGGCTCGTCGCCGTTCCTCTGGCTATAGCCGCCTGGATGCGCTATCTTATCGGCGTCGGCGATTCCGGCGAAGCGATAGAGGTCTCTCCTGATCCGCTTAAGAAAGAATTGCAACAGGCGCTCTCCGGCATCGTCTGGAACGATCGTGAAACCTACAACGGCGAGCTCAACAAGCTTCTGGCGAATGCCGCGATCTTTGGCCTCGACCTTGCCGCAACGCCGCTGGCGGCGCGAATCGAGGAAATGTTTGTAAAAATGTTGGCTGGGCCAGGCTCTGTGCGTTCAGTTTTACGACAATATCTGCTAAAATAGGCTCGACATAATATTTAGCAGCCGCTTGCCTATGTGTTCGATCCGGCTAGGCGGCAGACGGAGAGTATGAATGCAAGCTTATAAACGCGAAGCCAATGAGTCCGGGCGCAATTACGCTTTGCGCGTTCTAAAGGAAAACATCATCCAGCTTACGCTGGAGCCGGGCAGCATGGTCAGCGAAAACGAACTGGCGGCGGAATTAGGGCTTTCCAGGGGGCCGGTGCGCGAGGCCCTTATGGAGCTGGCAAAGGTAAAGCTCGTCGAAGTGCTCCCTCAGCGCGGCAGCGTCATCTCGCTTGTCGATTACGGCCTCGTGGAGGAAGCGCGCTTCGTTCGCGAAACATTGGAAATCGCCGTAGCGGAGCGCTGCTGCAATATGGACATAGCAGATGAGCATATGGACGCGCTGCGCGAAAATGTTTCGCTGCAGAAGCTGTATATGAAAAGCGCGAACCTCTCCAAGCTCTGGGAGCTGGACGATCAGTTTCACCGCCTTCTGTTCGACGCGGCGGGCGTTTCTCAAGCGCATACGTTTATGAAAAGTATGCAGATTCACTTTGACCGCATCCGCGTCATGGGTACGAGCCCGACCGTGAGCAAACGCAACGTGGACGAGCACAGCCGTATTTTCGAGGCGATTGCCGCGCGCGACGCCGAGACCGCGAAGGCCATGATGCGTAAGAATCTGGTCAATTACCAGATCGACAAGCAAGCCGTCTTCGAAAAATATCCTCAGTATATAAAGCAATGATGAAGCGGCGCTCCAAAAAACCGCGCTGGATCAAACGATCCGGCGCAAGCGAGGTAAATGGTCATGACGTTTATGAACGAAGATTTTTTGCTCAAAAGCGACGCCGCAAGGAAGCTGTACCACGAATACGCCGAAAACATACCGATCATCGACTACCATTGCCATGTCAATCCCTCCGATATCGCCGAAGACAAGCGCTACAGCTCCATCTCCGAGGTATGGCTCGGCGGCGACCATTA
>QMCE01001982.1_pt1 | contig 11357 bp, 16 predicted proteins | sample 1821851 | NCBI WGS metagenome assembly QMCE01 (sample SAMN09453174, study PRJNA476694) | Termite gut metagenome, whole genome shotgun sequencing project. | isolation source: worker | host: Odontotermes sp. | place: South Africa:Pretoria | collected 2016-01-28
AGCTTGAGCTCATTCTTTATGATGTCGGCGCACTTCTCCCCCTCCACGAAGAAGATGAAATCGCTCTTGCGAACAGCCTCAAGCACTTCGGGCAAATGATAAAGTACACGGCGGGCGCCCTTGTCTAAACCGTTGACCCACGAACGGCCGGCAAACGATTTAAGGTAATGAACCTTCGTATGCTTTCCGGCATCATCCTTTACGGGCTGGCCGTTCTCATAACGCAGTACGCGCTGAGATTTATAAAGCTTTTCGCCTTGCTCATCAGTATAGAAAAATTCGCGGTCGAGCTTGTCCTCGCTCTTTTTTCGAGCAGGCTTAAAGTTTTCGTTTTCGGGGAAGGGAATCTTGAATATAGCGGCAAGATATTTGATGGTTTCGATAAACTCCTTACCCTCAACAGAGCGCCCTTCGAGGATACGGCAAGCCTCGATAATATCGCCTTTGGCGTCACAAGCGAAGCATTTGTAGCGTGTGCCGTTGCTATGCAAGGATCCGCTGGCGTGCTGATCCACGCCCCCGGTATGCTGGGAGGCATTGAAGCAATGGAACTTGTCCTTTTTATGAAGATCGAAAACCACGCCCCGCATTTCTAAGTATTCCGAAAGGAATGGGCGCAGCCGCTCTATGACGTCCTTAATTGCCGGATCGCTCTTTTTGAACGCCGGATCGAAGGGAACAACCTTTCCTTCGTGTGCCATATCGCACTACCTCCCTACAGCTTCGCGTGGGGCGTCGGTATCCTCTTCGGGGTAAGCATCGCGCTTGTCTTCGTTCGCGGCGGCAATAATGGAATCTGCGTATTCAGGCGTGATATCGCGAAACAAATTGAGCATGATGTTTTTAGCGAGCGCTTTGGTTTCTTCCGTAAGCGCAATTGGCTTATTTGTTTCGAGGAATTCTATAAGCTCTTCATTAGAGTGCGTGGCAAGGAAATGAGCGGAGGATATTTGAAGATTACGGGCGAAATTTGAAAAAGACGTCGCCTGCAACCGCAAGATCGCATCTGCTTCCGAATCATTGATGATGGCGATGACGCGATTCCGCTGATCTTCTGAAACGTCCGGCTCTTCAAGCCGACTTGCAATGCCTGCCGCCAGATTCCGAGTAACGCTTTTCCCTTGCTCTGTAGATTCTGTAAAGTCAGCAACGAATTGACTAACTAAGGTGGAGTGCAGACGCATGTACGATTCAAGCTGCCTAGCTCTAAGCCAGGGCTGAATTTCTTTCTGATCATAGATGATGTACTTGCTTTTGCGCGTGAACGGCAGGCCCTCTGCGCGCCAGCGGCTTAACGTCATGCGCGTTACACCCTGCTTCATAGCTAGTTCTGTTTCGGTCAATTTTCCCGGCTCGAGCCATTTGGGGCGGGAAACGGACATTCCAATCATCCTCCTATAATTTATTACATGCTGCTTGTCCTCATAGAAGGACAACACGATTTGCATAAGCATGTTACATAAATACAATTTAACATGCGTACCAACATTTAGCAATAGAAGGGATACAATAAATTGAATTATTTTTGAAGGCATATACAAGATATAGAATCTCCTTTCAGTGTCAACTGCGCACTTATACACCACAACGTGGTGCAGTGCGCGCTTGCAGCGGGCGCGCATGCCCCTATCGGGGTTCATGCGGATTACGATGCGTACATGACGTATGTGTCATGGCGTTTACGATAAGCCCGATGCCGGCCTTAATTCCGTCCTCGCGGCCTTTCATCTCGTAGGCGTTCGCCAGAGCCCAAGCCGCGAAATCCATCTCGTTATGCATGGAAATGTCTTTGCCGCAAAATTTATCGCGGAAGTCTTCGTATTCTTTTTCCGCTTCGGCTATTTCGTGCTGTGTCGTTTTCTTAAAGCAGCTCTGCCGGAATTCTTTTACTTCCGAATCCAAGACCAATGCGTAGTATCTCAGGGCGTTGCTTGCGTTGATATCGATATCGAACATCGGTTCATTACCTCCGAATTTTGATTTGAAATAGATGAGGGTCGCGCCGATCGGCGCGCGCGTCACGCTTTGCGCTCTTATTTTTGAGCGTCCGGCAGGCAGGGGAAGGCATTCAGAATAAGCCCCATGCCCATCTTCAAACCCTCCTCGCGGCCCCTGCGCTCGTATGCGACGGCCATGCCGATGGCGACGTCCTGAACCTTATTGAACATGGTGCTATTATTGCTGTAGTGCTCATCGCAAAAGCTGTCCAATTCGTTTTCAGTGCGCAGGACATCTTCTGAAGTCGTGGTCTTGTCATACCCGGCGCACTCCTGCCGGGCTTCAAGGTCCATTGCGGCGACTAAGTACCTGAGCGCGTTGCTTGCGTTAATATCAAAGGCGTCTGGAGCTTTCATATACGGTTCCTCCTGAAATGATTTATCTGCGAATGAGGTGCGCGCCGGGCGGCGCGGCGGCGTTTTATTTGAAACATGATTCGCCCACGATATTCCGTAGACCATTTAAATCAAGAATGTACGCTTTTTTGATTATTTTTTCGGAGGGTCTCCCTGCGGCGCAGACTTTAAACCGCGCGGCGCTGTACGCTACAAAATAGGCTTTCTGCCTTAGATGTTTAATGAAATCCTTCTGATAAAGGTTCTTGAGCGTCAATCCATAATCAAGCCGAGATTTTCTCAAATCGTTGTATATCAGAGAGAAATCGAAAGCAATTTGCGTTCTCTTATTTATGAACTGGAAATGTAGGCCCTCCGTAAAGTCTTGCCTGTCGGCCATAATAGACATGAGCTCAAGGATTTTATCGACCGCGAGTGAAATTGCCGGGTCGAGGAGCTGCGCCCGTTTTCCCGCGCGGAGCATGGGCGCCGAGAGCGCCGCCGCCATGCGGTTGAACTCATTGATGTAGGCAACCTTGAAGCGCAGCGCCTCGGCTCCAGTGTAGCCCATGACGAGCAGCGTAAAGCCGTCTTTGGTCAGGAGGTACATTTTTTGCTGACGGTTCCATTGGTCAGTGTAAGTGCTCTCCTCAAAATTGGAGAGGCTGAACTCGGAGGTCGGCGCAATTTTGCGCCGACCTCCCCCAGTCTCATCAGATGTAGCGTCTGGAATATCGATCTCAAGATTCAATTGCAAGCGTTCAATGTCCCTAAGAACGTCCTTATGATTTTTACCGAATATTTCAGCGATGCATAAGCTTGTGGTCAATGGCCGGTTGCTCCGCTGAAATACAGCGCCCGAAGGGATTAGAGAAGTGTTTTCCATTGCGATGCCTCCAATATGTTTTTTGCAAACAAAAAGCGCTTTGCAGGAGGCTCCACAAAACGCTATACAATACTTACCTTATTGCCCCAAGCGCCGCTTCATGGTACATTTAAGGCGGTCGTCATTGGGACTTCGGTCTTTGCGTCGGGTGCTCGTTTCACCTGCGTAACGGTCTTGGCGTTGGTAGCGCCTTGGCCGCTCTGACGGCTTTTTATTTGTTGGGGCTATAATAACACCGCGCGTTACGAAATGCAATCTTTGGCGTTATTTGCGCGCGGTACGTGTCAAACCTTGATATAGGAATAAAAGCGTGATAATATATGCTTATAAAATAGATAGGAGGTATATGGAAATGGCCAGCAAAGATAAAAGCTATTTTGAACGCGACGATAAGGGCAAACCAGTCAAATTTGTTGAGCGCCATGAATCCCATTATCACGACGGAAAAAAGCCTCATGAACACGAAGTAGATTTATACAAAGCAACCATAGGGAGCATCTCTAAAGGTGGTAACTATAATGATTTGAGGAAAGATAGAAAGTAGTAGTCAGCACAATATTTATGCTGCTGTTTTTAAACTGACTCCTAAAACTCATGGAGCCAGTTTTATTGTGGCGTTTTTTGTATGCGATTCGTGTAAAAATAAATTTGTTTTAAGCGAACCATAGGGAGAATAATTATTTTATTGCGCATATAATATTGTAGGCATGTCCATGTGGACAGGTATTAGAAAGGCGGCTGGCGGCGGCGGATCCGGGAAGGAGAAAAGATATGGATCCAACGACGTTAATTCAAACAGCGGTCAAGGAGATTGCTGAAATTCCGCAAGCAAATGCGCTATACGCATGCATTATTCTAACGAGTCTTTTCGTGTTTCTGACGGTTTTAACAATCGTCTTTGGAGCAAAAAAAAAGTAGCCTCCCGTGAGGGAGGACTACTCCAGAACAGGAAAAGCACGCCGATGCAACCCAGCCGCCTTTCCGATACCACTATATTACGCTTTCGAATAATTTCCCATCCCTATTTTATGATTATTGCCGAGCAGATTCATTTGAAGATGATCGCATACTCTGCTTTTTGGATGATGCAGCATAAACCGTTTCTATCGCAAGGAGGTCAAGAAGGCCATGCCGCGACGTTGACCTCCTTGACCTCCTTGCCGGTACTGGAGCGATAACACCTCCGTAAAAGCCGCCACGCTTATATTGCAATATCATGCAATATTCAATGCTTTTAAGTAAAAACAAGAACAGCAGCGCCGCCGATCCGCGCAGTAGCAGCGCGAGTTTCGCGGAAAATGCGCAAGATATTGCGTCGCGGTAGCGCGGCATTTTGCTGCATGAGCAGACGCGCAGCGGCTTAATATTCAATCCAATATTGGATTGAATAAAAGGGTCTGGGATGCTTCCCAGCAAGCGCATTCGTGGCCGCACGGCCATTGCTTGCCGGTTCGGTTTGACGCTAATCTGCACGTAACGATTAGCATGGCGAGCAGTGCATGATGGGCCAATAAGTCCCTCCATGCGCTCGTCAGGGAGAACCCTGCACCCCTGATCGCCGCCTAAAGGCGTCGGCTTTATATACTGACTTTGAGAATAATTTTTGACAAAGTACGAATAAACCGTATATAATGAGGGTATACGAAAGGGGAAGTATGACGCGAGAATTTGTAACAACATCGACCTTCGATGCTATGTGGAAGGCGCTAGGGCTGGACGATGACGCCCAGCAGAGCCTTGAAAACATTTTGCTCGCCAATCCCAAAGCGGGCGCGGTCATTCCTAATTGCGGAGGCGTAAGAAAGCTCCGCATCGTACTTCCGGGAATCGGCAAGCGCGGCGGCGCCCGAGTGATCTACATCGATATCATGGGCGCCGAGAAGATATACTTCCTTATGGCGTACCCGAAAGGCAAAAAGGAGACCACCACGCCGGAAGAAAACAAAGCGCTTTTAGCCCTGGCCGGGCAATTGAAAAACAGACGGAGGTGATCACGCGTGGACGAAAAGTATTTTGATAATTTTAACTTTGGCGAAAAGCTTGTACAGAGCTTACAAGAAGCCGTCGCCTACGAGCAGGGAGATAAAACAAAAGGCCGCTCTCGCGTCTATGAAATCCCTACTCCGTCATACGATGGCAAGGATGTGCTCCGCATAAGGAAGCGCCTGAACATCAGCCAAGCCGGTTTCGCCTTGGCGCTGGGTGTTTCAAAGCGCACCGTTGAAGCTTGGGAGGCCGGGAAATCCGCTCCGAGTAATGCGTCGAATAAATTGCTGTACCTCGTAGAAAAAGACGAAAGCATAATGAGTCAGTTAGTCGCCGTAAAGTAATTTAAGCGTATATATAAGGCTCTAGGCACCGAATATAAAAGCGTCAAGCAATAAGGATCTGCGCACTCAGAAAAGAATCTCACTCACGCCTGCCTAGCGACGCCCGATGAGCGCGCCGGATGCGCAGCAGCCGGACGGATAAGGCCGACAGAAAATGATATGCGAATTTCAAAAGCGGGGCTTATGCTTCCGCTTTTTTCAGAATTTGCCTTACGGTCACGGTGGTCAAATTGAACTTGGCGGCTAACTGGTTCAGGGACTTACCCGCCGCATGATCTTTATAAATCAGCGCATTGCGTTGCGCTCGCATGAAGCGGCCTATGGTCGGAATGTAAATCTGGTTGCCCCCGTAGACGCCGCACAGCTTCACCATAGGCCCGATGCCGATCACGGCGGCTATTTGTTTATGTGCATCCGGCATCAGGTTCGGCTCTCTCATAAGCATCGCTATTAAAACATCATCGGGAAGGCGAAATTTACTCATGGCTAACCTTTCTTTTTCTGGCCCGTCAACCTAGCCCAAAAGCCTACAGGTTCCTTCGCCTCGGCGTCTTTTGCTTTCAGCTCCGCAACCTCTTCGCGGAGCGCCCGAAGCTCCTCGAGCACGGTTTCAAATTCAGATTCCTGCTTTGATTGTACGGCCTCTAGCTGCCGCTGTAGCGCGCTCAAGATTCCAGACTGAACATTTAGAACGGCTGCAAGCGCATTCGCGTCTCTAGGAGCCATTAACTGCGTCTCATGCGCATCTTCCACGTCTATGACTTGGGTGCGCGTGGCCTGTAAAACCGCTTCGATCTCCGCTGTCTCTTTTCCGCTATCGTACATGGCGGCGATTTCGCGCACGAGCTCCACGGCTTCAGGAGGATATTTCTTTGCGCGTCCATAAGTCTGCGCATGAAAAAAACTTTGAAAGTTATTTGCATAGCGCCGCGCCGTTGTTTCAGGCAATCCCGCCTCTTTTGCTACCTGCGCAATCGTAAGAGTTTCTACCACGTTACCACCATCCTATCACGCCGCCACCGCCACCACCGCCACACCACCACCATATTACCACCACGCAGAATAATCGAAAAGAGCAATGGCGGTATCGTGGCGGGATGATGACGGATGACAGATGACGGATACTATTCAGCTCACTTCTTTTTTCTTTGCCGGCGCACGGCTCGCGCGGATCCGTTCTATGGCGTCTTGATGGCGCTCGCGCAGCTCCAGTATCTCCTGCCTATGTAGGGTATCCTTCTCCATCAATTCAGCTTTTGCCCTCGCCGCTTCCTCGCGCGCCGCCACAAGTTCATCACGCAATGCCTCGGCCTCGCCTGCGCGCTCTTGGTAAGCTTTGGCGGTCGTCTGATATTGCGCCGCCAAAGCCTGCGCAAGGCGCAAGGATTCCGCTTGAGCGTCGGCCAGCTCCTTTTGTTCGTCTCTCTCCCGGATCGCCCGTTCGCGCATCGCTTCCCTGCTCTTCAATTCGGCCTGTAAAGAAGAAACCTGCTCCCTTAATGCCCGGGATATTTCTTCTTGCTGTGCGCTCTCGGCTTGCCGATCTGCGGTGAGCTCCTCAATGATTAATTTACTCTCCTGCTCCTTCGCCATGATCGCCGCGGACATGCGTTCTAACAGCCCTCCGAAAATGGCCTCTATGCCAGCGAAATGCGTTGTAAGGTAAATTACCTCCTGCCTTGCGATAGGAACCGCTTCAACCGCCTTATGGAGCTTATACGCGCTCAAAAGGCGCGACATAAAGTCATTCGGACGTTCACCCGACTTGCGGCATAGCTCCATCACTTCCTGCCGCACTGTCGCATCCAGCTTCACCGACCAGGTTGTTTTCTTCTCGCCTTCACTACTCACACTCAAAATCCTCCTCGTAAATCTCCTTTTCTATTTTTCGCCGCCCCGCGGCAAGCCCTTGCAAATTTTATGAACCGCCGAGCGCGTAACGCCATATGTCCGCGCAATTGCTTCCACCGACATGCCGCCACCGCTATAAGCAGCTTGTATCCTTCTATCGCGCACTGGTCGAACGATAACGGATGGATCCGGCAAATAAATATGACGCCCTCCAAAAGCCTCCAGCAAGTCTAAATACTTCCGAATGCCGATTCTTGTTACAGCCGCTCGATCTCTTTCGGGAACGCTCCTTATACTCACGGCATTTTCGCCCTTGCGCATTATGTAGCGATATGTCGGCAGATACTTCCCGCCGCCGCTCCATTCAGCGCACAGAAATAGAAAGTTCGGCACTCCAACAAGCAGCACCATGCGCTGGTAACTTGGCGGTATCATGGAGGGCATAAGCTCGCGAATCGCATTCCCTTCGAACCATCCTTTACCGCTCAAAAGGCATCCCCCTTATTCTCGTTGCCTCCGACCTCAGCGCCAGCAGCTTTTTCTTTCTGGAGATAGCGATAAATCGTAGCTTGAGAAACGCCGGTCATTTGCACTATGGCGCTTATTGAATACTCGCCAGAATGATACAGCTTGATGGCCGTCTCGACCTTACCGGATTCCTTCTTTGGACGACCTCCTACGCGCCCGCGGGCGCGCGCGCTGGTCACGCCCTCACGAACGCGCTGCACGATCAATTCGCGTTCGAATTCTGCCATAGCCTGAAATATCGTTAGGATGAATCGGCCTTGAGGAGTAGACGTATCGTAATTTTCTTTAATCGATACTACCTGAACGCCCTTCGTTTCAAACCACTGTAACAATTCGAGTAAATCTGCCAGAGAGCGGCCAAGTCGCGACCACGATTCTACCACCACGGTATCACCATCGCGCACCTTCTCTTTTAAGCGGCATAGCTCCGGTCGGTTTGCCTTCGTGCCGCTTATCTTCTCCATGAATATTTCATCGCACTTGTGCGGCGCTAAGGCATCAACCTGCCTATCGAGGATCTGCGTGTTCGTGGAAACGCGTGCATATCCGTATGTATAACTCATTTGCGGCCTCCTATAAGCGCTACTAAAATCATAAGCTTTCGATATGCTTGATATTATCATAATCATATGTTTTTGTAAAGTTGTTTTTGATAATATTTTTGATCGTCTCAAAACTGCTTGATTTGATGTTTTTGAGAGGTTTACCGAATGCAAAGAAAAATTATCTTAACCCATAGTTTTTGATAGACAAATAAATATACAGCCCTCTTGTTTTGTCCGCTGGAACGCTTCAAAGTTCCCTGATATCTTCGCCTGATCGGCTCTTATGCTATGCTTTTATTTAATGCATTCTACGCTTCCCCCGCTCCATCACGCTGTACGTCGCTTCCAGTTGATACGTCTTATCATTGAATACGCATTTTCTCGCTATATCTACTATAAATACTTTGATTTTCGCGTTTACAGCTTTACAGCTTCAACGATCTCCATCAGTCTCTCTCGAGAAAATTGCAAATACGATTCAGTAACGTCTAGCCTATGCCCCAATATTTGCTTTATTATTGCTGTCGGCACTCCTCCGTCCTGTAATACGCGCGCATAAAGATGCCTGAACGCATGCGGGTGGATTCGCCGACCAGAGACAGCAGCGCTCTTCCCTGATTTTAAAATCCTGTAATAAGCTGTGTTGCGTGTCATCGCTTCATCGCCGTTTATGGAATATAGATAGGTCTGGCCCGGTAGGCAATGATTGCGAACATACGCCCTCCAAGCATTCGATAATCTAGCCGGAATAAATAAATTACGGTACTTACGTCCCTTGCCCTTTATAAGAATCTCGGGGCGCCCGACATCCGAACACCTAACTTGTAAAATCTCTGATATTCGTGCGCCGGTATAAAACAAACCCAATATCAAAACATATGCCAATGCATCTTCGCGCCTTGCCGTCTTAGCCATAGCGCGCACATGACCTATTTCAAGCAACCCCGCTTCTATATTTTGAATTTCAACCGTCTCAGCCATAGGATGCGCTTTAACATGGATCCCCCAATCATCACGGCAGACCTCACAAAATTTTCGAAGAATAATCAATCTCTGGTTTACCGTATTTATCGAATATCCTTTATTGCCTCCGCGAGTTTGCCTAATACTCCAAAGATATTCCTTGAACTCAGAGAGCGCTTCGCGGTCAAATTCTTCAAGGGGTTTGGCTCCCCACCACTCGAAAAACTGACCTAAGCCACGTCGTATCGCTTTTTCTGTCTCTTCAGAATAAGGATGATTCCTTACCTCTCGTGAATAAACGATATATTTTTCAATCATGTTATTGCCGCCTTGATACATAGATGCTCCTCCTTATCTTCATATGCGTGAGACTCTTGCGTGAGAGCGCTTTAAACGGCCTATTTATCTAGCTCTTCTCGTTTCTTCCCCGTATATCTTTCGCGGTTTTTTCCTTGTTTGCCAGCGCCGCATTCTTCAAAGGTATCATTTTCTTAGATGCCACGGGCCTTTGTAGAATCGCTTGTATTTTACGTAACATCGCTTATGTAAAAGTTTTATATAAGATACCCGCTCTCGCCCGTACCTTCAAACGCGCTAAGTATCTTGGAATATTGAACGTCTGCGGCCTGAAATCAAGGGCGATTTTTTCCCGCAATACCGACTGCATTAATTACGCTCCTCGCATGCCCCCGCAGGATCGTCGGCGCCGCTCATGCCGGCCGTCCGCTCCCACTGCTCAATAATAGAAAGCTGCATTTCTGGATCGGCTTTCGCCAGCGCCGCTATCACCGAATCTCTATCGTGCGAAGCACCATCTATTTTTAGGCTCTGGCCGTCCGTGGATCTGATTTGTTTTCTCGCTACGGGCCGTCCTTTCTTTAAAGCGCCTTTATGCTGCTCATTCTTTAGACGCGCCGCCTCGAGCAAACGCTCTTTCTGTTCATCCATAAAAGCAGTAAGCGGCTCTATTATATCAGGCCGTTCGGCCAGCTCCTCCCGCATCGCCACCGTTAAGAAATCAAGCGCGTTTTTATAAACCTCATCGGCTTTCATGGCGAGTTCCTGCTCTTTCTGCCATTTATCAATCAGCACGCCATATATGATCGCGGCATCTCTTCCCTTCGCGGCTTTAATCGTAGCCGGATCGCCAAGCTTCTGGAGGTACGCATGCGCTACATTTAAGCTGCTCGTTACGAGCTCCCGGCGCTGATCGGCTTTGAGACCCTCTATTTCGTCCTTGTGCCTTTCGATAATCTTCTTGACGGTCGCCCATGCCAAGCCCCGCCGCATCGAAATTGTATTGATGCTGTTCCCGGCCAAATATTCGCCGATAACCTCTCGCTTTTCATCGTCGCTGATTGGCGTCATCAATCCACCCGGCAATAGTTCCACGCTCCTTTACGCTTATTTATATTAATGTTTACGGATTAGATAGTTACCATAGTTACCATAGTTACCGCTTCTATAATTCAAGCGTTTTAGTATGTAAATAATAGTTACCTAATAGTTACTATAGTTACCGTATCAATTTACCGTGTATTTTGGATCGCCTGAGTAACTACGGTAATCATAGCGGTAACGCTATAAAAAGCCCTAAAACCGGGGCGGTAACTAGGTAACTAGCTACTCGGACATACGAACGTACTTTAATGAGCGCTTCATTCGTCGCAATCATTTGATTCGTTGTCATCCTCCCTTACAAAACCGAAACACGGTTCTCCTATTTGGGCACGAAGCAAAGCAAGATTTAAGACATATGCCCGCTTTCTCATAGCCTCTGGAACGCACCCACTTTGTTCATATCTGAATTTAACGGTACGATAATCCGTCCAAAAAGCTTTTTCACGTAGTTGCTTTGTAAATTGGCCCTGTTCAAGATTTTCAATTTTCAAATCATGCTCACGACGATATTTTTTGAAAA
>QMCE01003556.1_pt1 | contig 11356 bp, 9 predicted proteins | sample 1821851 | NCBI WGS metagenome assembly QMCE01 (sample SAMN09453174, study PRJNA476694) | Termite gut metagenome, whole genome shotgun sequencing project. | isolation source: worker | host: Odontotermes sp. | place: South Africa:Pretoria | collected 2016-01-28
AAACGCAAAACCGCAATTGCTTACAAGATTTTCCACACAGCAAGCAAAACGCGAAAATGACGCGCAGACAGCAGATAACGAATTCCCTAGTCCCCATTTCCCGCTCCCTAATCCCCATTTCCCCCCCCTCTATTTGAAAAGATTCAGCCTGCCGTATTTGTGGAGTTTTCCGTTGTTTCGCGGGTTTCCATCGTCGAGGACTTTGAACACAAAGGACGCAAAGCCGGTTTCTGTTCCGGCTTCGGAGCAGGAAAAACCTGTTGTGAGATATGGTTCGCCGTAAGCGGCCGCCAGGAGGCTGCGGGTAAATGCCTGAAAAGAAGACTGAGCCGGCGGGCCGAGAATATCCGCCGGATCGTCTTTGCCGCCGCCCGCGCCTGAATCGGAGTAAACCAGCGCCAGCGTTCCCGCCCGCCGCGCGCGGAAAAGCGCGGACAACTCCCGCGCCAGAAAAAACCATCCCTTGATATGATCGTTCACCATGACTTCAATATCCGTCAGCGAAAGTTCAGCCACAGGGCGGCGTATCGAGGGAGGGGCACAGACAAGTATCGCCTCGTTGATCTGTTCCATGCGGCTTTCGGCGGCAAGCACCAGAGACCGCGCAGATATGGGACTGCCGGGATTCCACTGAATTGATACGGCGGCCAGTTCCGAGAGAGCTTGTCCATCAATCTGAGCGGACGGCAGCTGCGGCGGCCCGGAGAGCCGCCCCGGTATCATCGCGGCGGCATAATGCTCCACGCGCTTTGCGGCTTCGGCGGCAATTGCCTGACTAAGTGTCGATTCATTTCCGGCGATCAAAATTCCTCTGGTCATAATGACAGTGTATACGCCCCTTCCAGTTCAAGCAATGCCCGTTTCCGTTCAAGCCCGCCGGCATATCCGGTCAGACTGCCCCCTGAGCCGACAACCCGGTGACAAGGAATGATGAGAGAAATAGGATTGTGTCCCACAGCGCCGCCAACAGCCCGCGCCGAAACCGCCGCGACTCCTTTGCCGCCGCCCGCATTTTTCCGCCGGATTTTTTCTGCGAGTTCGCCGTATGTGACAGTCCCGCCGTAAGGAATACGCAAAAGTTGCCCCCAGACTATTTGCCGGAAAGCCGTTCCCTCAGGCGCGAGCGGCACAGCGGGCAGTGCTTTTTTCCCCGCAAAATAATTCTCAATCCACAGCGCAAGTTTTTCAAAAACAGGAACACCCGCCTTGAAAATCCAGCCGGACATATCAGGCGGAAAATATTTTTGACCGGCAAACCAGAGACCACGCAGAGCCGCTTCAGTTTCAGGACAATTATCGCCCGCAAACGCGGCGGCGGTCATTGTTCCCAGCGGCGTTTCCAGCGTACAAGCCAATATCATCGTTCCCCTTTTTCCTATCCCGCAATTATCAAATCCACGATTATCCGCGATAATCAAATTCACAATTATCAAACAAACCCATTAATCACCAGCGCCAAAAGCGGAATCGACACCATGCTGAACAACGTTGTCATAAAAACCAGCGTGCCCCCCTCTTCCGGGGCGGACTTGTACAACGATGCCATAACCGGAGTAATCGCGGCGGCAGGCATCGCGGAAATAATCAAAGTCAGCGCCAGCATCGAACCGCGAATCCCCAAAACCAGACAGCACATTCCAACCAGAAAAGGCAGCGCAGCCAGCCGGATAAACACCGTCACATAAATCTGCCATCTGCCCCAAATCTGTTTCGCGTCCGTCCGCGCAAGCCCAATCCCCACAGCCAGCATAGACAGCGGCGAAGTAACACTCCCCGTCATTTCCAGCCCCCGCGTCAAAACTTCAGGCAGCGTCACCGAAAAAAGAAACAAAAGAAAACCCGCAACAGTCGCCAGTATCGCGGGATTAACAAACGCCCTCCACGAAAGACGCACCTTCTGTTCGCCCTCCTTCGCCAGAAGCCACGCCCCCAGCGAATACGCAAAAAAACTAAACGACATATTAAACAAACTAGCGTGAAAAATATATTCCGCGCCAAGAATAGCCTCGACCACCGGATAACCAAGATTCCCGCAGTTTGAAAAAAGAATAGCGTAGCGGTGCACCCCCCGTTCCCGCCCCCGCATCTTCAAAAGCCGAGGATAAATAAACGCCAGCGGAAACGCCACACCGTACATAACAAGCGAAGCCGCCAGCGCAATCCCCGCCTCCCCCAAAAGCTCCCCGCTAAACGGTCGCTGAAAAGAAACCAAAATCATACACGGCAGCGTCACATTCATAATCACCGGCGAAAGCACATCCGCCGCCATCGAGTCAATCAATTTTATTTTCGCGCAAACATATCCCAGAACAATAAGCCCGAAAAGAACCGCCACCTGCCCAAGCACACCCATCCCCCCCAGTAAATCACATTTCCCCCGTTCTTGCTACGGCAAAACTCCACGCATTTTCAGAATCAAGAAGGGGGGCGATTTCCAAACGGCCGCCCGCGCACAGTAACATTCCCGTCCGCCCCCCTTACGCTCCAGCCGCCAGCGGCTTGCGCTATCCCCGTGTGGCTATCCGGCTTCGCCGGATAGCTTCGGAGTTTTACCTTGCGGTAAAACTCCACGCATTTTTTTGATAAAAGCCGATGAGAAAGTACCGCTGGCGAAAGCCTTATTATAGCAAGATTCCGGGTCAAGCCCGGAATGACAAAGTTCGCTGGGGAGTAGGGAATGAGCAGAGAGCAATTAGCAAATAGAAAAGAGCAGATAGCAAACCAGAGAGCGTCTTAACTTTGCTCATTGCTACTTGCTATTTACTATCTGATTTTAACTTTGCTCCCCATTCCCCAGTCTTACTATGACAATAATTGCGTGGAGTTTGGCATAGCCAAACTCCGAAGCTATCCGGCGAAGCCGGATAGCCAGCCGGGGGATAGGCGCAGCCCGCGCAGCGGGCGGAGACGTAAGGGGGGACACGACAGATGCTGCTATATGCCGATGACAGCGTGGAAAGTGTCCCCCCTTTATTAAGTTTGACGGCTTTTGGGATGTTTGGTATAATGCGCGGAATGAAACCGGTAACTGAGATGAGCGCGGACGAAGCGCAGGGGATTCGTTTTGTGCTGATGGATATTGACGATACGCTGACTTGCGGCGGGAAGCTGCTGGCTTCGTCTTACAACGCGCTGTGGAAGCTCAGGGAGGCGGGGCTCAAGGTGATTCCGGTAACGGGGCGGCCGGCGGGGTGGTGTGACTGTATTGCCCGTGAATGGCCGGTGGACGCGGTGATCGGCGAGAATGGCGCGCTGGTTTTTTGGGAGGAAGAGGGACGGGCGGGCGGACTTCCTGTTCTCAAGAGTTTTTTTCATCCGAACGCGGTCAAAAACGATCATCTGTTGCTGCGGCGGATTCGGGAGCGGGCGTTTGCTGAAATGCCGGAATTGCGTGACGCGAAGGATCAGTTTGCCCGGCTTTTTGATATTGCTATTGATTTTGCGGAGGAGGAGCCGGCGCTGCCGTTGAGCGCGGCTGAGCGGATTAAAGCTATCGCGCTGGAGGAGGGGGCTGTCGCAAAGGTTTCTTCGATACATGTGAATATCTGGATGGGACATTACGATAAGCTTTCTATGGCGTCCCTTTTTTTGAAGCGGCGTTATGGCTGGGACGAGACCGCCGCCGGCAGTCTGCGCGAGGTTGCGTTTGCCGGTGACAGCCCGAATGACGAGCCTATGTTTGCGCGGTTTCCCCTTGCTTGCGCTGTCGCTAATATCCGCCGTTACGCGGGACTGATACAAAACTTGCCCGCGTTTGTCGCGTCAAAAGAATGCGGCGACGGCTTCGCGGAAATAGCCGAAACTATTGTCGCGCTCAGGCAAAGCCGTTAAGCCGCCGCTTTTCGTTCAGGGATTTTCGTAGCTCTTGTAAATAAACCGGCGTATTTTTTGCTGGGCGTTTTTTTCAAACGGCTCATCACGCAGAATAAAGTCGCTTATTTTTTTGTAGCCCGGCAGAGAGCGGTTCGCCACTTCAATTTCTTTTTTGATGAGTTCTTTTATAAACGCTTCGTCCAATTCTTTTTCTGGATAATCTTCCCGCAGCGTTTCAATGTTGGGGACTGTCACCGCGACTATCTGTTCGTTTCCGTTATCGCGTTCTCTCCTGCCGACGACAAGAATTTCGGCGATAACTCTGGAATTGTTGAAATGCGCTTCGATTTCCTCCGGGTAAATATTTTTTCCGCCGGAACTGACGATAAGATTTTTTTTGCGGCCATTGATGTAGATAAAACCCTTTTCGTCACGGAAACCCAAATCGCCGGTCATGAGAAAGCCGTCATCGGTAAAAACTTCTTTCGTGCCCGCCTCGTTCTCAAAATAGCCGAGCATCAGTGACGGAGACTTGACGGCAATTTCGCCTATGCCGTCCTCGTTCGGCTCAAGGATTTTTACTTCGGTATAACTGACCGGCAGCCCCACTGAAACATTGTTCCGGTGACGCGGCGTGTTCACGCTGATCAACGGGCCGTTTTCGCTCATGCCGTAACCGTGAACCATGTTGAAACCGAGCGAGTCGAAAAAGTCCGCCGTCCGGGGACTGAGGGGGCCGCCGCCGGCAACCAAAATCTGTATCGAGGCTAATCCCGCTTTTTTTCGGATAAACCGGAAAACCTTTCTGCCGAATTCGGGATTTCCCTTTTTCGCTTCCGCCAGAGCAATTTTCCGCAAAACATTCAGCGGCGCGCGAATGATTCCCGGCAGCTTATTGTATCCCGCGCTGAGAGCGGCCATCACTTTGTCGTACAAGAGCGGCACGGCGATAAGAAAGGTAACGCCCGCGTCACGTATGTCGTCGACAACCACTTTGCCGATAATTTTCTCGGCGATAACGGTCGGAACGCCAATGGTCAGCGGCGCGATAAAAGAACAAGTCGTGGGATACGTGTGGTGCAAGGGCAGCACGTCCATAAAAATATCGCTTGAGTTCGGCTGAAGGATTCTGATCGCCGCGCTCGCGTTGGCGATAATGCCCTTGTGGGAAAGCGTTACGCCTTTCGCAAAACCGGTTGTTCCCGACGTGAACACTATTGAAGCCGGATCGTTCTCAGCAAAACTTGAGGCAGGCGGCAATGCCTGATCAGCCGCCCCCGCCCCGAAACTTTCAAAACCCGCGTTTGCTCCGGTTTCGTCATCTTCATCGGGACTGATGCAGACGCTCACAAGCATATTCTTACCGGCGACTGTCGCGGCAAATTCCTTTTTCCGGGAAGAATAGAAAAACGCTTTCGCCCGCGTTATCCCGATGATGTTCCGGCATTCTTCTTCGGTGACGAGAGCGTCAACGGGCACAATGGTAAAGCCAGCGATAACCGTCCCCATCCAAACCGCCATCCATTCAGGACGGTTTTCGGCCCAGAGCACAACTCTGTCCCCTTTAACCAGTCCGGCGGCCAAAAGCCCGCGCGCGATACGGCGGCAGTGTCCGGCAAATTCGCCAAAACTCCAGCGGGTGAATTCCCGCTGCTTTCCCGACCGGTACAAAATGGCCGGCTTGTCACAATTATCCCGTTCTATCGCCTCAAGAAAACTGGAAAAGTTAGCGTGCAGAACATCCGGTATTTCAGAAATATAATCACTATAGTCCAGCATAAAAATATAATAAACGAAAATGAGAATTTTGTCGAGAAAAAACATTCAGAGAAAACACGGAAATCAGTTTTCTGTTTCCGGCCGTTAGGCGCTCGGTTCGCCTTTCCTCGAAAAACCTTTTTCCATCTGCCGCATACGGTAAGCCGCATAAAGTTCTTTCCCGTACTCGGTTATTTCCCAGATTTCGTCCTCGGCGGCTTCATCTTCCTCGTTCACACATTTCACCAGTTTAAGCATAGTGAAATCAGTCATTATCTTTTTGATGGTATTAGACGGAGTAGGATAATCTTTGCGGACGATTTTATCCAAATCGGGATTCAAAACCGTTCCCAGAAAATGGGAAATTTCGGCAGTTGTTTTTCCCAGCACAAGTTCAGGCGCAAGAAGCTTGAAAATATGCAGAGCAAGAAACTGGCGGGTATTTTCCCAATTTTCGCCATCCACGTAGTAAAAATTCAACTTCACTCTGTTCATGGCAAGCACTTTCAAAGCGCGTTTCATCTGATCCCGCAGCCGGCTGATAACTTCGCCGCCGTCAATTTTCACCAGCCGCCTGAGCATCTCATTTTCGCTGGAAAGACGGGCGAGCTCATTTGCCACCACCGGAAGCGCGGCCTGACTTGCCTCAACCCAGCCGGGACGGGGAATATTATTCGCCGCGTTGACCAGCAGTTTTTGGAATTTCAGGCAGAGGTCAGCCGTATTTACCCATGTCTCATGAAATTCCTCCACTAACAGTTTCTTCCTGAAATCTCCCTGTTTTTTGACAAGGGCTGCTTCGGTTTCTTTTTTGGCGGCTTTCCAGCGAGCCTTTTCGTCCAGAATAAGCGCCAAAACCGGAATACCCTCTTTGATCGCCAAGTTGTACTCCGCCTCCAGCCGGGAGTGTTTTTCGCCCTTTACCGAATATTTGTGCGCGGTCAGGGCAATAAAGTAATCACATTCTTTTATTGCCTTTTGTGTCAGAAGATCAATGGGCGGCTGTTCAGACCGGGAAATCTTCGTTTTTTTATCCCGTGAAAGCTGGGCATTTCTGGTTTCCAGAAAATCCGTCATTACCGGGATATGGCCGAATTCCATAATAATTCGGGGCAGTTCCCGCCGTTCGTTTTTTAAATCGTCCAGGTTGGAACCTATAAAAATGTGATATTTCATACCTTCAAGTGTAGTACAGAAACTTTCTGGAAGCAATGCCATAATTTACCACCATAAAAAAATCATTTTTTCAAAAAAAAGTTTAATTAATGTAAAAAGACTCATGGCGCATTTTGCCGCTTGTACATTTTTACGTTGCTTGCGTGGAGTTTGCTTCGCAAACTCCTAAGCTGTCCGCAAAGCGGACAGCCATCCGCTCCAATTCCTCGACTTTGCTCACGCAAAGTCTGCGGGATTTCCACTTCTATCCCTTGCGCAGCTATTCGCCTGCGGCGAATAGTTTGGGAGTTTTCCTCTGGAAAACTCCAGCCATAAATTGCCGCAAATTGATTGACGAACGGAGCGAGATCGCGACCGCGCTCGCGCGGGCATGATCGAGCGAGTGAGGAAACGAAAGGTTTGATACCCCGCGGAATAATACCTTTTATTTTCGAGATTCCCTCATGACAACAAATGCGTGGAGTTTTGCCATACGGCAAAACTCCGAAGCTGACTGCCTACGGCAGTCAGCCAGGGGCTTGCCCCGCAGTATAATACCTTTTATTTTCGAGATTCCCTCATGACAACAAATGCGTGGAGTTTTGCCGTATGGCAAAACTCCGAAGCTGACTGCCTGCGGCAGTCAGCCAGGGGCTTGCCCTGTGGTATTATACCCTTTATTATCAGTTATGATTGGATTTCTGCTGAAAAAAAATTTTTTTGATCTGTGGGATAATATGTTCCGCGTTGTTCTGGTAAATTTGGGCTTTATCGCGTCCGCATCTGTGCCTGTTTTCCTTCCCGCCCTTGTGCCTATACCCGCGCTGTCTCTTGTGGTTTTTGCGGTGGGAACCCTCTGGTGTTTTGTCTATCTTGCCGCCGCCGCCCTTTCTCTCAAGGAAATTTCGGACTACCGGGGTTTCAATTTTGGCGATTTTTTCCGTAATCTCAAGGAAAATTGGCCGGCCGGTCTTTTTCTGGGAGCTGTCGCCCTCGCAATTTGGGCAATGGCATGGTTTATCATTCCGTTTTATCTCAGCATGAATTCCCTGTTGGGACTTTTTCTGGCAGCAGTTGTTTTCTGGACAATAATTGTTTTAGTCTGCGCCCTTCAGTTTTTTTTCCCCATTCGCGCCCGGTTGGATACCAAACTGCTCAAAGTTTTCAAAAAATGTTTTATCATTTTTTTTGATAATCCCGGCTTTTCTATTTTCGCGCTTTTTTATAACATAGTGACATTCGCCTTTTCCCTCATTCTGGCGTTGCTTTTCCCCGGCCCGGCGGGAATCCTGCTGTTCCTTGACGAAGCCCTGCGCCTGCGCCTGTTGAAATACGACTGGCTGGAGGCCAACCCCGAAACCGATCCCGCGCTCTCCGGCAAAAAACGCAAAATCCCCTGGGATGCCATATTGATCGAAGAACGCGAAAAAACCGGCACTCGAAGTTTCAGAAGCTTTATCTTTCCGTGGAAAGATTAGAAACCGCGCATTTTCTCAAATCCCGCTCTCTCAAAAAACCGCGCTTTTTTTCACAAGAGAATCGTCTCGCCCCTTTGCAGGGGCGGACGATTCTTTGTAATAAAGTTGTCCGGCGGCTATGACCTTTCAATCCGGCCGGGTTGTCAAACAAGCCCCACTGTCAATAAAGTTCCTCGGAAACTTCAGTTTTCGAGGAACTTCCAGAGCAAAACTGCATTTTGCGCAGCGTTTTGGAACAAAACGGGAGCAAATGCAAAGACTTAAGTCTATTTATTGGCGTAATGTCCTTTTTTTAAATATCTAAGCATGATTTCTATCAAATCATCCATGTTGATAGGTTTACCCAGATGGCCGTTCATTCCGGCGGAAAGACAACTCTCGATGTCTTCTTTGAAAACATTGGCGGTCATGGCGATAATGGGAACTGTTTTGGCCGCCGGAAAATTGAGCGTTCGGATAAGCCGCGTGGCTTCATAGCCGTCCATTTCCGGCATTTGAATATCCATAAATACCATGTCGTATTTGCCCGGCGAACGGCTGAAATGCTTGACCGCTTCTATTCCGTTTTCGGCACAGTCAATCTCGATAAGTGTCGGCTCAAGCAGCGTGAGAATAATCTCACGGTTGATGTCAATGTCCTCGGCAAACAGTATCCGGTGTCCGGCGAAAATGCCGCAAATATCCAGCGGCGTTTCTTCAATACTGTCGCCGACAATACCGATACATTCGCTGATAACATCGGCAATTGCCGAAGGGAAAAGCGGCTTTAACAAGAACTTGTTGACACCGGCTCTTTTCGCGTCAGTTTCCACCGAACTCAAATCGGCGGACGAAATCATAATGACGACAGAATTTTCGGGATTTGCTTCCATTGCTCTGATTTCTTTTGTCAGGCTTATTCCGTCAACATCCGGCATCCGCAGATCAATAAAATAAATATTGTAAGCGCCGTGTCTTTCCACAAGATTCAAGGCTTCCTCGGCATTCGCGGCAATATCACAATTAGCGCCAAGACCCCAAATAATTTCCCGGAAATACGATAAAATATCCGGGTCATCATCTACGGTGAGAATATTTATGTTTTTCCAGTTTATTCCCCGGCGGTTTAGATCAAAACTGCGGCTTTCACCCTGTTTTACTTTTACGGTAAAGGTAAACTTTGAGCCTTTGCCAGTTTCCGATTCCAGCTGGATTGTGCCGCCCATCATTTCCACAATGGTTTTTGAAATTACCAGCCCCAGCCCCGTTCCGCCGTATCTGCGGGAAATAGAAGACTCCGCCTGCTGGAACGACTGAAACAGCCGCGTTTGCTGCTCAGGACTAATGCCGATCCCGGTATCAGTGACTTCCACTTTCAGGGTTACGCTGTCAGCGTCTTCGGATTCCGCCAGGCTAGCTTTCAGGCTGATTGTCCCTTTTTCCGGCGTGAATTTGACCGCGTTTGAAAGCAGGTTTGTGATAATCTGCGACAGCCTTTGCTCATCGGCGAAAAGAACTCTGGGAATCGCTTTGTCAATCCGCACCGTCAGTTTCTGATGTTTTTCGTCAGCCGGAAAATTGACAACATTGACCACTTGCTGCAGCATTTTTTCAAAAATAAACTCGCTGGGAGAAAGCTCAATTTTGTTTGCCTCGATTTTTGACATATCCAGAATGTCGCTGATAACGCCCAAAAGATGCTTGGAAGCATTGTCGATTTTTGCGAAACAATAATCTTTACGCTCATTCGATCCCGCCGTTCTTCCGATGGCCGACATACCGACAATAGCGTTTATCGGTGTCCGTATTTCGTGACTCATGTTTGCCAGAAAAATGCTTTTTTTCTTGTTTTCATCGTCCGACTTTATCCGCGCCGCGTCAAGACGCGCCAAAATGATTATTAATATCACGGCAAACGTCAAGCCCAGCAGACAAAGTCTTATCGTCATGGAAGTCATGCCGGCGTAATACTGTTTTTCCGGCGTTAAAAGTCCCAGATACCAGTTGTTCGGGAGCTTGCGGAAAAAGACGAGGACATCCTCGCTCTTATAACTTACCATGGGGTGTCCCAAAATTTCTTGTCCGTTCAATAACTTACTCGCGATTTCCGATGAAAGGGGAACTTTGGTATCTATTATATAACGCCCCACAAAATCCTTGTTCGGGTGAGACAATATCAATAAATTCTGATTTAACAACATGCCGTACCCGCCCTGATTCATAGCCGTACTGACAACCTTCGCGCCGATAGCCGTAATGCTTACGTCCATGCAGATAACGCCCAGTCTGCGGCCTTCGTCATCAATCAGGCATCGCGCGTAAGTACACAATATCTCGCCGCCTGAGATATACGGTACTGTCTCCACAATGCCGCCGGAGGCTTCGATCGCCAGCGTGTACCACTTGGAAGCAGCCGGATTATAATTTTCCGGGAATCTTTGGAGTTCGCTGTATATAAAAACCGGTTCTTCCGACAAAGTTTCAAAATAACCATAGAAATTCCTGATATTGGGCGTTTCAATATTTTTCCAGAGCTCAGCTTCTGATACACCTTTGATGTATTGTTTGAGCGTATCAGCTTGATTCCCCTGCAAAATCATTATGCGGATGATTTCGGAAAAATTATTCAGGTTTGCCTCGAATTCTTGACGGTGAGACAATACATCGGCGCTGGTAATGTTCAGCACGCCGTTCGCGTCACCGATCAAGTCCTCATGCGCGATAGAACGCATGAAAGCAAAACTTAATACGGTCATTGCGATAAACGCGAGAGCCGTAAATACAAGCTGTCTGTATAGGGTAGAGTTTGCTTTACGCAAAGAGCTGCTCAAAATCATAACCGGCTTACACTCCTGTTTTTTTTAATTAATAACGCGCCATCATTTTTAAATACATGATAGTAAACCCCATAGTTAAATCATTTTCTTACAGAACAAACCTCGTTGAGTCTGCAACGCAAACAAACCATTCACCCCTTGAGGTAAGAAAGTTCATTCCTTACTATCATAACTAATTATATCAAAACTTTATATTCTGTCTATCTCTCCGCGCAGAACAAAGCATTTATCACATTAAAAAGGGGGGACACTTTCCCCACATTTTCCGGCGCATAGAAACATCAGTCGTGTCCCCCCTTACGCTCTAGCCTTGCTCCAATTGCCGCATGGAGTTTT
>QMCE01007263.1_pt1 | contig 11356 bp, 9 predicted proteins | sample 1821851 | NCBI WGS metagenome assembly QMCE01 (sample SAMN09453174, study PRJNA476694) | Termite gut metagenome, whole genome shotgun sequencing project. | isolation source: worker | host: Odontotermes sp. | place: South Africa:Pretoria | collected 2016-01-28
TTCTTCGGGGGAATGGCGGTCGGCGTGGGCACGGGCGTGCTGGCTGCTGTTATGATGGGTTGGGACGTATGGTTCTGGGTGGGTCTGGCCGTCGTGGCGGTTATTACGGGCGTGGCGGGCGACCTCGTCGAATCGGCGTTCAAGCGCTCGGCCGGAGTCAAGGACTCGGGGACGCTGATCCCCGGCCACGGCGGGATGCTCGACCGTTTCGACGCGCTGCTGTTCTCCGCGCCGTTCGTCTTTATCTACTTTATTATCTGATACATTATATAGTTTTAGATTATCTTCTGGTGGTACACTCTTCATTATCTCTTTTAGATCATTTGACTCAAAAGTTTTTGTAATAAAATCGCTTACTGATTTATACCCTGGGATCAATGAGTATGCTAGATTTCCAAAGATATTCCCTACATCTTTTTGAAAGTCTTTATTGCTATTAAACTGATTTGCGAAGTTATTTCCACCTTTTGCTTCATCCTCTTTATTGGCTATTCTTGTATCTGTTGCCTCATTTACCTTAGCTTCATAGCCATTTATCTCTGCTTCTTCATCTATATCTACTGGTGGCAGTGTTGATTGGATATATGCACTATCTACTAGTATTTTAAGTGTTGGAGCAAGTACACTACTATACCATCCAAGCTCCAAAACTTTTGCTGACATAAAGCTATCTATCTCTTGGAGTCTAGCAATTATTTCTGTATTATCATTATATGCTAATGCTATCCTCTTTAGCATATGAGTATATTGTTCTAGTGCTGTATTTGATATTTTATATCTAGCTTCTATTGCCCTACACCCTTTATAGATGATATCTTTTCTATCTCCTTCACTATTTACTATATTCTTCCCAAATTGCTCCTCAATTTTGTTTATATACCCCACTTTTGTCTCTTGAAATGTTATCTCATGTGGATATTTTAATCGGCAGTCTGTTAGTAAGTCAGAATAATGTTTTACTAAATATTTTTGTTTATCTCTTAAAGAGACAAGATTTGCTTCATTTTGTACACCTACTGCTCCAGTTGTATTAAAGGTATTTTTCATCAAAGTTCTCATCCCCACTATATTTGCCCTATCAGCTATAGATGTACTTTCATCAACAAAAAACTTCCAAGTATTTTGGAAAAAGGTTGCACTATAGTTCTCATCAAATCTTATAGGTATAAAGAAAACTACGATAGCTATTATAACAACTGCAAGTTTATTTTGCCAACTCTCATCATAAGCTGTACTTTTTTTAGATATTTTTTTGATAGCAACTTTTGCAAAGTATAAAGCCATAAAAAATAGCGATATAAATACAAAGATATATGAGATGATATAGTCATATACTTTATCCATCTCATAGCTTAAATCTACAAAATACCCTAAGTTTTCTCGTGATAGTTTATCCATAGCATTATATAGTCTATCAGGGATATTTATGATAGTACCATTAGCACCTTGCATATCTTGACCTTGACCTACCTCTTGAGCATTTTTTGGAGCTTTTGAAACATCTTCAGGTTTTATTCTTCCTGTTGTATAGATATCTTGTCCATCTGTTCTTGTTATCATACCTGTACCTACAGTACTGCTTAGGTCTATGATATCTTGGTCTAAGGTTGCAAGTCCAGCTATAAACTTTGAAACAGTAAGTCTATTTCTGTTATATTGTGTAGTAGCATTATTTTGATCACCTAATGTTACATAAGTATCATTTCTTTGATCCATCTTCTTAAAACTTGCCAAACTTGGGTCATTATAGTTTGGTTTTAGATCTTTTGTATATATATTTACACAATCAATATCTTTGTGATTTGCCATGATAGAGAGTTTTGACTCCTCATTACTTTTAGCATTTGCAGGAAATACATCACAAGTTGTTACTCCTGTAGCTGCATCAAAATCGACTATCTTTGTTACAAATTTTTCATCTATTCTATATGTAGGATCAGGATTTAATACTCTACATCTTGACTCACAAACACCATCACTTTGTTGTCTAGCCTCTTCAGGAGAGAATGGTTCACTAAAAAATCTTGAAAGATAGTCATTATCAACACCTTCTGCTGCATAGGCTTTTGTAGTAAAATAAAAAGAGATTTTATCTATATTATCTATTTTTTCTACCGTATTTCGATGTTATAATATTATTAATTGGTATCGCTGATGCTGCGTCGAAACAATGCACAGCGGCACCAAAAGCCAATACGAAAGGATGTTGTATGATGGAAAACAAAGCGCCCGCCAATCTTTCACCGCCGTGGTATTCGCAACAGCGAAAAATCAGCGAGATGCTTAGCCCCGATCCCGAGATAACCGTGCTCGATCTGACGCCAAAGGAGGGCGGCGGCTATGAATGCCAAATTCTTGTAGAGAACCCATCAAAAGCCTGGGCGCTCGAGAAGCTCTTGATCGATCGGTATGAATTCGGCGGTGGGATGACAGTTACAATCCACGGCCCCAGTAACGATACTCCGCCGATCAACACCATAAAAGGAATATTCGAGGCCGCGCTGGGCGGCAATCCGCTCTTCGATGAATTCATATTTATAGAAAAGGGTCCTTTCGGTGTGAATTACTGTGTGCTTGCGAAAAAGGTTATCCAGTTCTTTAACGACGACCTGAGCGATTATCATGGAAACAGCTCCTGTTTGCCCACCGATCTGGCCCGCGCCGTCTTTAAGGATACGCTCCAAGTGCAGTATTGTATATCGGTTAAAGACTGATCTAACGCAGTGCCTGAATCCCCGCGAACAGGCGTCGCGGGGATTTTTGCCGCCAATTAAATCCCGGCAATTCGTCTTGTACAACTTTTTTGGGCAGCAAAGCTAAAGCTTTGGCGTTTTTGTAACGACTACTATACATATGCAGTTCATATGGCATTTATTGGATACCCGCTAGGGTGAGACAGCAGGGAGGGCAGCAATGCGGATCAACAGCAATTTAGCGGCGATGAACGCGCATTTGCAGCTGAGCAAAAACAGCTTAAAGAAGACGAAATCCACAGAAAAACTGAGCTCCGGCTACAGGATAAATCGCTCGGCGGACGACGCGGCGGGCCTCGCTATAAGCGAAAAGATGCGCGCGCAGATTCGCGGGCTGAATCAGGCGAGCCGGAATATCGGCGACGGTATAAGCCTCGTGCAGACGGCGGAAGGCGGTATGCAGGAGATACACAATATCATGCAACGCGGGCGCGAGCTGCTCGTACAGGCGCTGAACGACACGAACGACGGCGATGTGGATAAGCCCGCGATTCAGGCGGAGCTGGATCAGCTTGCCGCCGAGGTTGACGATATGGCGAATAAGACCGTGTTTAACGATATTAATCTGCTGAACGGGTCAGGGGGCTGGGCGTGCCGTAGAAGGCGCAAAAAAAAGCGATATTGGTTGGATTATGCCCCCGTTTTACACTACAGAGATGGGGCAAACAATGAGTGACGGTGAGTATTTTGGAAGATGGATAATGTCAGTGCCAGAAATGGCGCCTGGTGAAAAAAGAGTGGTTGGCTATGCGGATTATATTGATTCGCCGGGATCAATCGCGCACTTTTACTTTGGCGTCAATGTTATGAACGCCGGATATTCTGATACAGTCAATGGAAGTATAGCTATTGTTGTTACTGCGCCTAATGGAGAAGAATTTCGTATGGATTCAAATATAGATTTTCAAGGAGAAATGTACGAGGATAATAATCATGTGGTTGATGGATTTGGTACTGTGTGGATTCAAGCGTTCGATAATGCTTCAATTGAAGATTATGAAAATGATTCTTATTCTGGAACGGAGTCGTCTAGATTTTTTGCAATAGTGTTTCCCGATCAAATTACGGATAACGGTTTTAATACCAGCCCTAGACCGAGCGATGATCCGGCATACAATGGCAGATGGTTATTTTCAATTGAAAACAACAGCGATGCTGATTACACGCCAATATACGTTGTTCATGCGCTTAATCTAGAAGAGGATGTGGGAGAGCGTTATTTAGCGGTTGGTTTAGTTGGAACTACGGCACAGAACCCATCAGACGATTCTTCTGCCCTCTCCGGCGACCTCTGGATTCAATCCGGCGCAAACCAAAACGACGGCGTATGGCTGAGCACCTACGACTGCCGCGCGGTAACACTGGGCGTCGATAAGCTCTACACCGACCCGCGCGACATGGCCGAGCAGTCAAGCGATAAACACGGTCAGCATGTACCGTGCGGACGCCGGAGCGAAGCAAAACCGCCTTGAGCACACGCTGAGCAACGTCGAGAACACCGCCGAAAACCTCTCGGCGGCGGAATCGCGCATTCGGGACGTGGACATGGCGAAGGAGATGGCGGAGTACGTCAAGCAGGACATACTCACGCAATCGGCCACCTCAATCCTCGCCCAGGCGAACCAGCAGCCGCAGGCGGTGCTGCAATTGCTGGGGTAGGGGAATATGTACTGTATCCCCGCGAACAGGCTTCGCGGGGATTTTTGCGTTGAAATCCCTCATTGCTTGGCATATAATAAACGCATGGAGGGCTTTCCCATGCCGATAATATCTCAGTTTTATGGCATACTGATCTATATTTACAAAGAAATAGGCGGCCGCCATAACACGCCGCACTTTCATGCTAAATACGCCGAGTTTGAAGGCATCTACGACTTCGAGGGCAACCTTATCGAAGGCGAGCTGCCGAGGAAACAGAATAAATTTGTCGAGGCTTGGTGCATGATCCATGCCGACGAGCTTAACGCCGCGTGGACGGCGTGGAACGAGAGCGGCGAAGTCATAAAAATAGAGGGTCTGAGGTGATATTATGATACGACCCAAAGCTGTAAACGTAATCCCGCAAGCCGATTATTGTTTACTCGTCACTTTCAGCAACGACGAGAAAAGGATTTTCGACGTGAAGCCATATCTTGGCTTTAAGCCGTTCATTGAGCTGAAAAATCCCGCTGTTTTTAACACCGTCAAACCCGCCGGACTGAGCGTCGAATGGATACACGGCCAGGATATCTGCCCGGACGAGCTTTACTACAATAGTGTGCCTGTCCAATGACTCCATTTACACACCTCCACACCCATACGGAATACAGCCTGCTCGACGGCGCGGCCCGCGTGAAGGATCTTTGCGCGCGCGCGAAGGAGCTTAATATGAGCGCGCTCGCCATGACGGATCACGGCGTGATGTACGGCGCGGTGGACTTCTATACCGAATGCCAAAACGCGGACATAAAGCCCATACTCGGCATGGAGGCGTACGTCGCGCCCCGCTCCCGGCTCGACCGCGAGGGCAAGATGGACAAGGAGTACGCGCACCTCGTCCTGCTGGCAAAGAATCAAACGGGCTACAACAATCTAATGGCGCTATCGTCCATCGGCTTTACCGAGGGCTTTTACTATAAGCCGCGCATAGACTACTCTCTTCTAGCCGAACACGCCGAGGGGCTGATCTGCCTGTCGGCGTGCCTCGCGGGGGACGTGCCGAGGCTGCTCATGGCCGGGCGGTACGACGAGGCGAAGGAGCTTTGCCTTCGGCTAAAGGGCGTCTTCGGCGAGGATTTCTATATCGAGCTTCAGGATCACGGCCTGCCGGAGCAAAAGCACATCCTGCCGTCGCTGCTCTCGCTCTGTAAGGAGACGGGGATCAAGCCCGCCGCCACGAACGACGTCCACTATGTATTCGAAGAGGACTGGGAGGCGCAGGACGCGTTGCTGTGCATCCAGACGAACCGCCAGGTCGGCGACATGAACCGTATGCGCATGGACGCCAACGAGTTCTACTTGAAGAGCGGGGACGAGATGGCGGCGCTCTTCTCCTTCATCCCCGAGGCTATAGAAAATACCGTGAAAATCGCGGAATCCTGCAATGTCGAGCTGGATTTTTCCTCGCGGCATCTGCCCGCCTACGCCACGCCGGACGGCGCGAATCACGAGGCGTATCTGCGCGAGCTGTGCCTTTTGGGGCTGAAAGCGCGCGGCATGGAAGCGCATATCGAGCGCCTCGACTACGAGCTGTCCGTCATCGCGCAGATGGGCTTCGTGGATTACTTTCTCATCGTCTGGGATTTCATACGCTACGCGAAGGAAAAGGGGATCTCCGTCGGCCCCGGGCGGGGCAGCGCCGCGGGGAGCCTCGTCGCGTACTGCCTGTATATTACGGACATCGACCCGATCAAGTACGGCCTTTTATTCGAGCGCTTCTTGACGCCCGACCGCGTGACGATGCCGGATATCGACATAGATTTCTGCTACGAGCGGCGGCAGGAGGTCATCGACTACGTCGTCGCGAAATACGGCGCGGATCACGTCGCGCAGATCATCACGTTCGGCACGATGGGCGCGCGCAGCGTAATCCGGGACGTCGGACGGGCGCTGGGTATGCCCTACGGGGACGTGGACCGCATCGCCAAGCTCGTGCCGTTTGAGCTGAATATCACGCTGGAGCGCGCGCTGACGATCAGCGCCGAGCTGAAAACCGCCGTACATCAGTCCGAGGATACGGAAAAGCTCATCACGCTCGCGCAAAAGCTAGAGGGCCTGCCCCGGCACGCCTCCACGCACGCCGCCGGCGTCGTCATAACGGAAATGCCCGTCGTCAATTACGTACCGCTGCAAAAGAACGACGAGGCCGTAACCACGCAGTTCACGATGGGCGCGATCGAGCGGCTGGGCCTCTTGAAGATGGACTTTTTGGGGTTAAGGACGCTCACGGTCATCCGCGATACGGAGGATATGCTCAAAAAGGACGGCATAACCGTAAATTACGGCGCAATGGACGACGAGGGCGTCTATAAGCTGATCTCGGCGGGGGACACGGACGGCGTGTTCCAGCTTGAAAGCGCGGGCATGAGGAGCTTCATGCGCGACTTAAAGCCCGATTCCTTCGAGGATATCATAGCGGGCATCTCGCTCTTCCGCCCCGGCCCGATGGATCAGATTCCGACGTTCGTGCGGTGCAAGCGCGATCATAAGGCCGTGCGCTACGAGCACCCGCTGCTGGAACCGATACTGTCCAATACCTACGGCTGCATGGTCTATCAGGAGCAGGTCATGCAGGTCGTACGCGACTTGGCGGGCTATACGCTCTCGGAATCGGACAAGGTGCGCCGCGCGATGTCCAAGAAGAAGGCGGACGTAATGGCGAAGGAGCGCGAGCACTTCATTCGCGGCTGCGGCGAGCGCGGCGTGGACAGCGCCACGGCGAACCGCATCTTCGACTCCATGACGGACTTCGCGCAATACGCCTTCAATAAATCCCACGCGGCGGCCTACGCCGTTTTAGCCTACCGCACGGGCTACCTGAAATTGCGCTATCAGGCGCAGTTCATGGCCGCGCTCGTCAACTCCGTCATGGGCGTATCCGAAAAGGTCGCGGAATATATCGGCGTATGCCGTCAAAAGGGCATCCCGATTCTGCCGCCGGACGTGAATAGGAGCGGCGCGAAATTTTCGGTGGAAGAGAAAAAATCCGTCCGTTTTGGCCTCGCCGGTATCCGCAACGTCGGCTTCGGCGCGGCGGAGGCGCTTGTGCAGGAGCGCGAAACAAACGGCCCGTTCGAGACGTTTTTGAGCCTCGTAGAGCGTACGGGCTTCAATAAGCGCGCGCTGGAAAGCCTGATAAACGCCGGGGCGTGCGACGGCTTCGGCTATACGCGCGCGCAGCTTACCGCCGTCGCCGCACGCGCGGCGGATATGGCCGCGAGCCTGAAGAAGCGCAAGGAGAGCGGGCAGACCTCCTTCTTCGACGACGAGGAGGCCTCCGAGATCGACATGCCGAATATCCCGGACGATCACCCCTCCCGCAAGCTCCAGCTCGAAAAGGAGGCGACGGGTCTTTATATCAGCGGGCACCCGCTCGCGGCGCTGGAAAAGGAGCTCTCCGCGTTCAATCGCACGACGAGCGATATAAACGCGACGGGCTACTACGCCCTGAAGGACGGCTCGCGCGTGCGCCTGGGCGGTATCATCGCGGGGTTCCGCACGAAGACGACGAAATCCGGCAACGTCATGGCGTTCGGGAACCTCGAAGACCTGCGCGGGACGTGCGAATTGATCATTCTGCCGCAGATTCTTACGAAATACCGCTCGCTGCTTGAAGACGACGCGCTCGTCGTCATAACGGGCAAGGTCGATCAGCGCGAGGAGGGGCCGCAGCTCGTCGTGGACGAGGTCGCGCCGCTCGGAGGAAGCGAAGCTCAAAAACCCCCGGCGACGCTGTATCTGCGCATCGCGGAGGGCAAGAGCGTTCCAAAGGCGCTGACGGAAGCTCTATCCCGCCATCCGGGGCATCATCCCGTGCGCGTCGTCTACGCACAGACGGGCAAGGTGCAGCAGGTGCCGAGGGAGCTGTTTGTTAATGGTTCGGAGGAGTGTGTGGGGGAGCTGAGCGGGCTTATTGGGGCGGAGAATGTGAAGAAGAAGTAGCAATATTCCAAATAATGTCTTGTAATCTAACCCAATTTTGTAGGGGCGGCCTTTGGCCGTCCGTGACCCAAAACTGTAGGGGCGAACAGTGTTCGCCCGCGACCCCAAAATCGGGCATTCATGATTGTCTCGGGAACACACTGTGCTCCCCTACAGGATTAGAATAATGTCGCGGACGGCCAAAGGCCGCCCCTACAGCATAGAAGACTCCTATGCCTTACGTTCGTACAGCTTCTGCATATATTCCCGAACCTGCTCCGGCGTAAAGACCCTGCCAGCGTTCCAGGAGTTTACGCCCTTTTGAATTTCGGCATCTAATTGCTCATCCGACAATGCGTTGTAATCAAGCGGAGCGCTTTTCGGCGAACGAATTTCATCAGGAGCTTGCTCACTCAAAATATCCCTACCCCTTCACAATAGCGATCCCCGCGCTGGTCCCGAGCCGCGAAGCCCCCGCCTCGATCATGGCCAGCGCGTCCGCCTTCGTGCGGATGCCGCCCGAGGCCTTTACGCCCATGCTATCGCCGACAGTCTGGCGCATGAGCTTGACGTCCTCGACAGTCGCGCCGCCCGTGGAGAAGCCCGTAGACGTCTTCACGAAGGCCGCGCCCGCCGCCTTGCAGATTTCGCAGGCCTTAACCTTCTCCTCGTCCGTCAACAGGCACGTTTCCAGAATCACCTTCACGCCCGCGTTCGGCTTAGCCGCCGCGACGACGCCCTCGATGTCCTTCTGTACCAGCTCCCAGTTCTTGTCCTTGATGGCGCCGACGTCGATGACCATGTCGATCTCCTTCGCGCCCATTCCGGCGAGCGCGCGGGCGGCGTTGGCCTTCGCCTCCGGCAGCGCCGCGCCGAGCGGGAAGCCCACGACGACGCACGGCATGACGTCCGTACCCTTCAATTCCTCAACGACGAGCGCCAAGCGCGACGGATTTACGCATACGCTAGCGAAGCCGTATTCCTTCGCCTCGGCGCATAGCTTCTTGACCTGCTCCGCCGTCGCGTCCTGCTTTAGGATCGTGTGGTCGATGTATTTGTTGAGTTCCAAAATCATTCCTCCGAAAGATAGTTGTTTTTTTACTGACTTAATAGATCAACGTTTCCCCGGTCATCTCCCTCGGCTGTTCCATGCCCATCAAATCGAGCAGCGTCGGAGAGAGGTCGGCGAGGCGGCCGCCCTCGCGGAGCTTCGCGCCCTTTCGCGCGTCATCCACGAGCACGAGCGGGACGGGGTTCGTCGTGTGCGCGGTGAACGGCTCGTCTGAATCCAGCTCGAACATCTGCTCGCAGTTGCCGTGATCCGCCGTGATAATCGCGCGGCCTCCGGCTTTGCGGATCGCCTCCACGACCTTATACACGCACGCGTCCACGGCGTGCACGGCCTTGACCGCCGCTTCAAGCACGCCCGTATGCCCGACCTTTGCCCGATTCGACGCGCTTTACGGCCTCTTCCGCCACCTCGTACGCGCTCATCTCGGGCTTTAAGTCGTACGTCGCGACCTTAGGCGACGCGATAAGCGCGCGGTCCTCGCCCTCGCGGGGCGCTTCGACGCCGCCGTTGAAGAAGAACGTGACGTGCGCGTACTTCTCCGTCTCCGCGATGCGTAATTGCGCCTTGCCGTGCGCCGAGAGGTAGTCGCCCAGCGTGTTGTGCAGCGACTGCGGCTCGTAGGCGATGTTATAGCGCTCGGACAGGCTCTTGAACGTCGCGTCGTATTGAGTAAGCGAAACGTACTCCACGGGGAAGTATTTCCGCTCAAAGCCGGAAAAATCCCGGTCGATGAACGTGCGCGTCAGCTCCCTGGCCCTGTCCGGGCGGAAGTTGAAGAAGATGACGCTGTCGTTTTCCTTAACGACCGCCGTCGGCGCGCCGTCCTGCATGACGACGCAGGGCTTTACGAACTCGTCCGTCTCTCCCGCTGAGTAGCTCTCGCGCATGGCCTGCTCCGCCGAAGCGACCGGCTTGCCCTTGCCGTAGACGAGGGCGCTATACGCCTGCTCCACGCGCTCCCAGCGGTTGTCGCGGTCCATCGCGTAGTACCGGCCCATGACCGTCGCGATCTGGCCGAAGCTCTGGCGCTTCAGCTCCTCTTCAAGCTCCAGGATAAACTTTACGCCGGACGTCGGCGGGACGTCGCGCCCGTCCATGAAGCAGTGTACGAAGACGTTCTTCAGCCCGCGCTGCTTCGCCAGCTCTATGAGCGCGAACAGGTGCTCCATGTGGCTGTGCACGCCACCGTCCGATACCAGCCCCCAGAGATGCAGGTCGGAGCCTTTGGCTTTGCAGTTCTCGATTGCCGCCAGGAACGCCGCGTTTTCGAAGAAATCGCCGTCCGTGATGGACTTGGAGACGCGCGTAAACTCCTGATAGACGATGCGCCCCGCGCCGATGTTCAGATGCCCGACCTCGGAATTGCCCATCTGCCCGGGCGGAAGCCCAACGTCCAGCCCCGACGCGTTGATGCGCGTATGCGGGAATTCATTCCAATAGGCCGAAATATGCTCCGCGCCCTCGATTTTGATCGCGTTGCCGCGCTCTTCTTCACGCGCGCCGAAGCCGTCGAGGATGATGAGGGCGGTTAATGGTTTTGTCATAAACAGTAATCCTCAATCTAGAATTTTGTGGTTAAAATAGCCCCTTCGGGGCCATTTTAACCACAATTAAATCAATAATTTACAACCTTGCTGAAATCCTCAGCCTTCAAGCTCGCGCCGCCGATAAGCCCGCCGTCGATCTCGGGCATGGCCATGAGCGACGTGGCGTTTTTCGGGTTCATGCTGCCGCCGTACTGGATGCGCACCTCCTGCGCAGCGGCGTCGCCCACTACGCTGGCCACGGCCTTGCGGACTACGGCGATGGTGTCGTTCGCGTCCTGGTCGGTGGCGGTCTTGCCGGTGCCGATGGCCCAGATGGGCTCATAGGCGATGACGACCTTCTTCACGTCCTCGGCACTGAGGCCTTC
>QMCE01001983.1_pt1 | contig 11353 bp, 5 predicted proteins | sample 1821851 | NCBI WGS metagenome assembly QMCE01 (sample SAMN09453174, study PRJNA476694) | Termite gut metagenome, whole genome shotgun sequencing project. | isolation source: worker | host: Odontotermes sp. | place: South Africa:Pretoria | collected 2016-01-28
CTCAGGGAACGACGCTCGCGCCCGCCTTTGAAAATTTGAAGGGCAGCTATGCGATTTGCTGGGGGGCGTCTGATGTTGTTTCCTTGGCAAAAGAACTGGTCAGAATCTCCAAGGACAAGACGCTTGAGGGGTTTGAGATCAAAGGCGGCGTCATGGACGGCGAAGCCCTCACGGCGGCCATGGCAGTCGATGTCAGTAAGTGGCCGACACGAGAAGAGCAGATTTCTTTGCTGATGGGCCAGATTGTCGGAGTGGGTGCAAAACTCTCCAGCCAACTCATCGCAACCGGCGGGGCTTTGGCCAGCCAAATTTCCCAAATTGCCGAGAAAGAAGTAGGCAGCGGCGAAGCGAGCTGAAAAGCCCTCCCGCGTTGGGCAAATCTGACCGCCGGGTTGGAGATCGAAGCGTTGGGAAACCGGAACGCATAAAGTTATACTTCAAATTTTCTGCTTTGGGTCTTGCGATGCTCAGATTGCACTGGGTAATCTAAAGCGAAAATTTCGATTAACATTTTTTTAGCTTTGCGCTTTTGAAGCGTATTCACAGAAAGGAACATGACAATGAGTGAAGAATCGACCCGCGAATTTTCCGCTTCGATTAGGGAACTGGGCGATAAAATTATCGGTTTGACGCTGAAAGACGCGAAAGAACTGAGCGATTATCTGAAAGACGTGCATGGCATCGAGCCTGCCGCCGGTGGTGCCGTGATGATGGCAGCCCCTGCGGCCGGCGGTGAAGGCGGTGGCGGCGAAGCCAAAGAGGAGAAGACGGAATTTGACGTCGTTCTCGAAGGTTTTGACGCTGCGAAAAAAGTCGCCGTCATCAAGGTTGTCAAAAACGCAACCGGTGGTGGCTTGGCCGAGTCCAAAACTTTGGTCGAAAGCGCTCCCGGCGCGAAAATCAAAGTCGGCGTCTCGAAAGAGGAAGCCGAAAAACTGAAAAAGGAAATCGAAGAAGCCGGTGGTCAGGCAAGCATTAAATAGTTTTGCCGTACCAAGGACTCGCTTTTTAATATACACCCAAGCCGTTTTGACTGTGTTTTAGGAATACCCCAGAAACGTCATGTGGGATAGCTCCGAATTCCGCAGGGTTGAGGGGCGGTACTTCGGGAAAAACAAAAGATATAAGGTATAATCAGGGAAGAAAAAACATTTTTTCTTCCCTTTTTTTGCGTTTCGGTATCTTTTTTGCGATACACCCCCCTTGATTGTATCCGCTCTTTTATGATACAATGCCCCGTGTATTTCTCGATTTCGGCTCGACAGCCACTGGGCAGCGTTACCACAAAGAAATACAAGGCTCCGAGTGCTTCCCGTGTTTGTGTTAGAAGGAGAACGCCGGCGGGTTTTGGGCGTCTTCTCTCCCATTCTTTGTTCGTTCAGTTCACTCTTTAGAGGACCTCTATGGCAACTCCGTCTCAGCGACGTATTGTTTTCCCTGAAATTAAAAAGTTTGGTGCGCAACTTTTGCCATATGAAATCCCAGACTTGACGGTACTCCAGACTCAGAGCTATCGAAACTTTCTCCAAGAGGACACCGCTCCTCGCAAACGCGAAAATAAGGGACTGGAGGCGGTGCTGCGCGAAATTTTTCCGATTGAAACATTCGATAAGTCCGTTCGCTTGGAATATCTTTACTATGAACTCGAAAAGCCGCGTTATGAGCCCGACGAATGCCGACAATTGCGTCTGACTTACGGAAAACCCTTCAAGGTTCGCCTTCGTTTGGTTCGGGAAGCCAGTTCCTACGAGGAAGACGTATACCTCGGCGATATACCGGTGATGCTGGGCGGCGGCGAATTTATCATCAATGGTGCGGAGCGAGTCGTGGTCAGTCAGTTGCACCGCAGTCCGGGCATTGATTTCGTTTCGGAAATGGAGGACGAACGCAAAACCTTCAATTGTCGTGTGATTCCTGAGCGCGGAAGTTGGATCGAGTTGAATTTGACGCGAAAAGAAACCATCTCCGTGAAAATCGACCAGAGCAGCAAACTGCCGATTATGATGTTGCTGCGGGCGATGTCGGACAAGTATAGTACGAATTCCCAACTGATCCGTGCGTTTTACCCGACACAAATCATCAAAATCGACGCCTCCAAAGTCCATGCGGACAGACCCGTGGCCGCCCCGAAAAAGAAAGCCACCAAAACCAAAAAAGCCAAGGCCAAAGTGGAAGTCGTGCCCGAAGTCGCCTTGCCGGCGGACGAAACGGTGCTCAAACTCGTGGGCAAAGTGGTCGTCAACGAAATCGTCTACCCGCAGGGAACCGACAAAGCGGGCGAAATTATCGTTTCCACGAGCAATACGATCACGACAAGCATTGCGTATGAAATTATTGATGCAGGAATCAAGTCTATCGAGGTGATTGAGGAGCAGAAAAACCGTCTGCTCCTCAACTCGCTCGCTGAAGACAAAACCAGTTCGCATGAAGAAGCGTTGACGCGCATCTACATGCGGCTCCGGCCCGGTAATCCGCCGCAACTGGACAAGGCGCGTGAATTGTTCCGCGACAAATTTTTTGACACGAATCGTTATCGGCTCGGCCGGGTCGGACGTTTTCGGATCAACCGCAAGCTCGGGCTGGATACCGATCTGGAAGAGATGACCTTGCGGGCGGAAGATATTATTGAGGCTGTCAAATATCTGAATCGCCTCTGGGGTGGTGACCGCACTGCCGAAATTGACGACATTGATCATCTGGGCAACCGGCGTTTGCGAACGATTGACGAATTGGCCAGCGAGGAATTGCGCAAAGGATTTTTGAAACTGCGGCGAACCGTGCAAGAACGCTTGGCGACAAGGAGTTCGGAAGAAATCACGCCTCGCCAGGTCATCAACCAGAAGAGCATTTCGGCGGCCATTGAGTATTTCTTTGGTCGCGGCGAATTGTCGCAGGTCGTAGACCAAACGAACCCGCTGTCAATGTTGACTCACGAAAGACGGCTCTCGGCCCTCGGCCCCGGCGGTTTGAACCGAAAACGCGCCGGCTTCGACGTTCGTGACGTTCACTCGTCGCACTACGGTCGAATCTGTCCGATTGAAACGCCGGAAGGAACGAACATCGGTTTGATTTCCAGCTTGAGCATTTATGCCGCCGTCGATGAGTTCGGATTCCTCGTGTCGCCCTACCTCCGCGTCGAAAAGGGCAAAGTGACCAATAAGATTGACTGGCTGCGTGCCGACGACGAGCACAAAGCCCGCTTGGCTCCAGCAGATATTCGTATCGAAGACGGAAAAATTATCCCGGAAGACATTTCGGAAACGGTGATCGTTCGTTACGGTGGTGACTACGATCCCGTGCCGGTCGAAGACGTGGAATATATCGACGTTTCGCCAAGCCAGATGATCGGCGTTTCAGCGGGGTTGATTCCGTTTCTGGAGCATGACGACGCCAACCGCGCTCTCATGGGTTCCAACATGCAACGTCAGGCCGTTCCGCTCCTGATTTCCGAGCCTCCTTTGGTGGGCACGGGCCTTGAAGGTCGGGCGGCGTTCAATTCGAGCCTCCTAATTCACGCTCGCCGCGGCGGGACGGTCCAATTTGTGGACGCCAAGCGGATTGTGATTGACACCGGCGAAGGCGAGGACGAATATACGTTGCGAAAATTTGTCGGCATGAATGAACGGACTTGCCAAAACCAAGTACCGGTCGTCAAGCCCGGCGAAAAAGTCGAGGCAGGCCAAATTCTGGCCGACGGCGCCAGCATGTATAACGGCGAACTTTGTCTGGGGCGAAACGTTCTCGTGGCTTTTATGGCTTGGGACGGTTTCAATTTCGAGGACGCCATCATCATCAGCGAAGACCTCGTCAAGAAAGACACCTATACTTCGATTCACATCGAAGATTACGACGTCGAAATTCGAGATACGAAGCTGGGCCGAGAAGAATTTACCAAGGACATTCCCAATGTCGGCGAGCGAGCGTTGCGAAATTTGGACGAAAACGGCATCGTGAGCGTGGGAACGTATGTTCATCCCGGCGATATTCTTGTCGGAAAAGTCACGCCCAAATCGAAGACGGAGCTTTCGCCCGAGGAAAAACTTCTGCACGCCATTTTTGGCCGAGTGGGCGAGGACGTGAAAAATGAATCGCTCGAAGTGCCCTCCGGCATTGAAGGCATCGTCATTGGAACGCAGAAATTTTCCTGCCGCATGAGCCTATCCGAGGACGAACGGAAAGCGTTCGATGCCGAAGTTCGCCGCGTAGAAAAAGAGGAAGACGCCAAAATCGAGGCCGTCTTCCGCCCGATGATCGACGACTTTGAGAAAATTCTCGGACGAAAACTCGAAGACAACGAGCTAGAGCAGCCCAAGTTGTTCCGGCTGGATCATCTGAACATGGAGGAAGAAGGGACCAAGTATACGGCTCTCGAAAAATCGTATCGGAAACATTGGCCGCTCATCGAAGCCGCGACCGACGCCAAAGATCGCAAGATCAACTCGATGAAGCGGGGCGATGAACTCCGCCGCGGCGTGCTTCAGATGGTCAAAGTTTACGTGGCCGCCAAGCGGGTGATTTCGGTGGGCGACAAAATGGCCGGGCGGCACGGTAACAAGGGGGTGATCGCGAAAATTTTGCCCCGTGAAGACATGCCGTATTTGGCGGACGGAACGCCGATTGAAATCATGCTCAATCCGCTGGGCGTGCCAAGCCGTATGAATGTCGGCCAGATTTTGGAAACGCATCTGGGCTGGGCGGCATCCAAACTCGGTTATCGTGCGGTCACGCCGGTTTTCGACGGGGCCACGGAAGAGCAGATCAATGACGAGTTGGAAAAAGCCGGTTTGCCGCGCCATGGAAAAGTGCGTCTCTTTGACGGTCTGACGGGTGAGCCGTTCGATCAGGAAACGACGGTCGGTTATATTTATATGCTCAAGTTGCACCACTTGGTCGATGACAAAGTCCATGCGCGGAGCACTGGCCCTTATTCGCTGATCACGCAGCAGCCGCTGGGCGGAAAAGCTCGGTTCGGCGGTCAGCGTTTCGGCGAAATGGAAGTCTGGGCCTTGGAAGCCTACGGCGCGGCGTATACGTTACAGGAATTACTGACCGTTAAGAGCGACGACGTGGATGGACGGACCAAAATTTACGAATCGATGGTCAAAGGCGAGAACACCTTGGAGGCTAGCACGCCCGCCAGTTTTGACGTACTCACCAACGAAATTCGCGGACTGGCCCTGAACATGCAATTGGAGAAAAGCGGCGGACTGGGGTAAATTATGTGGTTTTGAAATTGTTGTTCACGGTGTATAAAAACAGCCATGCTTGAAACCATCTGGGATTTTCTCTGTTGTCGAGATGAAATTATTCCGTGTGTTTCTGCTTGGGCTGGGATTGCCGGATTGATTGTTGCCCTGTGGACGCTTTGCAAGGTTCAAAATGTTCGAGACACTCTTGATTTGCATAAACGCAAACGTGTTTTTTCCATCCGCTTACCAGAACATTATGAGGAGTTATTGCTCCTTTCGTCCACTATTTCCGAAGCAGCGTATGGTAAAAAAAATGCCGATGTTTCTATAATTGTCGAGTCGGTTGCTGCCTTGGAAAAAATGTGTGACAATATCGTAATTCTTGATACGGATTGTTCGATTTCACCAGACAAATTGAAATGTCTTGAAACCTTGTCCCGTGTTTTTTTATCAGAGATTTCTAATGATCCGAAGACAATCAAAGATGAATTAAAAAAATTGTGTCCGGCAACCCATACACTAAAAGAAGAGGTTCGAGCTTTTCTTGAAAACATGAAAGCAGAGGTCACCGATGGATTCAGATAAAATTGTCCAACTAGCGATCAGTCTCATGGAAATGACTTCGTCAGAAGAAATCACATGGCATTCACTTATCGATCCTCCTCTTTTGGGTAATGAGCCTAATTCTGGGATTGATTCAGTTGAGCTTCCTAATCCATTGGAACTGGTATCACGGATAACAAGTACCTATAACGGTCTCATGTTTGGACATAGAACAATAGAAAATCCTTGGGAGAGGTTTATTTATTCTTCTTCGCCTGTTGAAGATAAAGTGTTTCGCTTGAATGGTATTGTATACAAAAATGGAAACTTTGGTAGGGTGCGGCTCCAACTTTGGAATACCAACGAAACGAAACTGCTGTGTGAATTTCCTGAAAACTCTTCATTTGATGATTTGTTTCGTATTGTTCACAACTTCGATCTTGACAAGGCGGATGAGTTTGTCGACCGTTTTCTCGAAAAGAGGAATCAAATCAAACACCGTAAGCAACTCGTTGCCGCCCACTAAACTCCGAGCGGAAGCCCGCCGCAAATAAACGCCAGTCAATTTTCATATCCAAGTATTTCAGGAACCCCGAAGTGAGCAATTCCGAATTTACCTACGACCGCGTGAACGATTACGATGCCGTCAAAATCAGCCTCGCCAAGCCGAACGACATTCGCGGCTGGTCTTACGGCGAAGTCAAAAAGCCCGAAACCATCAATTATCGCACCTACCGGCCTGAACGCGATGGCCTGTTCTGCGAGAAAATTTTCGGCCCCGAAAAAGACTGGGAATGCGCTTGTGGAAAATATAAGGGCATGAAATACAAAGGCATGACCTGTGACCGCTGCGGTGTGAAAATCACGCACAGCCGCGTGCGCCGCAAACGGATGGGTCACGTCGATCTGGCCGCCCCCGTGGTGCATATCTGGTTCTTCAAGGCCGCCTCAAGCCGACTCGCCACGCTGCTGGCCATGAAAGCCAGCAGTTTGGAAAAAGTCATCTACTTCCAAGATTATGCCGTCATCAATCCGGGAAACACCGGAAAAAAAGTTTGCGAACTCCTCAACGAAGAAGAGTACCGCAAGGCCAAAGAGGACGACACCAGCGGCGAATTCAAGGCCGACATGGGAGCGGAAGCGATCCGGCAACTGCTCCAACAACTGGATTTGGTGCAACTCTCCAAAGATTTGCGCGACGAACTGGAAAAAACCAACTCCAAGCAACGAAAAAAAGACCTCATCAACCGGCTCAAGCTGGTCGAATCGCTCCGGGACAGCGACAACAAGCCGGAATGGATGGTTTTGGACGCCATTCCTGTCATTCCGCCGGACTTGCGACCGCTCGTTCTGCTGGAATCCGGCACGTTTGCGACAAGCGACTTGAACGATCTGTATCGCCGCATTATTAACCGCAACACCCGGCTCAAAAAACTGGTCGACTTGAACGCCCCGGAAGTGATTATTCGTAACGAAAAACGAATGCTCCAGCAGTCCGTCGACGCACTCTTCGACAACGGACGTTGCAAGCGGCCTGTGCTCGGCTCCAGCAACCGTCCGCTGAAATCGCTGACCGACATGATTAAGGGCAAGCAAGGCCGGTTCCGCGAAAACCTGCTCGGAAAACGTGTGGACTACTCCGCGCGAAGCGTGATCGTCGTCGGCCCGCATCTCCATTTGCATCAATGCGGTCTGCCGAAAAAAATTGCGCTCGAATTGTTCAACCCCTTTATCATTCGCCGATTGAAAGAGCTGCAACATGCGGACACGATCAAAAGCGCGAAGAAAATGATCGAACGCAAAGACCCGGAAGTTTGGGATATTTTGGAAGAAGTGATCCAAAATCATCCCGTACTGTTGAACCGTGCTCCGACGCTGCACCGCATGGGCATTCAAGCCTTTGAACCCACGCTGGTGGAAGGCAATGCGATCAAACTTCACCCGCTCGTCTGCCGTGGATTCAATGCCGACTTCGACGGCGACCAGATGGCCGTCCACTTGCCGCTGTCCCTCGAATCGCAGGTCGAAGCGCATACGCTCATGCTTTCGACGAACAATGTTTTCAGTCCGGCCAACGGAGCGCCGATCATTTCGCCGTCGCAGGACATCGTGATGGGCTGTTTCTATGTCACGATGGCAAGGCCGAATCTCAAAGGCGAGGGCATGGCGTTCGCCGATTTCAACGAAGTGCTCATGGCCTACGCGCAGCGAAAAGTCGATTTGCATTCCAAGATTTGGGTGCGGATGCCGCGCGGAAAATGGCTGAAAACCACGGACATCCATCGCCAAAAAGAGCTTTATCCCGTCAACGGTTCTTCGGAAAAGCAGCCCTTCGAGAGTGTTCATAAACCGGATCGTGAATTTTTGGAGCTGACCCGCGAGGCACTGTACATCTTGCAAAAATCGGTGAGCGATGTGCGTCAGGAGCTGGAGATGATCAAGAAAACCGCCGAAAAGGCCCGCGCCGCCTTCGGTGAGTTGGAAAGACTGGCCAATCCACTGGACGCCCAGCACTTGCGAGATGAGGCCGAGGCCCTGCAAGAAGCCGCTGCGAATCAGGAAAAAATCTCGACGACGCGGATGCAGGAAATCCTGCTCAAAGCGCGGCAAAGCATCACAAAATTCGTGCTGGGCCTGACGCATCCACGGACCATCACCCTCAAGGAATTGTTCGACGACCTACTGGAAATGTTTCAGTCGGAAGTCGACGCTGCCAACATCACCTTGATTGAATCGCGGGTCACGGCCCTGCTGCTGTACCTTTCCTCCGAGCCAGACCCCGTTTGGGATTCGGAGCCGTTTGTGACCACGCCGGGCCGGATCATTTTCAACAATATCCTGCCGCAGGGAATGCCCTATTACAACGAAGCCTTGAAGGCGGGCATGTTGCAGGCGGTCATTAGCGACTGCCACGAATTCGTGGGACGCCGCGGAACGATTGACCTGCTCGATAGCATGATGCGGCTCGGTTTCGAGGAAAGCACACGCAGCGGTCTGTCGTTTGCCACCGACGATTTGATTACGCCCGCCGCGAAGTTCGAGATTATTGAAAACGCGGAAAAAGAAGTGGCCGTCGCCTATAAGCGTTACGAAAATGGTATCATCACGGAAGTGGAGCGGTACAATAAAGTGCTGGACACGTGGACTCATGCCCGCGAAGAAATCACGACCAAGATGATGAAAGAACTTGAAAACGACCACAGGCTCGAAAAAGGCAACTGGTACGTCAATCCAATTCACCTCATGGCCACCTCCGGCGCTCGTGGTGGAACGGAACAGATTCGCCAGCTCGCCGGAATGCGAGGTTTGATGGCCAAGCCGAACGGTAAAATTATCGAAACGCCGATCAAAGCCAACTTCCGTGAAGGCTTGACCGTGCTGGAGTATTTCAGCTCGACGCACGGTGCTCGGAAGGGATTGGCGGACACCGCGCTCAAAACGGCGGACTCCGGTTATTTGACACGAAAATTGGCCGACGTGGCGCAAAACGTGGTCATCACCAAAGACGACTGCGGAACCACGCTCGGCATCACCAAGAGCGTGATTTCTCGCGGCGAAAAAGTGGAAATCAGTTTGGCCGACTCCATTTTGGGGCGTGTTTCGCGGGTCAACATCGTCCATCCGGTCACCGACGAGCCGATTGTCCGGGAAAACGAGTTGATTACCAGCGAAATTGCACGGAAAATCGAAGAGCTGGGCCTCAAAAAACTGCAAATTCGCAGCCCCATGACCTGCGAATCCGAACTGGGGATTTGCGCCAAATGTTATGGCATGGACTTGTCCACGTCACGGATGGTCGAAGAAGGTTTAGCCGTCGGAATCATCGCGGCCCAGAGCATCGGCGAGCCGGGCACGCAGCTCACGATGCGGACATTCCACATCGGCGGCGTGGCGGCCCGTGACATGGAAGACCGCGAAATTCGTTCCAAACATGAAGGGACGGTCAGCTTTGTCCAACTGGAAGTGATTGAAACCAAAGACGGTCATACGGCTCTCTCACGCAACGGGGCCGTGGCCATTCTCGATCCCAAGGGCCGGGAGCTGGACAAGTATCAAATTCCCGTCGGGGCGATTATCGCCGTCCGCGAGAACGACAAAATCAAAGCCGGTGCGAGTATTTGTAGCTGGGACCCGCACAGCGTGCCGATCATGGCGAAAGTCGATGGCACGGTTCATTACGTGGACATCGTGGACGGCGAAACCTCCCGGAGCGAACGGGACATGAATACGGGCACGATGCGTCGCACGATCTCGGAACTGAAGGGTGACCGTCACCCGCAAATCGAACTCAAAAACGAACAGGGCGTGACGATTGCCGTCGAGTTTTTGCCCGGCAAGGCGATTATCGAAGTCGAAGACGGCGTCTTCGTGCGACGTGGAACGCCCATCGCCAAGACCGCTCGCGATGTGAGCGGCACGCAGGACATCACCGGCGGTTTGCCGCGTGTGACGGAAATTTTTGAGGCCCGAAAACCCAAAGACCCCGCCGTGATCGCGGAAATCGATGGGATTGTCAGCTTCGGCGAAAAAAGCCACGGCAAGCGGACGGTACTCGTCACCAACGAGGCAACCGGTGCGGAACGCAAACATGAAATTTCGTTCGGAAAGCACATGCGTGTTCACACCGACGATTTTGTGAAGGCGGGCCAGTCCATCACCGATGGGCCGCTCGTGCCGCACGACATCCTCCGTATTTCCGGCGAAGAGGCGGTTCAAGAATATCTGGTACGGGAAATTCAGAATGTGTACCGAAGTCAGCGAGTCAAAATCAACGACAAACACATCGAAATTATCGTGTCGCAAATGCTCCGCAAGGTCAAGGTGGAATCGGCGGGCGACACGAATCTGCTGGAAGGCATTCAAATTGACCGTTTCCAGTTCAAGGCCGCCAACAAAAAACTCGCCGCTTGCGTCAAAATCGTGAACCCCGGTGACACGCCGCTCGAAGTCGGTACGGTCATGGAACGCGATATTTTTGAACAGTACAACGCCGATGTGGAAGCGGAAGGCGGAAAAATGGCGACGGCCACGAAACCACAACTGGCCCAGGCGTCGATTCAGCTTCTCGGTATTACCAAGGCGGCCGTTCAAAGTTCCAGCTTTATTTCGGCGGCCAGCTTCCAAGAAACGACCAAAGTCTTGACCGAAGCGGCCTTGGCGAGCAAAACGGACAACTTGATCGGCCTGAAAGAAAACGTCATTCTCGGACACCTTGTGCCCGCCGGCACGGGCTTTAGAACCTACATGCAGGCCGATTGGCGAGTGCGAGACGAAGATGCCGAAGAATTCCTCGACAGCCGTCCCGCCACGCCGGAGCCTTCATTCGCCCTGCTTGAGGTCATTCCCGAAGCGAGCGATGCGGCAGAGGGCGAAATCTCAACGAGTCCCGCGGCGGAAACGGAGGGAATTCCTGATGCTTTCGACGATGACTTGACCGGTATCGAAGCGGAATAAAACGGCGATGAAATCCAAAAGAGCCGGGGATGGAGCATAACGCAGCCCCCGGAAGAGGCTGGCTCACGCTGTCAGTTTTTTCGCCAGTTCCGCAACATGCTTGCCTTGAAATCGGGCGATGGACAATTCGTTTTCCGACGGCTGTCGCTCACCCTCATTGCCGGCCA
>QMCE01001984.1_pt1 | contig 11351 bp, 7 predicted proteins | sample 1821851 | NCBI WGS metagenome assembly QMCE01 (sample SAMN09453174, study PRJNA476694) | Termite gut metagenome, whole genome shotgun sequencing project. | isolation source: worker | host: Odontotermes sp. | place: South Africa:Pretoria | collected 2016-01-28
GGATGTCGTAGCCCATCGTCTCGCCATCGGTCTGGCCGCCCATGCCATAGAAGTTGTCGAAGAAGTTGTAGAGGATCGGCGGATTGCCACCGTCCTCGGCGCGCCACAGCGTGTGGAACTGGTCCATGGCCGCGAACATCATCGACTCCCACACCGGGCCGCAGCCCATGGAGGCGTCGCCGATGTTGGCGATGACGATGCCGGGCTGGCGGTTGATGCGCTTGAACAGCGCCGCGCCCTGCGCGATCGGGCCGGAGCCGCCGACGATCGCGTTGTTCGGCATCGAGCCGAACGGCGTGAAGAAGGCGTGCATCGAGCCGCCCATGCCCCGGTTGAAGCCGACGCGCCGGGCGAAGATCTCGGCCAGCGTGCCGAACAGGATGAAGTTCTCGACGAGTTCGTCATGGTCGGTGTAGCCGAGCGATTCGGCGGCGCGCAGCGTGTCGCCGTCGAGGAAGCCCTGCATGATGCCGTCGACCAAGGCTTGGTCCATCTTGCGGGCGGCGGAGAAGCACTTCGCCAGGATCTCGCCGTGGCTGCGGTGCGAGCCGAAGATGAAGTCGTCCGCGTTGAGTTCGGCCGCCTGGCCGACGGACGAGGCCTCCTGCCCCAGGGACAGGTGCGCCGGCCCCTTGTGGTTGTAGGCGATGCCCTGCCACGAGCCGGTGGTTTTGATCGAGTTGATCATCGTCTCGAACTGCCGGATGGCCATCATGTCGTGCAGCATCGCTTGGAGGCCAGACGCCCCGAAGCGAGCCAATTCGGCGTCGAAATTGAGTTTGTACTGGTTGACGGGGATCGGTGGCACGGTCACCTGCCCAGGCTTGCGCACCTCGGCGGGGTCAACGAACAACGATTTGGTCATTTCTTCCTTCTTTGTCAATGGAGGTCGCGCCATCCGGCGTGGCTTCTCGCCAAATGGCTTACAGCTTCAGCGCCCAGGCAGCTTCGCGGATGCCTTCGGACACTGTGGGGTGGGGGAAGACGACTTGCCGAATGTCCTCCACCGTCATTTCGAGTTCGAGACAGGCCGCCGCGCCCCAGATGGTCTCTGGCGCGTATGGGCCGATCAGGTGGATGCCGAGCACGACGTGCGAGTTCTTGTCGGCGATCAGCTTGACCCAGCCGGGCGCCCGCAGGCCGTTCTCGGCGATGAAACGGCCGGAGACGGTCAGTGGAATGTTCGCCTTGACGATCTCGACGCCCTGCTCCTTGGCCTGCGCCTCGGTGAGACCGACGCCCGCCGCCTCCGGCATCGAGTAGACGGCCCACGGGATGGTGTGGGTGCGCAACACCTGGCCCGCCGCCTTGGCAGCCTCGGGGTCGATGATGTGTGCGGCGACGATGTCGGCCATGCGGTAAGCGGCGTGGGCCAACAGGCTGCGGCCCGTCACGTCGCCCACCGCCCACACGTTCGGCAGGTTCGTGGCGCAGGTGTCGTCCACGGTGATGCCCTTGCGGGTCATCGCCAGGCCAGCCTCCTGCGCTCCCCAGCCGTCCACCACCGGGCGGCGGCCCACGGCCATCAGCACCACGTCGGCCTCGACGGCTTGCGCGACGCCCTTCGCGTCGGTGTAGTGGACGGTGCCGCCCTCGACCGATTCGACCTTGCAGTTGACGTGGAAGGAGACGGCGGGCATGCCGCGGCGCATCCGGTTGGCCAGCTCGTCGTCCATGAACGGCAGGATCTCGGGCAGCATCTCGATGACGTCGACCTGCGTGCCGAAGGCGGCGAACAGCGAGGCGAACTCGACGCCGATGACGCCGCCGCCAATGACGGCGAGGCGCTTCGGCACCTGATCGATGGCGAGCAGGCCCGTCGAATCGACGACCGCCGGGTTGTCCTTGGCGCCGGGGATCGGCGGCATGGCCGGCGCGGAGCCTGTGGCGATGATGACGTGCTCGCAGGTGTAGCGCTCGCCCGCGACCTCGACGAGGCCGGGGGCCAACAACGTGGCGTGCGCCTCCTTGACGGTGACGCCCATCCTCTTCTCCGTGGCGGCGACGCCGCCGACGAGCGTCTTGACGACCTCTTCTTTCCACGCCTGGACGCGCGCCCAGTCGTAGCGGACGTTGTCGGCTTCGACGCCGAAGCGCTCGGAGTCTTTGGCGTGGGCGTACAGCTTGGCCGAGTTGAGCAGGCTCTTCGTCGGGATGCAGCCGACGTTGAGGCAGGTGCCGCCCAGGTAACGCTCCTCAGCCAGCAGCACTTTGAGACCGGCGTGGCCGAGGCGCTCAGCCGCCAAGTAACCGCCGGGACCGCCACCGATGACGATGGCGTCGAAGTGGTTGGCGCCAGCGTCTGGGCTGGCGGGTGTGGGTGTGATGTCTGTCATGTTTATCCCATCGCAATCAGGTCGATGTCGGCGATCGCCGCACACAAGTCTTTGAGGTAACGGGCCGCGTCGGCGCCGTCGATCAGACGGTGGTCGGCCGTCAGTGAGAAGCCGATGCGTTGCTCGACGCCCACGGTCCCGTCAGCGCCGATCGTCGCACGCGGGAAGATCGCGTCCACGCCGAGAATGGCGACCTGCGGCAGGTTGATGATCGGCGTGAACGACTCGATGCCGAACGAGCCGAGGTTCGACACGGTGAACGTGCCGCCCTGGAGCAAGTCGGGATTGATCGATCCGCCGAGGGCCTCATTGGCCAGCTCTTTGCTCTGCGCGCTGAACTCACGCAGCGTCAGCGACCCGGCGCCGCTCAGCGTCGGCACCAGCAGGCCGCGCGGCGTGTCGACCGCCATGCCGAGGTTGATGTCGGCGAAGGTCCGCACCACGTTGTCGACGATGTGCGAGTTGATCGCCGGGTGCTTCTTGAGGGTCTGGACGGCGGCGAAGCCCACGAGGTCGCCGATGGTGATGGCGGAGAAGCCCAACGCCGGGTCGGACTTCTTGAAGCGGGCGCGCAAAGCCATCAGCTTGGCGGCGGGTGCCGTCGCCGTGTAGGTCAACTGGGCCGAGCCCGCCAGCGAGGCCATCATGCGCTCGGCGATGATCTTGCGGACGCCCTTGAGCGGGGTCTCGGTGACCGAGCCTGAGGTGGGCGCCACGACGGGCGTGGGAACGGCGGCCGCCGGAGCGACCGGGCTGCCGCCCGCCACATCGGAACGCGTCAGGCGACCGCCCAGGCCGGAGCCAGCCGTCGCGGCAACGGCCTGGCCGGCGATGGCGCGAGCGCCCGCCGTCGCGTACGGCGCGGCGGCCTGCACGTCGCGGGCGATCACACGTCCAGCCGGACCGGACCCCGCGACCGCGTTGACGTCGACGCCCAGCGAACCCGCCAGCCCGCGAGCCCGTGGCGAGGCCGCGTGAGGTGCCTGGAGATCACCGGGCTCAGCGCGACGGGGCGCGGCGACGGGCGTCGGAGCGGCAGCCGGGGCACTCGACGCTGGCGTTTCGGCGGCCACCGGAGCGGCTTCTGGAGAGGGGTCCTTGCCGCCCCCCAACAGAGCGGGATCGACCGCTTCACCCGGCGCGCCCACGACGGCGATGGGCTCTTTGACCGGGACTTCGTCGCCCTCCCCGACGAGCAGGGCGAGGACCGTCCCCGCCACACCCACGGGCACTTCCATGGTGGACTTGTCCGTCTCGATCTCGGCGAGCAGCGTGTTGTCGGTCACGGCGTCGCCGACGGCGACCAACCATGACGTCAACAGGCACGACTCGACCGAATTGCCCGCGGCGGGCATGACGACGACTTCAGCCATCCTTCTTCTCCTTATGCTGATGTGATCTCGGCGACGCGCACGTCACGCGTCGCCGCAGTGAGTTCTTGCATGGCCCCGGCGCTGATTGCCTGGTCCGTGATGATGCCCGCGAGCTCGTCCAGCCCGAGCACGTTGACGAAGCCGGTTTGCCCGTATTTCGACGAGTCGGCGAGCAGCCAGGTCTGTTCGGCGTGCGCGTTCATGGCGGTGATGATCTCCGCCCCCTCGGCGAATTGCGTCGTGATGCCGCGCGTGGAAAAGCCGTCCGTGCCGACGAAGGCCAGCCGCGCGTTGAAGCCCTGGATGCCCCGCACGGCGACCGGGCCGACGAGCGATTCGCTCTCGCGGTGGAACCGTCCGCCGGTCAGAATCACCTCGATGTCCGGGTTCTGGCGGGCGTAGCTGAACACCAGCGTCGAGTTGGTGACGATCTGCACGCCCACGCGGCCGGTCAAATGCCGCGCCACCTGGGCGGTGGTGGTGCCAGCCTCGATGAAGACGGTGTCGAAGTCGCTGACCAGCTCCGCCGCAGCCTGCGCGATGTCGTCCTTCTCGGTCTTGTGCTGCGGGGCGCGCTCCAGTACGTTTTGGATGGACGTGGCCTTCGCGCCGCCCCACGTGCGCGTGACGAGGCCGCGAGCTTCCAGCGATCGAAGCATCGCCCGCACCGTGACCTCAGAGACGCCGAGTTCCTTCGCCAGCTTGACGACGGACAACGAGCCGTCTTTGGCGAGAACGTCGAGAACGTGTTGTTCGCGATCCGCTCGGTCGGTCACGGAACTCCTTTCGATTGCTTACGATTCTATGCTTATATCGATTCAATCTCAAAACCAGAGTGGACGCGAACAACGGTCAGTTCGAGTGCCGCCAGCACGGCGACGACAAGGCCTGGCCTGCCCACCACACGGCTGCCACCCCTCCCTCCACGGTCCGGCGAAGGTTCGCCCGACACCAGGCCAACATTCCTGCTCAATCAGCATGAGGAGTCCTGCTAAAACAGCATCAGACCTCCTGCTAAACCAGCATTAGACGGGAAGGACGGCAGGCGCACAGACGCAGAAAACCACCAACCAGTGATGTGCGGATCGAAGCGTAGAAAGTGTGCGGATCAAAGCGTAGGGAGGTAGCTTCGTCTAGCACCTTGCCTATGGAATCGCCTGGCTACCAGCGCCGCCTCATGGATGACCTTCTGGACGAGTTGCTGCCCGAGCTACCAGCCATCGCCCTCGAAGGCGCCAAAGGTGTCGGTAAGACGGCCACAGCGTCCCAGCGGGCAACTCGCCGTGTCCGTCTGGATGTGGATGAAGAACGCTCAGCTTTCGCGGCGTCACCGTTTGGTCTCACACCACAAGGCACCTTGCTGCTCGACGAGTGGCAGCGTTACCCCGAATCGTGGGGCCGTGGACAACGCGCCGTGGACGACGGCGCGCCTCCTGGCTCATTCATCTTGGCAGGCTCCACCGCCCCCAGAGGTGCCGCCATCCACTCCGGCGCGGGACGCATCGTGCCACTGCGCCTGCGTCCGCTTTCGTTGGTCGAACGTGGGATCGAACAGGCGACCGTGAGCCTGAGCGCCCTGCTACAACAAGACCAGGCAGAGATCTCCGGTGAAACCAGCATCGGACTCCCCACCTACGTCGATGAGATTTTCGCCTCAGGTTTCCCCGGCATCCGTACGATGAACCCGTTCGACAGACTGGTCACATCTCCGCGCCACTTCTTGGCTGATCCAGCCTTGAGTGCCCATCTGCTCGGTCTCAATCAACCGGCCGTCCTTGCCGGAGCGGACCAAGAAGGCGCACCGCTCAACCAGGGATCCATGCTTGGTGCCCTATTTGAGGCGTTGGTCGTGCAATCCGTGAGAACCTACGCCGTCAGTACCGACGCCCAAGCAGGCCACCTCAGGCTTCGTGACGGACGCCACGAAGCCGACATCATCGTCCATCGTGGGTCGCGTTTCGTCGGCATTGAAGTCAAACTCGCAAGGGACGTCGACGACAAGGACGTACGACACCTGCTCTGACTCAAGGACAAGATGGGAAGACTGATGACCGACATGGTCGTCGTGACGACAGGCGCCCACGCATACCGCCGTCCCGACGGCGTGGCGGTCGTTCCTGCGGCATTGCTGGGACCGTGACAGGGCTGGCCATTCGCCTGATCGAACAGGCCAGCGCCACACGAAAGGGGGCCGCCGACAACGCCGACAGCCCCCTTTGAGTGGTAGATAAGCCTCTACTAAGCCTTGGCCAACAGGATGGCTTCGGCTTCCTTCGTCCAGCGGCCGTTGTCCATCGCGGCGGCCACCCCGGGCATCACCCGCGGCAGGTCGGCGAGCGGGACGAGCCCCATGCCAGTCAACTGCGGGTAGACCATGATCTTGCCCGTCGACGTGCGGTTCTTGACGGAGGCGATCGCGTCGGCGACGCCTTCCATGCCGCACACCGCGAAGAGCGACACGTTGGTGTCGATCACGCCGGACTCGACCTTGGCGAGCACGGCCCGCATGTCGCGGATGCGCGAGCCGGACGTCCCCACCAGGTAGACGCCGCGCTCGGCGATCACGTTCAGGTCGAGCGGGGCCGTCGTGCCGACAGCGAAACCGGCGAACGCGTTGACGATGGCGCCATCGCCCGTGATGTCGACGGCCTGCGCGATGAGCGCCGGGGCCGGCACCATGACGGCGACGTAGGTGTAACCCGACTTCAACGGGCTGTTCGCCGAGTTGTGGAAGACCGCGGGCACGCCGTGCTTCGCCGCGACGGGCGCGACCGTCTCGGCGAGGTGCGCCAACCGGGCGTCGTCGACGTCCACCGCGTCCATCGAGACGCCCGCCACACCGCTGACGGCCGTCCGCATCGTGTGCATGAGGCCCATCGGGCCGGCCGCACCGATGATGGCGACCTTCTCGCCCGGACGCAGCTCGGAGACCGCCGGAATGTGTGTGTACGCCTCAGCGATGTCAGAACCCGTCGTGCCGACGAACCGGATCAGGTCGTAGTGGACACGGCCGACGTCGATCTGGACGGGCCGGTCGAGGCGCTGCCCGTTCAGCGAGTAGGCCAGCAGGCCGCGGAAACCGAGCCGGGTGCCGAGCTGTTCGAGCGTGGCCGCGTCGGAGCCGAAGTAGACGATGTCGTCGTAGGTGCCGTCGCCGATGGCGTCGAGGTGCCGAGCATGCTCGAAGCCGTCCACCGCCGCACCAGCGTCGCCGATCACGTCGACTGATGCCAGCTTCGCGGCCGCGAGCAGCGCGCCCAGGCCGTCGGCCGTCCGCCCGGCGTCCACGACCACGAGCAGGCGGGAGCCGTCCGTGATCGCCTGCCGCTCGCCCCAGGCGTAGGCCGCCTCGACGCACGCCCACGGCTCGATCAGTGCGATGGCCGAGCTCGACGGCCCCTCCGCCACCGGGATGAGGAAACGGTCGCCAGTCTCGGGTTCGGTCACCACCCGCTCGTCGACGACGACCGTCTGCTGCAGCGCGCCCTCGAAGTTGTAGCCGAAGGCGGCGTTGGAGCCGGCCGTCGGCAGGTGCCGGTAGTCGGTCTGGACGAGCACCCGCTCACCGACGTGGTGGTTCGTCACGGCTGAGCCGACCTCGACGATGTGCGCCGTGGGCTCATGGCCCGGCACGGTCGGAACGTCGCCCGGCACGTACTGGCTCATCGCGTCTAGCTCGGCGAGCATGCTCGCCTGATCGTCCGCCGGGTCGAACCCTCCCTTGGCCGCACCCGCCGGGTCGGCCACGACGCGCGTGACCCGCGACTTGCGCGGGTGGTCGACGAAGGCGTGCAACAGCTTGGTGTCGGAGAAGCAGATGCCGCATGCGTCCACCTTGAGCCGGATGTCATGGGGACGCAGGTCCGTCACCGCCTTCGCCGGCTCGTGGACGAGTTCTTCAGCGCCGGTGAATAAAATCGCGTGCTGCGTGGCTTGTGACACAGTGAAAACTCCTTGATGGGATTGGCTTAGTTGAGCATGTTCTGGCCGCCGGTGACGGGCACCGCCTGGCCAGTTTCATATTGTTGTTCGACGATGTAGTAGACGGCCTTGGCTAGATCGGCGGGCAGGCACCCGCGCCCCATCGGCACCTTGGCCTCGTAGTAGCGGCGCACGTCCGCGACGGTTTCCGCCCCCGGCACTTTGCCCGCGTGCAGATACTGGACGAACAAGCCCCGTTCCGGGTCGGTCCACAACGGGCCGTCAAGGTAATTGCCCGGGCAGATCGCGTTGACCTTGATGCCCGATTCGACCAGTTCAAGGGCGAACGACTGCGTCAGACCGATGCCGCCGAACTTGCTGCCCGCATACGCGAAGTTGCGCTTGGAGCCTTCCAGGCCCGACTTCGAGTTGACCTCGATGATGTCGAACCAGACGTCGGGCGCGGCGGCGTGCTGCGCGGCCATGACCGGCGCGACGGCTCGGACGCCGAGGAAGTAGCCGCGGTAGTTGACGGACGTGACGAGGTCGAAGTCGCGGACGGTCTGTTCGAACACCGAGCCCGCCCGGGCCACGCCGGCGTTCGAGATGAACACGTCGACGCCACCGAACGCTGCGACGGCCTGCGCCACCGCGGCGAGCTGGGACTGCTCGTCGGACACGTCCACCTTCACGGCGAGCGCCCGGCCCTCACCGTAGGTCGCGCATAGCTTGGCGGCCTCGGCACTCGCCTGCTCAATGTTGAGATCGGCCATCACCAGGTGGGCGCCTTGACCAATCACCTCGGTCGCGATGCCGAGCCCGAAACCTTGGGCCGCCCCTGTCACCATGATGACCTTGCCGTCGAGCCGTCCGGCGTGGGCTGAAGCCGCGACCTTCTTGCGGTACGCCTCGGCTTCCCAGTGCTCGATGAAGCTCATCTCGACGGGCGACATCGGACGGAACGCGCCGAGCGCGTCGGCTCCAGACGCCAGCCGCAACGCGTCGGTGAACATCGACATGGCCACGCCGGCCGCCGGACGGTTGGCACCGACGGCGAAAGCGGCGACACCGGGCACGACAGCGATGATCGGGTCGTGGCCGTGCTGCTCGCGGTAGGCGGCGAGCGACGCGGTCGTGGCGGCCGCCATGTCGTCAGCGGGCTTGATCACCAGCGGCAACGCGCCCGCGTACACGATCTGGTCGGGGATGGCCGGCCCGCGCGTGATGACGGCCTTGCCGGAGTCGGTGAGCGTCGCCACACGCACCAACTGGCCCGCGTCGCTGGTGACGACGGGCAGATGGCCATCGGTGCTCAGCAGGCCGCGCAGCGTCGGCGCCACGGCCGTGATGACGTCAGAGGCCGGCTCGACGCCAACAGCGCCCATCGGAGCAGAGCCCGGCGCCGCCGCCCAGGCGGCGTCGGTGCCGGCGAGCGCGTCGGAGATCGTCTTCATGACGAAGGCCGACCGTTCCAGGACCTCGTCGGCCTGGTCGCTCGACACGATCAGCCCATGGTTGCCGAGGAACGTGATAGCCGGGGCCGGCTGGCCCGTCCGCTGGGTGTACTCGTCGCGGCAGCGCTGCACCTGGCGGGCCAACGGCACCCCCGGGTCGGTGTAGGGGACGAAGATCGCGTCGTCGCCGAACAGCGTGGCGACCAGCTCGCTGCCCTGCTCGTTGCACGCGATCATGTTGACCATCGGCGGATGCGAGTGCAGGACGAACGTGTCCGGGATGAGCGCGTGGAAGAGGATCTCGACGCTCGGGCGACGGTTGGGATGGCCGATCACCGCCTTGCGAGCGGCTTCGCGCACCGGGTCGCCGGCGAAGGCTGGGTCGTCGGGCCCGTTCAGCGTGTCGAGCAGGACGTCGATGCGCAACGGCACCAAGTCCTTCGCCGTGAGCGTCGCCATGCCGACGCCGCTGGGCTTGATATAGAGCACGCCGTCGATCTTGACGGACGAGTTGCCCCCGCCGGCGCGGATGTACTCAGGGTCAGAGCCGAACGTGTTCGCGAGGCGAATCAGGTCGGTTGTCGCGGTGTCGTTCACATGTCCTCCGTTGTTGTCGTGATGACCGTGGAAGCGGTGATGATGCTCGCGCCCAGTTCGATCAGGTCGTCAACCGATTGGGCCGTGCGCGCGCCGGTGGCGTCGACGAAACCGGGCTCGCCCTGCGCGACGAGCCGCTGGTGTGCGGCGACGACGCAGGTGCCCTCCCAGAAGGCCTGACGGGCGTAGGCGGACAGAGGCCCGTCGACGCAGGCCGGGTCGAGCGGAATGCGGTCGGCGGTGTTGTGTTCGGTGCCCGCCACGACGACGAGGCCGGCATCACGGAAGGCGCGCACGTACTCGTCGACGCAGGCGGACTTGTTGCGGATCGGGATGAGCTCGGCCGCGTAGATGTGACGCTTGATCACGTCCGCCGCCAGGTCGGCCGCCGGGGTCTCGTATTCGCAGATCGGGTCGGCCCCGTCGGCGAGCGTCGGATAGACGGGGATGCCGCCCATGTCGAGGATGTAGCGGTAGGCGTCGTCGAAGCTGAGCGGCACCTCGGGCACGAACGCCGGAGCGCCGGTCTTGAGCAGCCGAGAGCGGATCTCGCCTTGCAACGCGACCGCATTGTCGACGTCCACCCCGGACGGCTGCCCGTACAGGCGGTCGAGGGCCGCCAACCGCACGTCCTTCGGCAACCCCGCGAGCACCTCTTGGGCCGCCCGCGCGATGTGACGCTCTTGCAACGACACCCACTCGACGGGGACGCCGCCGCGACGCGCCACGTCGGCGGAGATGGCTTCGACGGTCAGGGCGTCGGCGCCGGGCACGGCCGAGTGCTGCATGTGCAGACGGACTTTCTCAACCTGGGCCGCGGCCCGTTCGTCGTTGCCTTGGCGGATTTCCGTCGCGATCCGGTCGGCCTCGGGCGTCTTCTCCCGGAAGGGCGAGATGCCCTTGCCGCAGATGTAGTAGCGGCCCGCGTTGGCCGGATCGTTGACGCGGACGCCCCGCTCGGCGAGGTCGGGCGCGAACGTGATCATCTCCAGCCCGAAGAGCGGCACGATGCCGGCGGCGGTCGCCTTCTCGGCGAACAGCGTGTAGACGTTCTGGTCGTAGAAGTTCGAGATGCCAATGGCCCGGGCGCCTTCGGCGACACCGGTGGCGATCACGTCGTCGATGTCGTGAAAGGCCGAGAAGTTCGGCGGCATGTGGACGTGCGTGTTGACGATCGGCGGCGTGCCGGCGGCGGGCGTCATGGACGGCTCCTTAGGAATTGATGGCTGGTTTGGCGGTACGCTCGGCGGCAGCCCAACGCTCTGGCGAGATGTCGAGTTGACCCGGGCGATACGTGGTGATGTCGGACGAGGCGATGGACACCCGGCGCAGGTCGAGCAGGCCGCCCGCCAGGGCGCCCATGGCGCGGGCTTGGACGAGCAGGTTGCCGAGCGCCGTCCCTTCGACCGGGCCCGCGACCACCGGCAGCCCGGTGGCCTCCGCGGTGAGCTGGCAGAGCAGGGCGTTCTGGCAGCCGCCGCCGACGACGTGCACCACGTCGACCGTCCGGCCGGCCAGACGGCAGGCCTGGGCGATGTTGACGCGGTAGGCCAGCGCCAGCGAATCGACGATGCAGCGGGTCATCGACACCGGATCGGGATCGAGCTGCTGGCCCGTTTCGGCCGCCATCGCGCGCACGCGGCCGAGCATGTCGCCGGCCGGCAGCAGGC
>QMCE01001987.1_pt1 | contig 11347 bp, 8 predicted proteins | sample 1821851 | NCBI WGS metagenome assembly QMCE01 (sample SAMN09453174, study PRJNA476694) | Termite gut metagenome, whole genome shotgun sequencing project. | isolation source: worker | host: Odontotermes sp. | place: South Africa:Pretoria | collected 2016-01-28
GTCTAGTATTAGATATAGTCACATAACACAAGCAGGGGAAGTAGTTGCTGCTCACACCCTCGCTGGAGGCAGGGGCAAGGAAAGGTTCTGGAGCGCGTGCGGGGCAATTTGCGAAGCAAATTAAGCCCCGCGGTTTGGCGGAGGCCTCCAGGTTCTTTCCTTGCCCCTGCCTCCAGCGAGGGTGTGAGCAGCAACTACTTCCCCTGCTTGTGTTATGTGACTATATCTAATACTAGACTTTATCCAATAAGTACTCTAATCTATCTTCCTAAAACTGTGTCATCTCCATGAGAGAAGTGAGGATACAGGCAAGGACAGATGCAAGGAGTGTACAGATGATTGATATGTCGGGGGCAACCGGTATCTTTTTCTGGGGTTTTTTGTTTATCTACGGTGTGGTGATGATTGTGATATCGCCCCGTGCTGTTACCCTTGGTAGCTTTTTCAAAGGAGAGCGAAAGGACGGTAAACCCGCGTCTCTCTTCTTGCTCACCACCAGTATCTTTATCAGTTGGATATTTGCAAAGTCGGTAACCAATGCCGCTAATCTGGGCAGCGAGTTTGGCTTTGTTGGTGGGTTGGCGTACGCAACCTATTGGCTTTGTATTCCTCTGGCGGGCTTTGCCATCTATCGCCTGAGAACAAAGTTTCTGGCAAAAGGTCTTGTAAGCTTCCTCTCAAAGAACTACGGCATTGCTGCGGCCTTTGTCTTCTCGCTTGCCATTCTCATCAGACTCTTTAACGAGGTGTGGAGCAACTCCTCTGTTGTGGGCGGGTATTACGGAGAATCGGGCAGCGTGCTTTTTATCGTTGCCGCCACCGTGTTTACGTTGATAACCCTGACATATGCCATGTGGGGAGGACTCCGCAGCTCACTGGTAACAGATGCCGTGCAGACTATTCTCTTCGTCGTTGTTTTAATTGGCATTGCCGTATGGATTCTGCCACAACATTCCCTGGGCGAATACGTAACTGAAGGCACCTGGCAGCTCAGCACTGGCGTTGACCTTCTTCTGATAACAGTGCTTCAATTATTCAGTTATCCCTTCCATGATCCGGTGCTAACCGACCGCGGCTTTATCACCGAAGAAAAAACCATGGTCAAGGCGTTTACGGTTTCGGGCATTCTTGGGTTCCTTGTCATCCTACTCTTTAGCTTTGTCGGAATACACGCGAGGCTTATGGGTATGGATCTCACGGCTAATGTGCCCGCGCAGGTAAGTGCGGCAACGTCGACGGCGGCCTTTTTTGCCATGTCCATACTCATGATTTTTGCGGCAGGCTCCACGCTGGATTCCACCTTTTCCAGCCTTTCAAAACTAGCTGCACGCGATCTGCCAAGAATTGCAAACAAGGACTTTGGCACCAAGGCGCGCATCATAGGAATGCTCGTCATGGTGCTCTTTGCCTTTATCGGAAATCTCCCCATGCTTGTTGGCACGAGCATTCTGGCAGCCACTACCATATCCGGCACGATGGTCATGGGACTGGCTCCCATCTTTTTGCTCCATGGTGTGGTTAAACCCACAAGACTGGGTTTTCACCTTTCATTTTGGATTGGCATTGCCCTTGGCTTTCTCTATGCTTTTGCGCCTGATACCGTTGCCGGGCTGGCTATAGGAGACGGAAAGTACGCAACCATGCTTGGCGTGAATTTCTACGGACTCATTGCCTGCGTCTGCGGCTATCTTAGTCCAGGAATAATCGGCGGCCTCCTGGACAGGAGCAGAGGAATAGAGGCTAGCTGGAAGGCAGTAAGCAAAGAAGAGCGACGGAAGATTGCCCGTGTGAATGAAAACCCCGGTACCTCTCTACAATCCCAGTATCTGAAACGCAAAGAGCGTTATCGTGAGCCCGATGACAATGACGATGGTAATGACACTCAGTATGTTTGAGAGTTTTCCGTTACGACTGGTGCCCATAACGTAGCGGTTGTTTGCTATCAGTATGAGGAAGATGAGCAACACCGGTAAAAGAATGCCGTTGATGACTTGAGAGGTAAGCATGATGGCCATGAGATCAACCGATGGCACGAGCACGATGATACAGCCCAGGGCAATGATGGCCGTAATGATGCCCTTGTATACCGGAGCCTCGCTCCAGCTTGCGTCTGCGCCACGCTCCCAACCAAAGGCTTCGCAGATTGCGTAGGACGGCGTAAGCGGAAGAACACAGGCAGCAAGGAAGGAGGCACCTACCAGGCCGGCGCCAAACAGGACTTCGGCCGCTTCGCCTACCATGGGCTCAAGCGCTTTGGCAGCTGCGGCGGCGTCCTCAACCGCAATGCCCTGCCCGTGTAGTACCGTGCCTGTGGTAATCATGATAAACCACACCACCAGGCAGGCTGCCACCGCACCGCTGAATACGTCAATACGCAGAAAGAACAGGTCCTTGATGGTTGCGCCTCGCTCCACCACATTGGACTGACCAAAGAAGATCATCCAGGGCGCAATGGTCGTACCGATGATACCAATGGTGAGCGCAAAAAAGCCGGTATCCGGTACGACAACAGGCATGACGGTGTGCAAAGCTACGTCTCCCCAGGAGGGCTCGCTCACAAAGGCGGCTACTACATACACCAGAAAGACCAGGCTGATAATGAGGAACACTCGCTCGGTACGCCGGTAAGAACCACCCATCAGAAGGGCCCACACCGCCAGGCCGGCAATGGGAACCGCAATGTACTTGTTAACACCAAAGAGCTCCATGCCCGCCGCAATGCCGGCAAACTCCGACAGCGAGGTTCCGCCGTTTGCGATGGCAAGAGCCAGCATGGCAAAGGCCGTCAGGCGTATGCCAAAGTTCTCGCGAATCAGAGCTGCAAAGCCCTTACCGGTTTTTGCCCCCAGACGAGAGGCGCACTCCTGAACCACCATGAGGAAGAGCAGTGCTATCGGCACCGCCCAGAGCACGTTGAGTCCGTAGGTGGCTCCCGCCACGGAAAAGGTGGATATACCGCCGGCATCGTTGCCAGCCAGCTCGGCAATGATGCCCGGGCCGGCGGAAGCCAGGATTAAAAACAGCAGCGGCTTTTTCCTGGTCTTTGTTACTTCGGCTTCCATGGCAACTCCTGCGCTCTATCGCTCTACCGCTCTACCGCTCTACATCGCGCCCAATACCCACACGAGGTAGGTCAAGCCGTATTGAACAGCCAGGGCAGCAAGCATCACCACAAAAGTCATGGTCGTATTGGAAAGATCCTTGCCCTTATCCAAGCGGCGACGACCAATTATCGTCACCACAATCGAGGAGAGCAGCACCAGAAAAGCCGCTCCAACGGCAGGCAGGCAGGCACCCCTGAGCTGGCTGATAAAGGTTGCCATAAAGGCTTCGGGAGCCACAGCGGAGCTTCCACCCGCCAGGGCGCCGGCAAGCTGCAACTCTGCGCTGGTACTCAAGGCTCCGCCAAGAGCCAGCGAGAGTATGGCGCCAACTGCGGCAACCACCACCGCCAGCACCAGATTGCGCCCAAACAGCTTTCCAAGCGTCTGGCCTGCTGTTGAGCTGCTGTAGTCCAGAAGATCGCTCACGGCAAAGGAAACGGCGTTGTCGGCAATCAGCAGTACAAAAGGCGTAAAGACCAGCGCTCCCATGAAGAGCATGAAGTTGCCCGACATCACGAGCATGAGGGCAAGCGCAGCCCACAGCACAAACCACATCATTCGCCTGAGGAGCCACCTCAGCAGCATACCTGTGCCGCCCTGTTCCTCGTCGCGGTTGCCCGAGGCCGCACCGGCAATCTGAAGGTCTTCGGAGTGCTCCTCCTCCATAACTTCCAGAGCATCATCCACGGTAACGATGCCGAGTAGCTTATTATTCTCGTCCACGATAGGTAGTGCCAGAAGGCCGTACTTGGAGATGGTCTCCGTTACCTCTTCCTGGTCCTCATCGGGCCCGGCGGTGATGAGGTCGCGCGTTGCCAGTTCGCGCACCCTGGTCTCGGGTTCAGCCAAAATAAGGGCGCGCAAACTCAACGCTCCCATCAGCTCCTTTTTGGCGTTGACGATGTATATATAGTTAACCTCGCCGAGGCTTTCGTTTTGCGCACGCAGCTGCTCGACGGCTTCGGCTACCGTGCTGTCTTCGAGCACACTGACAAAGTCCGGCGTCATGATACCACCGGCAGTCTTTTCTCTATAGCCCAGGAGTGAACGAATGCGACGGCTATCCTGCACTCCCATGAGCCAGAGCAGCTTTTCCGCCTTTTCGTAGGGCAGGTCTCCGATGATGTCGGCGGCATCGTCCGGATCCATGGAGGCGAGGAGCTCGGAAGCCTCGTGTTCACTCATATCGTCGATGAGGTCGGTTTGGTACTCGTCCTCCAGCTCGCTCATCGTCTCCGCTGCCTGCTGGGCATCCAGGTGCTCAAACACTCGGGAACGCTGCTGCGGATCGAGCTGCTCAAGAATGTCGGCCACGTCGGCGGGGTGCAGTCCGTGCAGACGTTTATGGGTCATGGAGAGCTTGAGAGAAGAGAGGTCCCGGTCTACGAGCTCCATGTAGTTCCAGGCGATAATGTCCTCTTCCAGCGGATTTCGCACCAGCTTGCTGAGGGCAACCACGGCGCGCTCCAGCCACGGAGCGAGCGATCGCAAAATACCCAGCGCGCCCACCTCGGCACCAAGCAGACGCAGCTGCTTGCCACTCTGGCTTATCTTGAGGTCGTTGACGCGCACCACCTTAAGACCCTGCGTGTCCACTATCTGTTTGTTGAGGAGATCGCGGGCAAGCAGGAGCTCATCGGGCTGCAGGTAGGAAAAGCGAATATTGTGGCTCGCCGTGTTGAGCTGCACGCGGTTGCCGTCGTAGTCTTCCACGTATTTACGCCAGCTCACCATAAAGGGCGTCTTGGACGGGCCGCGAAAAGCAACAGAGGTAATACGCGGGAATACCTCACCCGTTTGGATGGCGATGTCGTTTATTCTGCCTATTTCCACGCCATCGGCATCAATGACCGGACGTGAAAGCATTTGGGATAGATAAGGCAATGGCGTCTCCTTTTATTATCCTATGGCGGCGCTGTCCCACGGCCACCGTCAGAAGGAGACGAGGCAGGGGACTAGCAACTGTGAGGATGGTCTAAGCCGCTCACCTGAGCCCTTTCTCTTTGCCAATAAAAAAGCGAACTAGCAGTGTTGTGTGCTATACTGCTGCTGTATTACACAGGTGTCCATACCCGGAAGGGGGTACTTCTGCAGCCGGGCAGCACTGTCAGTTTGCCCATGCACCCATACTTTCAGGTGCACCGTAGCCATTTTAGCCCTTTTGAGGAGAAAAGCAAACGATTATGAGCGATGAACTTACACCCCAGGGCGCCACACAGGGTGCCGAGCAGCCTCCCCAAACCGCACAGGAACAGAATGCAGCAACCGTAGCGCAGGCTCCCCAGCAGCAATTGCGACAGGATCAGCAGTACAAGCGCAGAAAAAAGGGAATGCCCCTTTTAGTAAGGCTTTTGCTCTGGATTGTGGTGATAGTTGTGGTGATAGTTGCCGGTTTGGCTATCTCTGCCAGGCTCGCCGGCTTTGAGTCGATGTTTACGATGATCGATTGGATCCTGGCGCAGCTTTAGGGAGTTACATCACAAATTCCTGTGCAAGCATCAAGATGCCAATCAGGGCAAGAAGGGTGGCAAAGGCAAAACGCATGGGTCGCTCTGGCAGGCGATTGATAAGCCAGGCACCCAGAAGGGCACCAGGAACAGTGCCGAGCATGATTGCCAAGCCATGAAGCCACCAGATATGACCCAGCAGGGCGTGCGAGATAATTCCCGGTATGGCGATGATACTGATGGACACCAGCGAGGTGCCGGCAGCCTTCTTCAACGAAAACCCGAGATAGGCTACGCAAAACGGCACGATGATAAAGCCTCCCCCTACCCCCACGATGCCGGCAATACCCCCAGCGATGATACCGATTCCTACGGGAAGTAGCAGCTCCAGCGCCTTTCCCTTTTCCTTTGTACCGGGAGACGAAGGCGGGGTATCAAGGGGACGGCTCTCTTTTTGTTCCGAAGAGGACTGCGAGAGATCCGTCCCCTTTTTGTCCGCCCGTCGTCCACTGGTGCGCTCCCGTCGTCCACTGGTGCTTTTAAGCAACGAGCGAAGCATCATTCCTACCGAAAAAAGAATAACCACTACGGTCAGCAGTACGGTGATATATTCGGGGAGATAGCCGGCTACCAGTGAGCTGGCAACAGAGGCTGCTGCTCCGAATCCGCCCACCAGAAGACCTGTCTTGAGCGAGGCCGTCTTTTGACGCAGATGTTTAAGGGAGCCGGAGATGCCTGTGGGCGCAATGGTGAGCAGCGAAGTCGCGGCTGCATTGACCATGGGCAGCCCAAACGCGATGTGCAGCAGGGGCACTATCATACCGCCACCGCCGATGCCAAACATACCGGAGAGTACCCCAATGCCCACACCGCAGATTGTCACAATAATAAAGTCGATGATTTCCATGAGAATAGCTTACCCCACTAAGAAGTCGGAGAGTAGATTTTGTTTCCGTTTATTGATGTGAGAACCTCCGCAGTTTTTTTACGCCGCAGGTATTGCGGGGATTTCAGAGCAACCCGTGGCTATCCTGAAAGTTTATGTAATCGCCTGGGAAGTCATCGCCGTACTGCCGCCCCTGCGTTTGATATTGGGTCCTTCAGTCTTCGTCGGACACTTGCGGTTCCAGGCGTATCCCGCTGAAGATGCTGGCAACAAGCGGATCGGCAACGAGGTGAGCTACGAGCTGCGGCCAGCCTATCTGAAACTCAAAGTAGCGGTCGCAGAAGGATTCGGCATAGGCCTTTGCTTCTCTCTGAGCAGAAAGCGCTGCCTTGAAGTAGCCCTTTCGGTCGTTGGCGCGACCAATTACCCGGAGCAGCGCCGTAATAAAGACACGGCGTCCAATGGAGTGCTCCAAAAACGGCCCAGGGTACGGATCAAGCGAATGCGGAGCAATCTGGATGAGGTCAATCTGGCTCTTGGAAAACTCCAGCTTGCGATGTTCGTATATCCAGCGATAGATATCCTGGCGAAACCGCTGCGATTCGTTACGGTTGATGGGTGGCATGTGGCGCACATACCACTGGTTGTCAAACCACACGTCGCCGCCGTACATGCGCACGTTAAGCAGATAGTCCAGGTCTTCGCCGCGCGGAATCCACGGGTCAAAGGACACACGGATAAAGGCCTCTCGATGTATGGCGCAGAGTCCTCCGTAGAGTCCGTTGCTTCGCGAGAGACGCGCGCCATTCATGGCCTTGGTAATCCAGGCATTAAAGAGCTCGCCCTGCCGCCAGAAGCGGTTGTACCAGGCATTTTTCTGGCTGGACTTCCAGTTGCCTCGCTTATCCATGAAAAAGCCTGTTTTTACGAGTACCGGAACGCCTGTCTTGGTGAGTTTTCCGAGTCCGTAGGTGGCGTTCTCAAGAAACTCTGCGTCGTCAATTATTTCGTCATCGTCAATGAAGATACACTCGGAGAAGTTGCCCGTAGCTGCTATGAGTAGTCCGAGGTTGCGCACAGCACCGTAGCCACTGAGTCCCGCACCCTCCTTGATGCTGCCCACTCCCAGAGCATCGGCTCTGAGATTAAAACGATCGAGCACTTCGTAGTCTATCATGCGCACATCCAGCATACCGGAAAAGGCTGCGAGAACGTCTGCTGTTTTTTCGGAAGCTGCCTGCTCAACGCCAGGCTCAGCAACCACCAGCACAAAGATGGGGCAGTTTACCCCCACGTCCACGAGACTCTGTAAACAACGGGGAAGTTCACCCTGATGCGTAAGTGGTGTAACGTGGTCGTAGGTAGCAAGAATATCGACGCTGGGATTGTAGCGCTTGCTGCCAACATAGGTAGGAACGATGATACAAGGGTTCATGCAGGCTCCTGTGCTTGCGTTCTATGAGAATAAAAAGTATAGCGAAATGATCCGGCTGGCTTCATGTGAATATTCTAGCACGTAAAGCAGGACAGTTCTTTAATCGAATACCTCGGCAGCCAATGCGCGGTAAGAGTCGAGGCGCCGCTCAGGAATGCTGCCTGCCTGCACGGCTGCAATAACTGCACAGCTTGGTTCGTGCGTGTGCGTGCAATCCCGATAACGACAGGCAGTTGAAGCGGCTGTAATTTCCGCAAATGTTTTGGCGAGACCCTGTTCTGCACTCAAAATGCCAATGGTGCGCATGCCGGGGGTATCGATAACCGCTCCGCCGCTGGGAAGCTCCACCATACGCCTCGCCACGGTTACGTGCCGTCCGGCTCTGTCCTTTTGACGAACGCTGCCGGTTTCCAGCAGATCCTCTCCCAACAAAAGATTAACAAGCGTAGACTTACCCACACCGCTCCTGCCCAAAAGCACACCCAGCTTATCGGGAGAGAAGCGGTTTGCCAAACTGGGCAGAGAAAAAAGGGGGTGGTTTGGATCTGCGGGAAGCACAAGAGTCGACTCGTGGCATACATATCCTGCACTTTGTCCGGCACCCTCTTTATGCCTCTCTTTTTGTCCCACAAACACGGTGCTGCCCGGGGCAACTGCCTGGGCGGCTGCACAGTCTTCTGCGAGGTGTCGGGCTATATCAGCTTTGGTGAGCACCACGAGCACTTCCCTGTTGCTCTCGTGTGCCATGACCAACTGTCGCTCCAGATAGTTGAGATCAAGCGGATGCTTGCCCAGGCTTTGCACTATCACCACAAAATCAAAGTTTGCGGCAAGTATCTGCTCCTTTGTTTTTCCAGCTCCCTCATGTATCGACTCCACCAGTTCTCGCCTTACTAATGTGCTCGCGCGATCCTGTATTGCGGTAATGAGCAGCATGTCCTGACCAGGCTCTTCGCTGAGGGTAACAAAGTCGCCCACGGCTGCCCGCATAGCAACGTTTTTAACAAGATCGATGGCATGCTGTGCCCGCTCCTCGCCGCGCTCGGTACGTACCAAGGGATACCCCCTGTCGAGTGAGACAACCTGGCCAAGCATCATCGTCTTCTCTTTCTCAAAAGACCGTACACACCGGAGAGTATCACGGCAACCACGATGAAGCTTAAGCCAACGACAAGAAAAATAGTGTTGGGAAGGTGTGGCGTTTCTCCGCCCTCGTCAACAACGGCAAGAACAGAACGAACATGCACATCACTCGTACCGTCATGTTGATTGCAGGACAGATAGAAATCTCCCGCTATCCTGAGGCGCGTACCTTCGCAGGCGTAACCTCCCACATTGCTGATTTGAGCCAGGTGCTCACGCGACAGGTACACATTAATAGCCTTGCTGTTGTCAGAAAGTGTAAGCCACATATCCTCAGGGCCGGCATTGATAATGTCGCCCACAACCTCTCCCTCTAGCACCACGAGAGCGTTATCAAGTCGTTCCGGCACCTCAGCCAGCTCGCTTATGGTAACCTCCTCCGCCATCCCCATGTCTTCTACCGCGATGTCGGTGCTGGGATGCAGGGCATAAGGGAGACGGGTCTCTTTGTGTTCACTCTGAGGCACAGGGAGAACCGTCTCCCTTGTGTCCAGAGCCGCCACCTCTGTGTCCTGCCCCTCCTGCCCAGCGCCATAGGCTGCTCGTGCAGGAGCCAGGAGAAGCATGCCTGCAAGCACCGCGGCCAGCACCACGGCAACAACGGTTTTAACGGAGCCGTCGGTGCCCGTGCCCGCCTTGAGCGGACGAGGCTTGCGGCGAGGCATAACCTGCCCAATGACAGCGGCAAAGAGTGCCAGCAGTGTGATGAACTCCAGACGGCCCATCCACATCATCAGGATATACAGCACTTCAAGGGGTACCGGCATACCCGGCTGTACGATACCGCTGGAAAGCCCGGCATTAGACGCGGCAGAAATAGACTCAAACGTCGCGTGCAGGGCATCGTAGCCAAAGGCAACTCCCACCAAGGCTCCCAGCACATAGGTAATGACGTACAGCGCCGCAATAATCATTGCAGAAGAGAGCAGCTCCGGCACCAGTTGATGTCTGCCAATGTGGTTGTAGTGCGTAGTTATCTGAGCAGAACTTGGCTGCAGCATACTGCGCACGCGCAGAGCAATGCCTTTGAGAATAAGCCCCACGCGCAGCGCTTTGATACCACCGGCTGTTGATGCCGAAGAACCGCCAATTGCCATGGATACCGCAACCAGGAAAAAGGCTCCCGACGAGAGCAGCGTGGTAATCTGTCCGGTCGAAAGCACCTGGTAGCCCGTGTTAGTGGTTGCACTGACAATGGTGAAGATGCCCCGGCGCATAAGCCCCGAGAAGTCGGTGAGAAAACTTCCCACTGCAAGCACTCCCACAAACAGCAACACCATACCGGTTATCCAAAGCGCAAGGGTGCGCACCTCAATATCGCGCAAAAACTCTCGCCAGTTGCCCTTATGCACCTGCGCAATCAAAGCAAAGTTGAGTGCGCCAAACATCATCAACAGCATAACGATTATCTCAAGTGCCCAGGAGTGATACGCCATGAGCGAGAGACTGCTGGGGGCAAAACCACCCGTGTCATAGGCACCGATGGTAACCCACAGCGCATGGAAAAAACTGCGATCGGGCGACATGCCCATGAAGAGCAGTACGACGGTAGATACCACGGTGCCCACCAGCACCGCAGCAACGGCAAACCGCCAGATAAAGCGCGAGGTATTCTTGATATTGGGAACGATGGACTCCTGGCGCCCTTCCGATGTATAGAGAGAGTTACCGGTGCGGGTAAAGATGCCCAGCGAAAGCGCTATGACCACCACACCCTGACCACCCAGAAACTGCATAGCCATACGCCACATGTTGTCCGCCATGGAGAGGTGGTCGATGTCGCGCACAAGCGTGAGGCCGGTAGCGGTGAGGCCACTTACTCCTTCAAAGACCGCGTCCAGAAACGTATCGTAATGTCCCGAAAGAAACAGGGGCACCGCGGCTACCAGCGCTCCCACTATCCACACCAGACCGGTTATGGCAATGGCATGCTTACGCTCCATACGACGCGGATCTATCCGAGCCAGCCTGAGAAGAGAACCCAGGGTGAGGGCAATGCCAATTCCCAGAATGTAATTGCAGCTGATAGCCCATTCGGCATACACCACGCTCACCACAAGTGGTATGAGCATGGCACCGCCAAAGAGCATCACGAGAGAGCCCAGATAGTGGGCAATAATCCCTACGTCATTTCTGTTGAAGCGAGGTAACATCAGCCGAGCAGCAGGCGCTCCACTGCCACCAGCGCACAGAGCCCCAACAAAAAGGCGGCCAAAATCAGCATGACTGCCATATAGCTACGCGCAACGTCGCCCACCGGCTTAGGCACTCGGATTCTCCGACGGGAAATTTTCAATGCTGCCTCACTCTTCGCCTGCACAAACAGCCAGTT